>Ga0164293_10005161_pt1 | contig 11124 bp, 9 predicted proteins | sample GEODES118metaG_FD_111487 | JGI IMG/M metagenome (GOLD analysis project Ga0164293, IMG submission 111487) | Eutrophic lake water microbial communities from Lake Mendota, Wisconsin, USA - GEODES118 metaG | ecosystem: Environmental > Aquatic > Freshwater > Lake | place: USA: Lake Mendota, Wisconsin...
AGGGGACATCAAGCGGGGAGGGGGCTTGGGCCTGTCGATCTGCCGCTCGATCGTCGAGCGCCACGGGGGCCGGATCAGCGTCGAGAGCCCAGGGCTCGGCCTGGGGACGAAGGTCACGGTGGTCCTCCCGCTCCGCGTGGTGCGGCTGAAGAAGGCCTGATGCCCCGACGGACGACACGCCTCGAGCGAGCCACCGCAACGCGGTGAAGCTCCGCCTCGGCCCCGCTGCCGGATGCAAGGGGGGGCGCATCGTGAGCCCCTGACTGCGGCGGCCGCATCCCCGCCGCAGCCCTCTCGGCCCCGGTGCCGGTCCCTCCCGGGATGGGAGCGGTATGATTCGCCGGTATCGGCCCTCCCCCTCCGAGTCGACTTCCCATTCCCCACCGGACCTCCGTCGTGATCCCCTCTCGATCCCACGGCTGCGTGGCAGGCTTCGTGTTCGCCCTCGAGACCGAGGCCGACCCGTTCGCCGCCCGTCTCACAGACCCTTCGACGCTCCGCGGACCGACGCTGGCGTTCCACGAGGGGACGATCGCCGGCAGGCGGGTGGCCTGGGTCGTCTCCGGGGCGGGAGCGATCGCCGCACGGCAGGCGGCGACGATGCTCCTCGAAGGGCACGCCCCGGCGTTGCTTGTCAGTGCCGGCTTCGCCGGCGGCCTCGATCCGGGCCTCGTCCGCGGGGCTCTCGTGCTTCCCGGTCGTGCGCTGCGGCAGGGATGCGCGCCGCTCCTCCTGGCCCCGCCTCGAATCGATCTCCCGACGGCGAAGCACGGCGGAGACATCGTCACCGTCGACGCGATCGTCGCCACGAGCGTGGCGAAGCGCGACCTCCACGCGGCCACCGGCGCTGTCATCGTCGACATGGAGACGCACGCCGTGGCCCTGGCAGCGACCGCGGCGAACGTCCCCTGTGCCTCGGTGCGGGTCGTGTCGGACGCGGCGGGGGACGAACTGCCCTCCGACATCGCCAGGCTCGTCGCCCCGCAATCGGCCTTCCGCCGCGCAGGCGCCGCCTTGGCGGCGATCGGCAGGAAGCCGGCAGCCGCCGGCACACTTTGGCGCCTGTGGGAGAACGCCGTCGTCGACGGCCGCGTCCTCGCCGCGGCGCTCGAGAAACTGGTCGTCAGCCTGCCGGAGGGTTGATCGACCTCGCCGTCGATCACGCGCCGAACAGGAGCCGGGCGAGGAGCCCGCGAGGCAGATCGGGAATGAGGGGGCAGCGCTGGGGCAGGGCCGTGGGACTGACGACCGGCAGGAGGGCGGCGGCCGCCAGCCGTCCGCTCCGCACCGCCCCTTCCATCGTCGAAGGCCATCCCGTGGCCGTCCAATCCCCGGCGAGCGTCAGATTCCCGATCGCCGTGGCCGCGGGGGGACGGACGGCATCGACGCCGGGGCGCACGGAGAGCACGGCGGTCGGATCGGTCACCACCCGGCTGGCGAGGAGCGTGGCCGATGCCGCCCCGGGAAACACATCCCGGAGTTCCTCGACGACCGTGGCGACGAGTTTCTCGCGATCACCGCCGAGGAGTCCGCGTGACGCGCTGATCACCACCTGGCAATAGCCGGCACCGGGAGCATCGGGGTCAGCCTCCGCCCGGAACACCCACTGCGACACGCGGCCGACGAGAACGGCGTGCGGGAGATCGATCGGCTGGCGGTCGAACCAGAGATGAACGGCGGTGATCGGCGATCCCGCGAGCCGCTCTTCCGCCTCGGGAACGAGATCGGGCACGAGTCGGGCCGCGGCGCGCCATGGCACGGCCACGACGACGCCGTCGCAGGGCACGATCCCGTCGGCACGACGCACGCCGCTCACCCGTCCCCCTTGGCGTTCGATCGACTGCACCGGCATGCCGGTCTCGATCCGCACCCCCCGGCCACGCAGCCAGTCGAGCAACCGCTCCCCGAAGAGGACGCCGAGTGGCTCCACCGGGACATGGAGATCGGCGGCCGTCGGATGGGCAAGAAAGCCGTCGACAGCCACCTTCCGTGCCGCAGACACGCTGACCAGGTCGATCGATTCGCCGAGGGCACTCTCGAGGACCGGCTGCCAGAAGAGTCGCACGACCCGTTCCGGCTGCCCGATCCGCCGCAGCCATGCCGCTGCCGTGTCGTCGAGGGCGGCGCCCCGCGTGCGCGCCAGACGCAGCATGCCGAGGCCGAGCCGCGCTCGCTCCCACCAGGAGAAGTGCCGCATCCCGAACAGGAGCGGGGCAAGATGGAGCGGTGCCGGCAGGCCCGACCAAGGGGTGCAGCGGGAGCGGTCGCCTTCCGGACCGATGAACCACAGCGTCCGGTCGTGCCGCAGGCTCGGGGCGAATCCCGCACGCCCGGCAAGGTCGAGGAAGTTCGTGCAGCATCCCATCGCCACATGCTGACAGGCATCGACGAGTCCTCCACTCGACGGATCATCGAACGAGGCAGCCCTTCCCCCGACGCGCCGGCGAGCCTCGAGCACCGTCACCCGCGCGCCTCCGTCGACGAGCGCCGCCGCCGCCGCCAAACCGGCCAGACCGGCCCCGACGACGGCGATATGCGGCGCTGCGCCGGACGACGGAGCAAGGTTTTCGGGGGGCATGTTCACCATGGTGGCCAGATTCCCCTCGGTCCTGTGACCACCGCGGCAAGCGCCGCGCCGGCCAGGAGCGGCTTCGGTGGGCTGACGCGGCGCGTGAAGATCCCGCTGCCACGCCGGCGCACGACCTGGAAGATCGTCCGGTAGGCGCCGTACATCGCCCGAAAGACGATCCGGCCGTCGGTGGAGAGGTATCGATCGAGGCCCCGTGCTCGGCGGTAATAGCCTTCGGCCCGCTCTGCCTCGATCGCGGCGAGCCGCCGGTGCGCGTCGACCGCCTCGGGACTGCCGAGGTCGGCGCGGCTGCACCCGGCCGCAGCCAGATCCTCGGCCGGCAGGTAGACCCTGCCACGGTCGAGATCCTCGGGGATGTCGCGGAGGATGTTCGTGAGTTGGAAGGCCAGGCCGCAGGCATGACCGGCCGGGATCGCCTCCGGTGACCGGAATCCCCAGATGTGCAGCGCCGCCAGCCCGACGGCGCTGGCGACGCGCCCGCAGTAGAGTTCGAGCGCCGCGACATCGGGAACGTCGACCGGGCGGAGATCCATCCTCACGCCGGCGAGCACGTCGCGGAGATGGTCCGGCGGGATGCCGTAGCGGCGGACGGTGTCGACGAGGGCCCGGATCACCGGGTCGTCCGACGCTCCGCCCCGCAGTGCCCCTTCGAGATCGGAGGCGAACGCGTCGAGCGCCACTTCCGCTCGCCCCGGGTCGACCCGTTCCCCTTCGCCGCCGTCGACGATGTCGTCGGCCCGGCGACAGAAGGCGTAGAGGGCCGTCGTACCGCGCCGCTTCGCCGCGGGCAGCAACCGGATCGGCAGGGCGAAACTCGAACCACTCCGCCGGAGGAGCGCGGCGCAAGCCTCGTGATCCGCGGCCAGCCCGCTCATCGGGCCACCCGGAAAAGATCCCCGACCGCACGGCCGGCCACGGAGGCCGCCGCGCGGGCGGCCAACCGGGCCTTGCACCACCGACCGAGCGTCGGCCTCACCCGGAGCGTGTCGAAGGCGACCCGTTCGATGCTGTCGGCGACGGCCCGCCCGCCGGCGAGGAACATGCCGATCGCCCCCCGCAGGCTCCGTGGTGCCTCGGAGACGAGCGGCGCTCCGGCATCGAACAGGCTTCTGGCCCAGGCGACCTCGTCACGGATCAACCTCTTGAAGGCCGCGCAGCCACTCGCCGCGTCGAGCGCCGCCTCGTCCACGCCATGGCGGTGGAGATCGTCGGCCGGGATGTAGACGCGTCCGGCGATCCGATCGCGCTTCACATCCTGCCAGAAGTTCACCAACTGCAAGCCGGTACAGATCCGATCCGACATCGCCACCAACCCGGGCTCCCGGCAGCGTTCGAGCCCGAGGACGATGCGGCCGACCGGGTCAGCGGAGCGGCGGCAGTAGTCGACCAACGCCTCGCGCGTGCGATACCGAACCGTCACCCCGCGGGCGTCGTTCCCCCGATCCTCGTCGAACGCGTCGAGGAGGTCGGCAAACGGCCCGATCCCCAGGCCGGTCCGCTCGATGGTGCCGGCAAGCGCCACGTACACCGGATGGTCGGGCCGGCCGGCGAAGCACGCCTCCAGCCGCCGCCGCCACTCGGCGAGCGCCTCGGCCGCCGCGGCAGGGGAGGTCGCCTCGTCGGCGAGGTCGTCGCTCCACCGCGCGTAGGCGTAGACGTTGGCGAGGTCCTGCCGGAGCCGTGCTGGGACGATTCGGCTGGCGACGGTGAAGTTCTCGTAGTGGCTCCCGGCCACCCGGCGGCACCAGGCCTCGGCAGCGGCCCGATCGAGATCGGGCGGCACGTCGTGAAGTTCCCAGGCCGTGGCGTCGCGACCGCGGGGATCGGCCACCGTCATGGCGCTCGTTGGCGGGGTGGCGGGGCGGGCCATGAAAAAAGCCGTGGCTCTGCGGGGGTCAGGGCCGCCGGAACCGGGGCGGCTCACTTCATCCACGGCTGCTAGGATACCCGATCGGTCCCCGGGCCGCCCCGGTCCCGCTCACGCAAGCCAGGAACGCACGATGAACATCCTCCTTGCCGGTCCCCGTGGATTCTGCGCCGGCGTCAACATGGCGATCGAGACGCTGGAGACGGCGATCCGCATCCACGGTACCCCGGTCTACGTCTACCACGAGATCGTCCACAACAAGCACGTCGTCGATCGATTCGTGCGCGAAGGGGCCGTGTTCGTCGATCGCGTCGAGGACGTCCCGGAAGGCGCCGTGCTCCTGTTCTCGGCCCACGGCGTGGCCCCCGAGGTGCGTCGGGTCGCCGCCGAGCGCCGCCTCCTGGCGATCGACGCCACCTGCCCGCTGGTGACGAAGGTCCATCTCGAGGCGATCAAGTACGCCAAGACCGGCCACCGCATCGTGCTCATCGGCCACGAGGGACACGACGAGGTGATCGGGACGATGGGGCAGGCGCCCGAGGCATTCACACTCGTCGATTCTCCGGAGGAGGTCGACAGGCTCGCGTTCGGCCCCGAAGACCGCCTCGCCTACCTCACGCAGACGACCCTCTCGGTCGACGACGCCTCGCGGATCATCGCCCGCCTCAAGGAGCGGTTTCCCCACATCGTCGGCCCGCCGAAGGACGACATCTGCTATGCCACGCAAAACCGCCAGGAAGCCGTGCGCGTCCTCGCCGACGCCGCCGATGTGGTGCTCGTGCTCGGCAGCCAGAACAGCTCCAACAGCCAGCGGCTTGCCGAACTCTCCCGCGAACGGGGCATTCCGTCCCACCTCATCGACGGCGCCAACGAGATCGACGCGGGCTGGTTTCGTGGCGACGAGACGGTGGTGATCACCGCCGGGGCCAGTGCCCCGGAGAGCGTCGTGCAGGATTGCGTGACCTGGCTCCGCGATCGCTTCCAGGCAACGGTCGAGGAGCGTTCGATCCGCGAGGAGGACGTCTATTTCCCGCTTCCCAAGGAACTGCGCACAGGCGCCGCCTCGCGCCCGGTCAACTCCTGAATCACGCCGGAATCATGCAGGTCAGACCCACGCCCCCCAGCTTCGGCCCCGGTGCAGCGGGGCTGCAGCCGGGCGGGGCTCAATGCTGGAGTTTCTTGTACCGAAAGCGGTGGGGCTCGTCGGCATTCATCCCCTGGCGCTCGCGACGGTTGACCTCGTAGGCCTCGAAGTTCCCCTCGCAGACGTGGACGTAGCCGTCCCCCTCGAAGGCGATGATGTGGGTGGCGAGCCGGTCGAGGAACCAGCGATCGTGGGTGATCACCACCACCGATCCGGCAAAGCTCGTGATCCCCTCCTCGAGTGACCGCAGCGTGTCGACGTCGAGATCGTTGGTGGGCTCGTCGAGGAGGAGGAGATTGGCCCCGCCGCGGAGGAGCTTGGCGAGATGAACGCGGTTGCGTTCACCACCCGACAGCGTCCCCACCTTCTTCTGCTGATCTGGACCCTGGAAGTTGAACTTGGCGACGTAGCTGCGGGCATTCACCGTCCGCTTGCCGAGTTCGATCGTGTCGTGGCCACCCGAGATCTCCTCGAACACCGTCTTGCTGGGATCGAGGGCGTCTCGGCTCTGGTCGACGTAGCCGATGTCGACCGTCGCCCCGACGCGGAGCGTGCCGGAGTCGGGCTTCTCCTGGCCGACGAGCATTCGGAAGAGGGTCGTCTTGCCGGCACCGTTGGGGCCGATGATCCCGACGATCCCCCCCGGAGGCAGCCGGAACGAAAGATTCTCGAACAGCACCTTGTCGCCGAAAGCCTTCGAAAGCCCCTCGCCCTCGATGACGAGGTCACCGAGCGGCCGGCTCGCCGGGATGAAGATCTCCACCTCGGAGTCGCGGGTGGCCGCCTGTTCGGCTGCCAGCTTCTCGTACGACGCGACCCGGGCCTTGCTCTTGGCCTGCCGCGCCTTCGGCGACATCCGGATCCACTCGAGCTCCTTGTCGAGCGTCTTTTGGCGGGCGCTGGCCTGCTTCTCCTCGAGCTCGAGACGGGCCTTCTTCTGGAACAGCCACGACGAGTAATTCCCCTCGAAGGGAATCCCCCGGCCGTGATCGACCTCGAGGATCCACTTCGCGACATTGTCGAGGAAGTAGCGGTCGTGCGTCACCGCCACGACGGTGCCGGGATATTCGGCGAGGTGCTTCTCGAGCCAGTTGACGCTTTCGGCATCGAGATGATTCGTCGGCTCGTCGAGAAGGAGCATGTCGGGCCGTTCGAGGAGCAGTTTGCACAGCGCCACCCGGCGCCGCTCACCGCCGGAGAGATTGGTCACCTCCCAGTCGCCCGGGGGGAGATTCATCGCATCCATGGCGATCTCGACCTGCCGATCGAGGTCCCACGCCCCGCGGGCCTCGATCTGGTCCTGGACGGTCGCCTGCTCCGCCAGCAGTTTCTCCATCTCCTCGGGCTCCATCGGCTCGCCGAGCCGGGCGTTGATCGCCTCGAACCGGGTGAGGATCGCCTTGGTCGGCGCTACCGCCTCCATGACGTTCTCGAAGACCGTCTTCGACGGGTCGAGCTTCGGCTCCTGCTCGAGGTAACCGGCGGTGTAGCCGTCGGCGAGGCGGGTCTCACCCTCGTATTCCTTGTCGATCCCAGCCATGATCTTCATCAACGTGCTCTTCCCGGCGCCGTTGCGACCGAGGAGCCCGATCTTCGCGCCAGGGTAGAAGGCAAGGTTGATGTTCTTGAGCAGTTCCCGCTGGCCGAACTTCTTGGTCAGGTCGGTGATCTGGTAGATGAATGCGGCGCCCATCGGGAAGTCTTCTGTGCGGAGGGGGGGAATCGCGGCTCGGCCGCGGGCAGGAACCGGCCATGATACCACCCCCGTCCCGGATCGTGGACCGTCGCGGGCAGGCGCCCTTGCCGCTCACCCGTCCCCCGCTGACCGCCGCAGCGGCGGGGGGCTGATGGACTGCGGCATCGGCATCCACTACGATTCCCGCGGCGGCGTCCGTGCGACGGGGCCGCTCCCCGAACGGCGAGGAGAATCCGAATCCATGGCTGACTATGCGAATCCCGATGTCCTGGTGACCACCGACTGGGTGGCCGAGCACGCCCACGATCCCCACGTGCGGATCGTCGAGTCGAACGAGGACCGGGCGCTCTACACCCAGGGGCACGTGGCCGGTGCCGTCGAGATCGACTGGCAGGTCGACCTCCAGGATCAGGTTCGCCGCGACTACGTCGACCGGGCCGGCTTCGAGAAGCTCTGCCGCGACAACGGGATCTCCAACGACACCACCGTCGTGTTCTACGGCGACAAGAACAATTGGTGGGCTTGCTATGCCTTCTGGGTGTTCAAGCTCTACGGCCACAAGGACTGCCGGATCATGAACGGCGGCCGCAAGAAGTGGCAACTCGAGGGGCGTGCCTGGTCGACCGACCGGGTCGAGGTGAAGCCGGGGCACTACACCGCCCCCGAGCAGGATGGCACGGTCCGGGCCCTTCGCGACGAGGTGCTCAAGCACCAAAAAGCCGGCAAACCGCTCGTCGACGTCCGCTCGCCCGAGGAGTACTGCGGTGACCGGCTCCACATGCCCGACTATCCCAACGAGGGCGCCCTGCGCGGCGGGCATATCCCCGGCGCCGTCAACATCCCCTGGCCGCTGTCGGTCAACGAGGATGGCACGTTCAAGTCGGCGAAGGAACTCGAGAAACTCTACGTGAAGGCGTCCGGCCTCAAGCGCCGCTCCCCGACGATCGCCTACTGCCGCATCGGCGAGCGATCGAGCCTGACCTGGTTCGTCCTCACCTATCTGCTCGGCTTCGCGAAGGTGAAGAACTACGACGGCTCCTGGATGGAGTGGGGCAACTGTGTCGGCGTGCCGGTCATCAAGGGGACCACGCCCGACGGCTCGCCGGCCTGATCGGATCGCCGCCGGAGGTGGCCGTCGACCGCGGTCCTTCCCGGACTCGCACCTCGCTCCACCGACAGCCGTTCCTTCGGTCATTCCTTCAAAGAAGCTTCCGACATGAGCAGCGTCGCCCAACGGATCGAGGGAATCGTCGAGGATTTCAGCGACCTCGAAGGGCGCGAAAAACTCGAACTCCTCCTCGAGTTCGCCGCCCGTCTCCCCCCGCTTCCGCCGCACATCACGGCCCGGCGGGCCAGCGGTGATCACCGCGTCCACGAATGCCAGACCCCGGTCTATCTCTGGCCGGAACTGGGCAGCGACGGCGCGAAACTCCATGCCGAGGTCGCGTCGGAGGCACCGACGGTGATGGGTTTCGTCGCGATCCTCGCCGAGGCGGTCGACGGCCGCCCGCTCGACGAGGTGCTCCTGCTGCAGGACGATCTGCTCGAGCGGATGGGCCTGGCACAGATCCTGGGGATTCTCCGCACGCGGGGATTGCGGGCGATCGTCGGCCACGTGAAGCGCGGCTTGCTCGCCGCGTCGAACCCCTCCGAGAAGGACCACGCATGACAGGCCCCGTCGTCGCCGGCATCGATCTCGGGGGCACGGCCATCAACTACACGTTCCTCGATCGTGGAGGTCGGTTCCTGATCGAAGGGCTGTGCGAACATCCCGCCCGGAGTGTCGAAGGGCCGGAAATCTGCCTGGGGCAGATCGTCGACGGGCTCTCGCTTGCCGCCGAGCGCGCCGGGCTTCGACGTGCCGATGTCGCGGCCATCGGGCTCGACACCCCAGGCCCGGCGAGTGCCGCAGGCGTCCTCAGCCGGCGCGGCTCGACGAACTTCGCGCACGCCGCCTGGGCGGGCTTCGACATCCGTGCGGGTGTCGCCGCGCGGACGGGCCTCCCCGTCACCTACCTCAACGACGGCAATGCGGCGGCGCTGTGGGGGCACGTCGCGTTGTTCGGCAAGGACAGCGACGACACGAGCGTCTCGGCGATCGTCGGCACGGGCCTCGGCGGGGGCGTGATCCACGCTGGCCGGGTCGTGGCGGGACGCCGCGGATTCGGAGGGGAGCTCGGGCATGTCCTCATCCCCTGGCAATCGATCCCTGGGATCGAGGGGATCGTGCCGACGTGCAACTGCGGTCGGACCGGCGACCTCGAGTCGCTCTGCTCGCTGACGGCGATCAGGCGGACGATCCTCCCCTGGTTCCTCGCCCGGAACCCCGGCCACGAACTCGCCCGCTTGGCCGACCCTGCCGAAGCGGCCAAGCGTGTCCGCGGGATGGCGGAGCGTGGCGACGAATTGTGCCGTGAGGTGTTCCGGGTGCAGGCCCGGGCCCTCGGGCTGTTCTTCGACGAAATGGTCAACGTTTTCGATCCCGACGCCTTGATCATCGGCGGTGGGGCGGTCGAGACAGGGCCCGCATTCCGCGACTGGTTCGTCGCCGAGATCCGCCGAGGCATGCCCGCGCAGCGCGAAGAGCAGGCCGGGATCCCGATCCATGTCATCCAGGATGGTGACACCGCCGGCGCCCGGGGGGCAGCGATCGAAGCCTCCCGAATGCTCGGCTGACTCGGGGCCACGCACCGCGGCACGACGAGCGGCCGTTACGCCACCCGATCGCAGGCTGGTTCGGCGTCATCGAGGGCGATCGACGCTTGCCCAAGTACGGGGAGGGCATGGAGGCCATTGGCTTGAACCCGGAGGGGCACGGCGCGGGCCGGTTCGGGAAGCGGGGGCAGGGGACGCTTCGGCGCGCCGAAGAGGGTCAGACGGGCGGTGGCGAGCAGCCCTGAGAGGGATCCGAAGGTCGCCTCGACCGCGGCTGGTTCATAGCCGCAATGGACCATGCAATCGCCACACTTCGGGTTGCCGCTGGCCCGACCGTAGTCCGACCATTCCGTCTCCTCCATCAGCCCCTGGAAGCTCGTGGCATACCCCTCGTCGAGCAGGTAGCAGGGCTTCTGCCAACCGAACAGGTTGTAGGTGGGGGTTCCCCAGGGGCGGCACTCGAGGTCCCAATGCCCTTTGAGAAACTCGAGGAACACCGGCGACTGGTTGAACTTCCAGCGCCGCGGAGCGTTTTCGAGGATCCGTGCGAACAGCGACTGGCTCCGACGCCGGGCGAGGAAATGCTCCTGATCGGGGGCCTTCGCGTAGGAATAGCCGGGGGAGATCATCATCCCCTCCACCCCGAGGGCCATCACCTCGTCGAAAAACCGCCGATAGCGGGCAGGGTCGGCATCGGTGAACAGCGTCGAGTTGGTGGTCACGCGGAAGCCGGCCTTGCGGGCGGCCCGGATCGCGGCCACCGCGACGTCATAGACGCCGTCGCGGCAGACGGCGTGGTCGTGCTCCTCCTTCGGCCCGTCGAGGTGCACCGAGAACGCCAGATAGGGAGAGGGGGTAAAGTGGGGGAGCATCTCCTCCAGCTTCAGGGCGTTGGTGCACAGGTAGAGATACTTCTTGCGGGCGACGATCCCGGCGACGATCTGCTCGATCTGCGGATGGAGGAGCGGCTCCCCGCCGGGGATCGACACGATCGGCGCCCCACACTCGTCGACGGCCCGGAAACACTGCTCCGGCGTGAGGTGCGAGCGGAGGATCTCGGTGGGATGCTGGATCTTGCCACAGCCTCCGCAGGCCAGATTGCAGCGGAAGAGGGGCTCGAGCATGAGCACGAGCGGGTACCGCTGGTTGCCCCGCCACCGCTCGCGGAGCAC
>Ga0164293_10005163_pt1 | contig 11122 bp, 3 predicted proteins | sample GEODES118metaG_FD_111487 | JGI IMG/M metagenome (GOLD analysis project Ga0164293, IMG submission 111487) | Eutrophic lake water microbial communities from Lake Mendota, Wisconsin, USA - GEODES118 metaG | ecosystem: Environmental > Aquatic > Freshwater > Lake | place: USA: Lake Mendota, Wisconsin...
AACAATAATATGTAGATGGCTCAACATTCAACTATTCCCCATCATGATTAAATACAATCCCAAAAGTTGGTTGACTTTTATATTTTCTTTTCATAAGAGCGACACCGTTCGTATTTTATGGAAAGAACTTATATACATTGCAATACTAACTGCTATAATAACGGCGCTAGAACTGCATTTTTACCCCACCTCATCGGTTCTAAAGAATTTAACTTCGGTCTATTCATTGCTGGGATTTGTCATTTCATTGCTTTTAGTGTTTCGCACGAATACGGCATATGATCGATGGTGGGAAGGTCGAAAAATTTGGGGATCCGTAGTAAATGATTCGCGGAATCTATCAAGTTTGTTGTCCTCGCTTGATTTAAACGCATCGGAGCGAACCTATTATACCGAATTAATTATCGCTTTTTCTAAAAGCATGAAGGAACACTTAAGACGGAATAAACTTGATCTACCTTTTCCCTTGGATGAATCAGCCTCCGTGAGGAATCAACCATTATGGATAGCACATGAGCTGCGTAAAGCCTTGCATGAATTGCGGACAACGGATCGCATTGACTCGATTCAGTGGCAACAACTCAGTCGTCATTTGGACCAATTGATTGATAGCTTAGGAGCCTGTGAGCGGATTCTTAATACTCCTATTCCCTTTTCTTACAGTTTGTTTTTCAAGAAATTCATTTTTATTTATGTGGTCACGATGCCTCTTGCCTTCGTAGAGTTATTCGAATATTGGTCTGTCTTGATATCAACCTTTGTATTTTACGCCCTTGTCTCTATGGAAATTCTTGCCGAAGAAATCGAGGATCCATTCGGAACCGATGACAATGATTTACCTCTTGATGATATTTGTGATCGAATAGAAGAAGGGACTAGACAGATGTTAACGAAACACTAATAATTAACTTGCAAAGATTGTCTTATCCTGAGACTTCCTTTTAAATATTTTTGAAAATACCCAGTAAAAAATAGACTCGTCATTCATGATTTGTGCTCCAAAAATTGAATAGGTAAGAATAACAAATAAAAATACGGAAACAACATAGTCAATCATTAATGTACTTATGGAGAGAACGAAATAAAAAATAAAAAGTCCAAAAGTCCTGAGTATTGAGATGGTTTTGATATTGGTTTCCAGGCGATTGGCTTGAAGTTCACAAATCGCTAATTGTGATTGAAGTCTTTCAGTATACGCATCTCGGCGTTCTTCATATTTACCAATCACCACTTCATTTGCAGCCGCATCTACTAACTTAGATTCGATGTCAAACTCTATTTTTTTTAGTTGAATATGTTCTTCTCGAGAATTCCACACGGAAGCCTTGTTAATCTCGGAGGCAAAGTTCTCAATACCGACAATAATAGGAAATCGTTTAAGTAATACTGCAATAAAACAAACAGAGCAAAGAATACTTCCTATGGCTATAAGAAATAAAAATTCCTGTTCATCCCAGGTAGACTTAATAATACTTTTATATCGCTCCCAACCGATTGTGGAGTAACGAGCACTTAATATTTCTAATTGCCTGTTTTTTTTGACTTTTAACCATTCAATAGGAATGGAATCAATTTCACGAGCCAATTTCCAATATACCAACTCTTTTGCCAGTTTTTTGTAATCTGCTGCAGAAGGATGTATTACAAGCTTACTTTCAAAAGCATCCTTAAACGAATCTAATTTCTTGGACTTAATATCACTTAATTCTTTCGCTTCATTTTGGTCTGTAATATGCTGAAATATCCATTTCTTGTCATTTCTCCCTAAATAATAGGTTTTAAAAATTGTAAGTTTTCTATTGATTACCCAATTTTGAAAATACCCCAAGGATGATCGATTTGGATTAATTTTTATATAACCAGCCCTTGGAAAATAAGAATCAAATATTTGATATAGACTATCTGTATTTGAGATTCCTTCATAAGCGGATAACATATCCATGAATTCCCTTTTAGACAATGTGGTGTCATTTATGCGATGAACATGGTGATAATGCTCCTCTGTCTTTTGAATTATAGGTAAACTAGAAATGCTCTCTGGGCTAGTTAATTGAACAAACGTTGCAAAGGTAAGCGTACCGATAAATACAGCCTCAATAAGAAGCGTATCCACTCTTTGACGATATTCACTTAATTTTCTGCGATAAGAAATCAACCACATATCATTTAAATAATGGGTTGATGAAATAGGTTTTTCTTCAAACATATCAATTGTTGAAGCCAATTCTGAATCGGATAGTTTTTGACCATTCTTCGTAATGCTAATAATATTATGGTTCATGAAATACCCTTTGAATTTTAAGAAAACCAGGATATAACAGATTGGCATAACAATAAAAGAACTTATAACTAAAATTGTATCTGTGCTATAATCAGATTTATTACGAGCCAAAATAATGGGTTCTAAAAAAACCGCAATACCAAAAATAAAGGCCTGTAAAACAACCAAATACCTAAAATCAGAAAACTTAAAATCAGATTCAAATTCAAATTTTGAATTGATAAAAGTTGGTTGATTTGAAAGTCTTGAAATAAAGGTTTTCTTAATCGCTAATACACGCCTATAGCCATAATACAAGCTTATAAAACTGATCACTACATTCATCAAAATACAGAACGAGAGACATTCAAGTACTAAATTATCTCTCTGGTTAAAATTCGTGTAAGTAATACAGATAAACGTTGTCAAAACAATTCGAGCAATTAACTCTGGAATAAAAAACTTAGGTTTATGACCCAATTCAAAAACAACTTTATTTTGCATAATTGTAAATTAACGGTGCAAATTAATAAGAATTGGGTTGAAAATCAAATCCCTACACCCTGAATCCCTTTAACCTCATTGATCTTAGATGCGACTTGACTCATAACTGATCCTAAATCTTGCGTAGAGCTTACCGGAATCAACCATTGCAGCTCAATCTTAGATGGCATTACTTTTTTAGCGAGAAAATCAACCCTGAATCCAGGCCACCCAGTGAACTTTTTTGGTTGTACTTTCACAAAACGTGCTGTATATGGTTCGTCAAATAGTATTTCCTTAATTTCAAATCCATCCTTAACCCCATGCATGCTTGACAACGACTTCCAATCAATACCGTCAACAGAATATGTTAACGTAAATTCCTCCATAAAACTATTTCCTTGAGGGGATCCTGTTAGTTTCATTCCCGAAAAAATCATTGGGGTTGGAGATTCAAGCTGCCACCATTGCTCATCGTTTTTCACCTTCGCCGCCCAATAAGTCTTTTGATTGGTAATTAATCCATGTGCTGCAGTATGCGGTTTACTATGCTCGGTAGAAGCTGTAAATTTAAATCCATTACCCGTTGAAAGAATCCATTCTGAGTCCACAATTTCTGCCGCACCGGTTTCAACTAATTTCCAATGCGAATACTCTTGTGCTTTGGATTCCATTGCTTTGTGAATTGAAGCGCCTTTTACTGAATCGCTTAAATGCAGAATAATCCCAGCAAACAATTGATTCTTTTTCCATTCTAAGCCCCAACCCAACCATGTGCCGCTGTTTCTTGCACCATTGATATAATCAAGATAACGCGCACCTCTCACCCAGTTTCGTTCCTTTTTAATCGCATCGCCCACCAAAGCAGGTAATTCAAGTGCGCACTGGTCAAGGGATTCATTAATGCTTGGAAGTATCATTTTAATCAAGGGACTGCTAATCTTTAACCCATTAAACTTAACGGATGCTTGAGCACATCGCGTAGCAAATGCATCTAAAAAATACTGTGTGAGCAACACTGGGTTAAACGAATTAATATCATCGATAGGCATTACCGCTAAAAACTTACTTCGTTTAAAATAAAAAGACGTGTTTTCGAACGCTAAGTCTACCATGGATTCAAGCACGCGTTCAACAGGTAAATGTGTATCAGCCTGAAGATACCCAGCACATGAAATATAAATGAGAAAATTGAATTGATTATTCAAGTAATCTTGTTTGATTTGAAAACTCAAGGCCATGGGATACCCCTTAACTTTAGGTCGAAATTCTCGGGCGAAATACCCTAAATGTACGCTTCCTTTCAAGCCATCCGATGCAGGAACTTCTTCTATCCCTTCATCAATTGCTTCATTTTCAAGTGCTGCATTTTTTTCAGGGTCTTCATCAACCGGGTCACACAAGCCAAAATCAGCCAGAAGTGGCTCTAATTTCACTAAATGTTCACGAATGGTTTGTTCATGATCATTAATTAAATATTGCTTATCGAGCAAGTTTAAATAATCTCTGTTTACTGCTTCAAAAAGGCCTTGGAACAGGTTAAACGAAATATCGAAACTATCAATCAAAATTGACGGATTGGCAATGATATCTTCTACTTTGTGATAAAACTGAATTTGATCGAATCCATAGAGGTAGTCATAGAACCATGGGAATCTACTAATAGATTCGGTAAATGAGTACTTCGTATGGTTATTGAGACTATCCCAAAGTACCAGGTTTGGATGTTTCCTCAAATCTTCGGCATACGCTTTGGCAAAAGCTTTTAAATGTTCGCTAAAAACATTCAACAAGAGTCCGTAATTCGCCAAATCCTTGTAGTCTTTCCAATCTGGTAAATAACCTATGGCTGCATCACCCGACGCATAAAGCGAAAAGTGCAAAGCCAAAATCTTTTTACTCGGCAGATTCTTTGGATATAATGTGCACCACGCATAACTCGTCATGACGCCGATTTGCCAGTTATTCTGTTTGGTATCCCATTCGACATCTTGATCTATCACTAGCTTCTCCAATCGCGTTTTAACGAAATGTTCCAGCGATGAAAATGCGGTTCTATGCCAATATTCTTTTGTTCCGAACTGGTACGAATCTTCTTTAATTTTAAAAATACTTTCTTTGGTGAATTTTCTAAATACGAACATCCCCATCAACCACTTATGTGCACTCATTAAGCCTTGAAAGGCAGTTAATTCCTCCACAGAAAACTGCAACACCTTATTTTTTCGAATCTCTTCGGGATCAACATTCAATGCAAATGTTCGTTCTAGAAACACTTGATCAAATGTTTCACTATCTACCCCATACTGCTGCCCGGTAAGCTTCAAAAGAAACTCATTATAGGTTCTTGTATTAATTGCATTATCAACTACTTCGATAAACCGTTTATCTACCTCGGGAAAAGGGTCTTCAATATTCATTTCTTTTGCAACACTAAAAATTAGTGCTTTGACTTGTTCCTTTGATAATCCCATACGGGTTTTTCCAATGGACTCAAAGAAATTCATCTCATCTAAACTAATTTGCTGATCATCCAATGCTGCTTTAATTGATTCTTTTAAATCTTCGACCGTAGCTTTGTTACGAAGCTCCTCCTCCTCTTGACGTATTTTCTCAATCGCTTCGTCTCCTGCCCTTAGCAGCATTTTCCAATCAGATAACAACACCGTATTTGACGAATTCGCAAACACTTTAACGCCTTCACTTATAGTTGATGCTGATTCAAATTCTTCAATTTCTCCAGAATCTTCACTCTTTAGTGTCAGCAGGCCGGCCTGGTTACTTTCCACAATAAATTGCTTGAATTCCCAAATATGACTTAATTCATTAATTGCTCTAGTTAATGCCTGCTCAAGGTATAGATTTACCGCATCAAAATAAGGTTCGGTAAATGGCCAAGTCACCATTTTTCCTTTGACTTCCTTGTGCGGATGCGCAACACGATTCCTCAATTGAATGAATGAGTCAAAAAACTGAATCAAATTAACTTTTGGTAAATTATTTTTAAGTGCCAAATTGATTGGTGTTTGATAATCAGTGGCCTCATTTTCAACCAAACCTTTAAGAACCTCAAAGGATTTTGAAAATCGTGATAACTCCTGAAATTCACCAGAACCATGCAACAATTGTTGAATTTGGGAAGGACTGCCTTGACTATTTAGAAATTTCGAGCTTTCGCGTAACCATCCCAAATAAATTCCAAAACTCACATTTTTACTGTTTTTTAAAAATGACTTTTCTAGCTCGATAGAAACCAAACCCTTATCCTTATATTCCCCCAAAACAAAGGAACATAAGTGCATCACTAGGCTCTCCCCCAGGTCCAATAAATACTTCTGTTTGGCAGCTTTTTCACGTGCTCTCGCTAAATCGCTGATGGTTTTTTCAAGATTCTTCGGGAGGGCATTTACAATGTTCATAACGGATAAATTTATTATGAGCGAATATAACTTAATTGAATGGATTTTAATCGCTCAATGAATACTTAGACCAACTTAGACTGTGCAAAGAACAAAGTCTTTAACTTAGAAAATAGTATTTTTAACGCTCAATATTCCAATATGAAATTTAACCATTTTTTTATTCCTCAAGGTGCGAAGGTTGTGCATGATGAACTTCAAAATTTATTTACTATAAACTATAATGAAGGAACATATGAGCACCCGAAACCAGCAGTATTAAAACTGCCTGCCGATTCCACTGTTGTGCTTGATACTGGGAATGCACTAAAACCTGGAATTATTGATCATCACCAACCCGGCTGTGAATTTGCGGATAAATGTGTAGCACATATTGTGGTTAATCATGGGGCAACATATTTAGAACATCTCAAGCAAAAAGAGGAAGTAAATATCATAACACATTTTATTCCTGACCTTGATGCATTAGGTGCGGTTTATTTTACCATGAAGTACCTACTGAATGAACCTTTCACCTTTTTGGACTATCAAGTAGCTGATTATATTAATATGGTGGACATGGGCAAACTAAGCCTAGATCCAGAAAAACCAGTAGGTATCGCCTCCTTATGGTTGCATTACACCGCCATAAAGGACTACAAACAAGCGTACACACAAGAATTTAATAAGGCATTATTGAACCAAGGGTTACTCTTTATGGAAGGGGTACTTAACGTTATCGACAGAGATGAAAACCCATATACAAATGAGGGTTTTGAAGCCATAGAAGCCTTTAAGGAACCGATACAACATATCTTGGATGACGCATTGAACTATGCCCGTGATATAGATAATTCAATCACCGGTATCATTGAATTATACAATAAAGATACAAGAGGGTTGGATGAAGTGGAAGTAATTATTTCTCGTGATGCGAAAAGCTTCCTTTGGAAATATTTCGTCAGAGGCGACCGGAACAATACATTATTTGGAAAGGGATTTAAACTAACCTGTTTACATACATCCAGTAAAAAAGGAGCAATTATTAGTGTTGACCCGAATTTCCCCTATGACTTAAAAGGCTTGGGTGTTTATTTAGATTCGCTTGAAGTAACAAACCTATTAAAAAATCAAGGGGTTGAGGAAATTATTAATGGGCAAGACGGAGGCCCAAGATCGGGATTTCATCGAAATAATCCGTGGTATGATGGCCGTGGCACCCATAATTTTACCATCATCGATGTTCCACGCGGAGGAACAACGTTAACTGAAGAACAGATAAATGAAGCAATTTATGCATACCATTTATGGAACGAATATGCCACCCTTTGCAATATAAATCCGGTCATTAAACAGCCAATAACCCAGGAAGACCTTGATGCCTTGTCAGCTTTGCCCCTTAATGAAAGGCCTCAGATTACAAAAAATACGGATAACAAACATATACATGGAGCAATAGACATTTATCTTGCTGCACTTTGTGATTTCCAACTGAACTGTTATTTTAATACTCCCAAACTTTTAAGGTATGATGAGAATTTTGGCAGTCACATTGAAGATATATGTCAACGACCAGCAAATGATGTATTTCTCAATTTGGAAGAAATTAAAAATGGGCTTAAAAATTTACATCTCATCTCATATACTAAATATCAATACATCACGAAATGTCAACATTGGAGTGAGATACTTGCCGTCTATGTTGCAACCGGATTCAACTTTTTCAACTCACGGGCATACGATAAACAAAAAAGCATCGCTATTGAAGAATTAGGTCCTTATTTAAATTACACCTTTGTTAAAGGCCTGCTTAAAAACTGTCATAGCCTTCCACCAGCCTCTTTTGCTCAGTTATTTACCAAGGTGGAAAATGCCATAAAGCGAGTTGATTTACCGTATGAGATTTTGGGGATGCAGACTGCTTTTCCAGCCTCCTTCTCCACTGAAAACCTGAATAATTTACTGCTCACCCATTCAAATATCTCGCTAGAGTGTAAATCCTTATTGACGAATTTTGTTTATGATGATATTGATTTACCTTATTCTGAAGAAATTCCAATTTATGCCTTCAACAATATAAAAAATTACATAGATGACTTATTTCATGTATTGAACATCGAAGATCCTGAATTAAAAAACAGGATAAATGCGTTCAAAATGACTGACTTTAAGCAACTCGTTCCTGATGATCCTTGCGCATGTGCACCTAATGAACTCAACGTACTCTTAGAAACCTTTGAGAAGGGTAAAATTCAATTAATCGAGCGTGTTTTTGGGGTGAGATGTAAAAATCTGCGGATAAAAAAATACCAACTTATTAATAAGACTACTAATCCACAGGTGCTTACTGCTTTAATTAACCTTGATTTTGAAAAATTAAAACACACATCATTTGGGGAAATCCGCGAATACATTATCCAAATAGAAAAATCGAGTCAAAACGACCTTATTTTACTTGATTTCATTAAAGAAGTAAAGTTGTTTGAAGAGTTGGCTAGCCTTACTATGCTATTCACTAGAATAGAACGATTTACTTCCCTAAACAACATTAATTCAGGGGATAAATATCTCAATGACCTTAATAATCTCTTATATTCATTGCTTCGAGTACTAACCTTGTACACAAATTTCAATGACATTGAAGAATTACAAGATGAGCTGGCTAAATCAATGGACATTTTAAATGAACTTCGAATGATGCCAATCGAATTAGATCGATTCGAAACCAATGATTTACGTGAAAAAATGGCTGTATTCATTCCCGTAATTATCGACGAAGTAAACCTCCCTGTAAACGATTTGGATTTACAAATAACACGAGGAATGGAACAGTTCGAATTAATTGTGGGTCAAGGAGGGATAATGGAAGAACTTGGTAAATTACCTCTATTCTACCAGCAACGTTTTAATGATTTATTTAGTGGATTCAAACGGTATTACAAGGAACGGTTAAACTTTTTTAGGAATGACTTAAAATTATTAATTGAAGAAAGTGAAACCGGCAATGAAACCAAATTATCGGAACGATACATCCGCACCTGCAACAACCTAATTAGCGACTCTGTGGCATTTGATTGGCAAGAGCTCAAGGATCAAGTAGATGAATCAAAAAGTTCGGGTGAAATAAACCAACTATTTTATGCCAAATATTTTGATTGGTTAAGACTGAATGCGTTACCGGATAAAAAAGAACTATACGCATTGAATTCCGAAATTCGATTTGCAGAGGGTAGATCAGATGAAGAATTAATTCAGATTATACGCAACTTGCCCAATCCGAAAACAAATGAGGCGATTCGTGTAGAGGAGCTTATGATGAATTTTCAATTAAGTGATATTATCAAACATCACCCAATTAATCTGATTCATGACTCATATGACTTTTTAATTGAACACTTTATCGCAAAGTATCATGTAGATAATGTTAGAGACACCTTAGCACAATTCAGTACCAAGTTCCCGTGGTACTATCGGTATTTAACAGACAAGAAATACCTCAGGTTGCTCTTTATTTCCCTGAGCTTATTTATGTTGGGTGCAGGTGCATTTGATGGTTCACTTTACAACAATAAATTAGCCCCCTTAGCTTCATGGTTTAAGCAGCAATTGGGGGGAAATGTCTTTTATCTCGCTTCTGAAAGTTTCGCCTATTTATGGGGAATTATCATTAGCTTATCGTTCATTCTACCGCTATTTTTTGTGTTAAAGTATCTTTATCATCGATACCTTTTAAAAGAAAAGCCAGCAGAGAATGATCGAGAAAAGAAATTAAATTTCATTCAGTTAATACAAAATATCGAAGGAAAACGATCACACTTATTGTACATCCCGTTTGTTATACCCTTGCTGATCGTAGTTTTACAAATGTCTAATTCTGATACGATTGAATTGATTAATAAAATTGAGGGTTTCCGTTTTTTCGCAACACTTTCCTTGGTCGTAGGATTAACTATACTTTCCGTATACAATTATGTGAAAGAACGAAATGAAAAAATGTCGAGCGCCTGGTTAATTCAGCGCACAGAACATATGCTTTGGCTTCACTTAATCCAAGCCTTCATCATTGCTATTTTTGTAATTGACCTAATTCTGAGGTTTCAAGTGGATGCGTCAAACTTTGAAACAGAAGATGGCGGGTTGTTTTTTCTTGGAATGTCAAAATACATAGCCATAAAACGCGGGGTAATTGACGTAGTAATTATGCCAACGTTTACGATTATGATAACCATACTGACCTTGTTCTTTAGTTTCTTTATTGAAAAAATATTTGGAGGAGGAAATGAATAAAATTGCCATACTTACATTCATACTTGGTTCTATACCTCTCGTGTTCGGTCAAGTATTAAACCTCGACCGTGAAAATGGTGATGACACCGTATTTCACAGGAATATAATTAACTTGAATTTCGGGTTTAGTTTGGACAAGCAAAAACGTGACTTAATTGAATTTTCAAGTCAACTGGAAAACGACTTTTTTTTCAAGAAAAACAGCTTGGTTTGGATTACGCTCGCACAAACCGATGCGGCGTTCAATGGTGGGACAATTCTTGAAAACAATGGGTATATGCAAATGCGGTTAAGAGATAATGATAAGCGAAGGGTTTACCCAGACTTTTACATGCAATATCAATGGAATGGAGTGTGGGGGCTTCAGAACCGTGGGCTGGCAGGATGTAATGCAAGATTTAAATTTTGGGAAGACAAAACCGATGATTTATATGCTGGAATTGGCGTGTTTTATGAATACGAAAAATGGAATCCAACCTTAACTGCTTTTGCATTTTCAGAAGATTCCTTAACCGTTGTTTACAGAGCCATTCCAAGATTAAACTTGACCGCAAAAACTGCATTTAAATTAAAAGACGGTATTGATTTTAGTGGGAGTACATTTGTTCAATTCCCGATGAACAATCAGTTTCAGCATTTTTTGACACCTCGCTGGTTTATTGACGCAAACATCTTCTTCACCGTTACAAAACAC
>Ga0164293_10005164_pt1 | contig 11122 bp, 11 predicted proteins | sample GEODES118metaG_FD_111487 | JGI IMG/M metagenome (GOLD analysis project Ga0164293, IMG submission 111487) | Eutrophic lake water microbial communities from Lake Mendota, Wisconsin, USA - GEODES118 metaG | ecosystem: Environmental > Aquatic > Freshwater > Lake | place: USA: Lake Mendota...
ATGTCGATGCCCCGGACCTGGTGATCGAGACCGCGATGGCGTTGCGCGGGCTGGGTTCCGATCCGGCAACGGTGCTCCTGACCTGTCGTCGACTCGTCGAGCGTCAGCCCACCGTGGGGCCTCTGTGGTGGTTGTGTTCGGAGATGGTCGCCGCGCTCGAGCCGCGTGAGGCAATGCGGCGCTGCGTCGAACAGATCCGTGAGGATTCCACTGCTGTGCATCTGGCCGAGTTCCTGACGGAACGCCTCGGCGCTCATTCCCTCGTCTGCGTCAACGGCTGGTCGTGGGACGTGGCGGTGGCCTTCGGTCAGATGGAGCCACGGGAGATCTGCGTGGTCGACGGCGACAACGGGGCCGACCACATGGTGCGCATTCTCGAGAGATCCGAACACGAGGTTCACCTCGTCGAACCTTCGGGTGGTGCGGCGGCGGCGCTCGAAGCGGACCTGGTGATCCTGTCAGCGATGGCCGCGTCCCCCGAGGTCGCCTGGTGTGCGGCAGGCAGTCATGCGCTGGCGGCGGTGGCGTACTGCGCCGAAATCCCTGTCGTACTGAGCATGCCCCGGGGTGTGTGTCTTCCCGATGCGACGCTGCAAGGCATGCGCGACGATCTCGACTCCCGAACGAGGGGCCGTACGTGGCATCGCGGCATCGACGAGATTCCTGTCGGGTTGTTCACGTGGTTTGCGGGACCGAACGGAGTCGAATCTTCGTCGTCGCCGGGATTCAAGGGCGTGGTGGCCGAAACACGTCATGCCCCCGAGCTTCTCGTTCGTTCGGCAATGTGACGTGACAGAGTGAGGAAAACGAGAAACGAAAGAGATGGAGCGATCGATGGGTGAAATGGTGAGCTTTCCGAGCAACGGAACCAACGGCACTGGATATCTCGCCGACGGCAAGGGTCCGGGCGTCGTTCTCATCCAGGAGTGGTGGGGCCTCGTTCCCCACATCTGCAACGTCGCGGATCGTCTGGCCGCAGAGGGCTACACCGTTCTTGCTCCTGATCTGTACAACGGTGCATCGAGCACCGAGCCCGACGAAGCCGGCAAGTTGATGATGGGTCTGAACCTGGCGAAGGCCGCCAAGGACATGAGCGGCGCGGTCGACTTCCTCCTCGCGCGAACCGGCCGTACGAAGGTTGGCGTGATGGGCTTTTGCATGGGCGGCGGTCTCACTCTCGCCTTGGCCTGCCAGCGCCCAGATGCCGTTGCCGCTGCGGTTCCGTTCTACGGAGTGATTCCGTGGCCCGAAGCACAACCGGCTTGGGATGCGCTCGCCGCCGAGGTCGAGGGTCATTACGCCGAGAACGACGCCTTCGCCTCACCCCAAGCGGCGCGTGCTCTGGAAGCCGATCTCAGGCAGCGCGGCAAGTCGGCAACCATCCACGTGTATCCCGGCACGGATCATGCGTTCTTCAACGACGACCGCCCCGAGGTCTACGACGCGGATGCGTCGTCACGCGCATGGCAACGCACGCTCGCGCTGTTCTCGCGAACGCTCTGAAGCAGAAGTAGTCGACTACGCGAGTTCGGCGATGGCCTCGGCCACCGCAAGGATGCGTTCGGCGTTGGTGACGTGCAGGTTCTCGATCATCTTTCCGTCGAGTTGCACGACGCCCTTGCCTTCGGCGCGTGCCGCGTTGAAGGCGTCGATCACCTTGCGGGAATGCTCGATCTCCGCCTCGCTCGGGGCCCACACGTCGTTGGCCACCGTTACCTGGTCGGGGTGGATCAGTGTCTTGCCGTCGAAGCCCATCTGCATGCCCTGGGTGCACTCGGCAACGAATCCTTCGGCGTTCTTGATGTCGTTGTAAACGCCGTCGAGGATCGGCTTGCCGGCCTCACGTGCGGCCAGCAGAGCAGTGGCGAGATGGGGGAGCACCGGCGCACGGCCGGGAACCTGAACGGCACGCAGCTCCTTCACGAGGTCGTTCGTGCCCATCACGAGTACCGCGACACGCGGGTGGGAGGCGATCTCGCGGGCGTTGAAGATGGCGGCCGGCGTTTCGATCATCGCCCAGATCAACATCTCTTTGGGTGCACCGGCGGCATCGAGGTGCTGCGACACCGCATCGACCTCGGCCGCATTGTTCACCTTCGGGATGACGACCGATGAGCAGCATGCCTTGGCGGCAGCAGCGATGTCGGCTGCGCCCCACGGAGTGTCGAGGCCGTTGCAGCGGATGGTGATCTCGCGCTTGCCGTATTCACCCGACGACGCAGCCTTGACGGCGTTCTCGCGGGCGGCGTCCTTCGACTCGGGCGACACGGCGTCTTCGAGGTCGAAGATCAGCGCATCGGCGGCGATGCCCTTGGCCTTTTCGAGCGCGCGCTCGTTGGCGGCGGGCATGTAGAGAACGGAACGACGGGGACGCAACTTCGACATGGTTCTACTTTCTCGTGTGATTCTCAGAAGCCGTACAACTCGGCGAGGTGGGGATCGCGGGCGGCGAGCTGGCGGGCGAGTTCGACGACCACCTTGCACTGCTTCACCGACGCATCGTCTTCCATCTTGCCGTCGAGCATGATGGCTCCGGTGCCGTCACCCATCGCGTCGATGACGCGCTGGGCCTGCTTCACGTCTTCCGCGCGCGGGCTGAAGACGCGCTTGGCGATGTCGATCTGCACCGGGTGCAGGCTCCAGGCGCCGACACAACCCAACAGGTAGGCGTTGCGGAACTGGTCCTCGCAGGCAACGACATCCTTGATGTCGCCGAACGGGCCGTAGAAGGGGAGGATGCCGTGGGTGACACAGGCATCGACCATGCGCGCCATCGTGTAGTGCCAGAGATCCTGCTGGTACGTGGCGCGCGGTGCTTCGGGATTGTCCGGGTTCGGGTCGTCGCGCACGACGTAGTCGGGGTGGCCACCGCCGACGCGGGTGGTCTTCATGCGACGGTTGGCCGCGAGGTCAGCCGGTCCGAGCGAGAGGCCTTGCATGCGCGGCGATGCACCGCAGATTTCCTCCACGTTGGCGACACCGCGGGCGGTCTCGAGCAACGCGTGGATGAGGATCGGGCGCTTCAGCCCGGCCTTGGCCTCGAGTTGGGCGAGCAGACGATCGACGTAGTGGATGTCCTCTGGTCCTTCGACCTTCGGAATCATGATGACGTCGACCTTGTCGCCGGCTTCACCGACGATGGCGGTCATGTCGTCGAGGAACCAAGGAGAGTCGAGGCTGTTGACGCGGGTCCACAACTGGGTGCTGCCCATGGGAACGGTCTTGGCAACGTTGATGAATCCGCGTCGTGCCGCTTCCTTGTCGGCCATCGGGATCGCGTCTTCCAGGTTGCCGAGGATGATGTCGACGGTAGGGATCACCTCCGGCAACTTCGCGACAACCTTCTCCAGCTGCGGGGGGAAGAAGTGAATGACACGGCTGGGACGGAACGGAATCTCGCGGAGGGGCTCGGGGGCGCCGACGGCAAGGGGCTTGAAGAAGTCTTTGGCACTACGCACGCGTGAAGCGTAGGTCGGTACTTCCTGCATCACGAAACCGTGTCACTACGGCGCGGCTGCGAGACTGGACGCATGGCCAGGCGGTTCGATGCGGTGTTGTTCGATGCGGGCGGGGTGCTCGTGCTGCCGGACCCCGGCGTTCTCGGGCCGTTGCTTGCCTATTACGGCGCCGTCACCGACCCGGAGGCCCATGCGCGTGCCCACTACGCGGGCATGTCGGCGAAGTCCGCCGCTGGCGCAGGGGAGTCGCAGTGGAATGACTACGACTCGGCGTATCTCGACTTCGTCGGCGTGACGCCGCACAACCGGACGACGGCACTCGAGGTGTTGCGGCGGGTGAAGGCGGTTCCGCACCTGTGGCGACATCCGATTGCGGGAGCAATGTCGACGTTGCGCATGCTCGACGAACTCGGGGTGCCCACCGGTGTGGTCAGCAACGCGAGCGGACAGATCGAAGAGACGTTGTTCCTGAGTGGCATCTGTCAGGTGGGCGACGGTGAGCATGCTCCGGTGCGTTGCATCGTCGACAGTCATGTGGTCGGCATCGAGAAGCCCGACCCACGGATCTTCGATCACGCACTCGAGCACTTCGTCGGCATCGAACGTCAGCGCATCGCCTATGTCGGTGATTCTTTGGTGATGGACGTGCGCGGTGCGTCAGAAGCGGGGCTCACGCCCCTCTTGATGGATCCGTACGACGATGCCGCCAGGCACGACGTGGAACGACTGCGTTCGTTGTCGGATCTCTTGCAGATGTTCCGCTAGCGATCGGCTCGCCCGCGGGCGAAGGTCACTTGCCGGAGGCGTCGACCAACTGGCGGGCGATGACCTTCAAGCAGAGCGTCTCGTCGGCGCCTTCGAAGATCGACAGCACACGGGCGTCGACGAAGAGACGGCTGACGCTGTACTCCTCGGCATAGCCGAAGCCACCGTGGATCTGCATCGCCTCGCGGGCCACCCATTCGGCAGCCTTGCAGACGTAGGCCTTCACCATGCTGGCCTCCATCGCACCTTCACCCTTGGCCATCAACTTGGCGACGGCGTAGGAGAACTGACGGCTGGCTTGGATGACCGTTGCCATGCGGCCCAACTTCGCCTGGGTGAGTTGGTAGTCGTAGACGGTCTTGCCGAACACGTTGCGGTTCTGTGCGTAGTCGAGGGCGGCTTCGTATGCAGCCTGCATGACGCCGACGGCACGTGCTGCCGTCTGGAGGCGACCGTTTTCGAAACCGGCCATCTGGAAGTAGAAGCCCTTGCCGAGGCCGCTTTCTCCGCCGATGAGGTTCTCTGCGGGAACCCACCAATCCTCGAGGGCGATCTCGTAGGAGTGCATGCCGCGGTAACCGATGGTGTCGATCGGGCGACCTTCCATCTTTCCGCCTTCGGCTTGGTTGAACATGAAGCCGTGCGCATCGCCGTGCGGCTTGGGCACGATGAAGAGGCTGAGACCCTTGTGGCCGAGGCTGCGGTCGGGGTTGGTGCGTGCCAGCAACATGAGTACGTCGGCGCGTGCGCCGAACGTGCACCACGTCTTCACGCCGTTGATGCGCCATCCCTTGCGTCCGTCGGGAAGGTCGGAGGGAGTGGCGGTGACCTTGATGTTGGCCACGTCACTGCCGTAGTCGGGCTCGGTCACGGCAACTGCGGCGAGCACCTCGGCGCTGGCGAGCTTCGGAAGCCACTCGTGCTTTTGCTCTTCCGTGCCACCCTTCATGAGTGCGCGGGCGAGGATCTCGGGGCGGGTGATCAACGATCCACCGATACCGAGCGAGCCCCGGGAGAGTTCTTCGGTGGCGATGACGTTGCCCATGTACTCGCCGTCGCCGCCTTCGCTGTAGCCGCCGTACTCGGACGGAATCGACAGACCGAAGGCACCCATCTCTGCGAGGCCGGCGATGATCTCTTCGGGCACGTCGGCGTTGTGACGGTGAACGTGCTCGGCGCGCGGTGCGACTTCCTTCATCGCATACGCGCGGAAGGTGTCCTGCACCATTTCGAAGTCGTCGTCGAGGTGACGCGGTCCTTGCTCCGCGGCGAGCGCCGAGAGAAACTCCGGCGAACGGAAGGCTGCGACGAATTCGTTCGCCGACGACAGCTCGCTTGCATCCACTCCCCACAACTTCTCGCGACCGACCAAGCGCGTGATGAGGTCGTGCACCATGTCTGCGGTGAAGGCGCACGTCAGGCGAGCCTCGACGTCGCCCTTCGCGCCGTAATCGAGCATCGAACGGGCGGTCTCCACTGCGGCAGCGGCGTGGGCGAGGTCGTAGGCGAGAACCTGCTGTACATCGGGCCCACCGGTGGAGGACAGGGTGCGCACTGCCTTGCCCACCATGGCGCGGGCGGTTTCGATGATGGTGGCGGCCGTCTGCAGGTCGGGGGTCGGGAGAGCGGTGCTGGTCATGGCGCTAGACGCTAGTGAGCACGATGGTCCCGTGTCGCACCGCACCGGCATCTCGTGCTGCGACGTTGGTTACGCTGGGGTCGTGGGGGAGAGTGCCGACAGAGGGGATCCCGCCGTCGTTGCGGCGAACCGTCGCAAGGTCTGGATCCGCTCCCTCAAGACCCTTGCCGTCGCTGTCGTCGTCTACTTCTTCGTCCTGCCACTCATCCCGGGATTCCGTCGGGCCTGGGACGACCTCGCCGAAGTCGAGGCACCGATGCTCCTCATCGGGGTCACACTCCAGTTCGCGGCACTCATGTGCTACTCGCTCCTCACCCGAGCGGCTCTCGGGCCGGATGGCGAGCACATCAGTCCGCTGTTGCTCTTCCGGATCCAGTTGAGTACCAAGGCGCTCGGCAGCATCATGCCCGGTGGCAGCGCCGCCTCGTCGGCCCTCGGATACCGGCTCCTCACTCTTTCGGGGATCCAAGGGCCGGACGCCGGTTTCGCACTGGCCACCGCGGGAATCGGGTCAGCCGTGGTGCTCAACCTCATTTTGTGGTTCGGCCTCGTCATCTCCATTCCCTTCCGCGGTGTGAATGCTCTCTATGGCATCGCCGCCGTGGTCGGCATCATCTTCATGTTGATCGCGGCGGGTCTCATCTTCGGTCTCGTCGAAGGTCAGGGACGCGCCGAACGGGCGGTGCGCTGGCTGGCCCAGCACGTGCGCCTCGACGCCGACCGGCTCACCGAGGTGATTCGTCACCTCGGCAACCGTCTCGAGGGCCTCATCGCCGACCGGCAGTTGTTGATCCGGGTGGTGTTCTGGGCATCGGCCAACTGGCTCCTCGACATGGCCTCGCTCTACGTCTTCATCCGTGCCTTCGGGGGCAGTATCGCGATCGACGGTCTGATCGTCGCCTTCGGACTCGCGAACGTGATGGCCGTGGTGCCCATCACCCCCGGTGGCCTCGGTCTCGTCGAGGGCATCTACATCCCCACGCTCGTCGGTTTCGGTCTGACCAGGGCAAACGCCACCGTCAGCGTGCTCACCTACCGAGTGGCCCAGTTCTGGATGCCGATCCTCGTGGGGGCGGGCTGCTACCTGTCGTTGCGCCTCGGCCCGTGGTCGCTCGAGCGCAAGGATCGCCTGAAGCCGTTGCGTGTGGTGGCCGAAGAAGCCGTGACACGCGGCGAGAGCAAGATCGAGTTCTTCGAGCGTCGTGCGCCACGCGACCGCACCGGCCAGTATCCGTTGCCGCCGGTGACCGACGACGACACGGGCGGAACGACGCTGCCGTAGTACTTTCGCAGGCATGACAGCCCACGAACGCCCCTTTGGTCGCTATCTCGAAGACTTCACGGTGGGAGACGTCTACCGGCACTGGCCCGGCAAGACCATCACCGAATACGACGACCATCTCTTCTGCATGATCACGATGAACCACCACCCGTTGCACACAAACGACTGGTTCGCCAAGGAGAGCGTGCAAGGTCGCAACGTCGTTGTCGGCAACCTCGTGTACTCGTTGGTGCTCGGCATGAGCGTGCCCGACGTCAGCGGTGCCGCCATCGCCAACCTCGAGATCGAAACCTTGCAGCACAAGTTCCCCACGTTCCACGGCGACACCATCCACGCCGAGACGCGCGTGCTCGACGTGTCGGAATCGAAGTCGAAGCCCGACCGCGGCATCGTCACCGTCGAGACGAAGGGTTTCAACCAGGACGGCAAGGAAGTCTGCTACTTCCGTCGCCGCGTGATGGTGTGGAAGCGCGCCAACGCTCCCGAGCGCAAGCGCCCGTACGACACCAACGCCGCCTGGGACTGATCCAGGAACCACTCCTTGCCTGGGGCGTCCCGCGTCTGCGGGACTTTCCGTGGCGTGCAACGCGAGACCCGTGGCACGTGCTCGTCTCGGAAGTGATGCTGCAACAGACCACCACGGGCAGGGTGATCGAGAGATTCGGGAGGTTCATGGCCAAGTTCCCGACGACGTTCGACTGCGCTGCGGCACCGCTGGCAGATCTGTTGGTGGAGTGGCAGGGCCTCGGGTACCCGCGACGTTGTCGCAACCTGCACCTGGCTGCACGTACCGTCGTCGACGAGCACGGTGGGGTGGTGCCACGCGACCTCGATGCGTTGTTGGCGCTTCCGGGTGTCGGGCCGTACACGGCGCGTGCGGTGTTGGCTTTCGCTTTCGGTGACGATGCGGCCGTTGTCGACACCAACGTCGCACGGGTTCTTGCACGACTGTCGGGTGATGCACTGTCGGCACGCGCCGCTCAGGCGATGGCGGACGATTTCCTGCCGTCCGGACACGCCTGGGAGTGGAACCAGGTGCTCATGGACTTCGGTGCCACGGTATGCACTGCGCGTTCACCGATGTGCGGTTCGTGTCCCCTCGAAGCGCAGTGCGTGTATCGGGGGATCGGTGACGACCCGGCGCGAACGAGTGCGTTGACGAGCAAGCCGCAGGCGCGCTTCGAGGGTTCGGATCGTCAGGCTCGCGGGCGATTGATGAAGCGACTCGGTGAGGGTTCGGTCTCTTCCGCCGATGCGGCAAGCGTGATGGGAGTCGACGCGCAGCGTGGCGAACGTCTCGTCAGTGCGTTGCTGGCCGAAGGACTCGTCTCGCGCGACGGGTCGCACCTCACGTTGCCGACCTACTGAGAGGTGATCTTGGCGAGGATCTCGGGAAAGGCGCGATCAGCGATGGCGCGCATCTCATCGTCGGTGCGGTCCTGGATGGGGTGACCGACGAAGACGCGGGCGACATCGGGGAAGCCGAGAGCCTCGGCCTGTGTCGAGGCCGCGTTGACGAACTCCGTCGAGGCGACGAACATCGACGGCACGCCGCGCTGTTCCAGATCTGCGATGTCGTGCACACTGCACGACGTGCAACTGCCTCAATCGGCTAGTGCTTCGATCACCACATTGCACTGTGTGGCGATCTCGTGGCGCAGGTCCGCCGGGGCGGGTTTGGTGAACGTCGGTTTGCGGTAGCGCAGAACCTTGGCACCCTCAGCAACCAGCAACTCTTCGATGCGATCGAGGAACACGTCGCCTCGGGCCTTGACGATGTCGAGCAGGCCGACGGTGAGACCGGAGACCGACTCCGGTCGTGTCAGCAGTTCGCGATGTGCCGGTCGGGACTCGTTCGTCGGGTCGAGCAGCGTGAGGCGTGCGGTGTTCATCGGTGCTCAGTCTGTCACGTTCCGACGGTGCGGGTCACCGGCGTGCTGCCCATTGTTCCGTTGGCCCAGCCGCCGATGATGGAGGAAAAGAGTCCCGCACCACCGCCAGCGTGGACGAGGAGGATGCCCTCGGGGCGGAACTTCGGCAGGGTGCGGTCTCGCAGTTTCTCCGGCACGCCTTCGGCCATGCCGTGTGCGCCACGCACGAGGTCTTCGCCCGAAATGAGCAGCCGGTCGTGCAATTCCCGAAGGATGCGGTCGCGGCCCCAGCCGGCTTCGGCAAAGATCCGCGAATGATCTGGGCTCACCACGAGCACTGCATCGAAGGTCATCACCGACTTCGGGTGCGGAACCGGCCGCAGGCAGGCCGCAAAGGAGTTGCACAGTTCCTCCGGGGTGCGCGCCAATTGGTCGACGACGCAACGCGGCCCCTCGCCGGCGAACACGGTGACGGCATCGGTGCCGGGGGTGATGCCCCGGGCCTCGGAGAGCGTTCCGAAAGGTGAGCCGGCCTCATCCTCGGCGAAGCAGAAACTCAATTTGCCGGGGTTGCCGTGCGTGGCGCGGTCGACTTCTCCGGGTCGGCCGCCGCCCACATTGCGGATCACCAGTTGAACGGCGCGGCCGATGGTCATGTTGGCTCGGTTGCCTTGGCCGAACACGTTGATGCCACTGTTCATCCCGATCGCGTGCGTTCCCGGTCCGTTGCAGATGATCACCGGGCCGACCGGCATCGTGGTGGCGAGCACTCCATGGATGTTGAACTCGTCGTTGCATACGGCCTCGAGAGCGGCGATCACCCACGGCAGGTGTTCCGGTGTGCATCCGGCCATGACTGCGTTGATGGCGATCTTCTCCACCGTCAGTGGCACCAGGTCCGGCGGAGCGATGGCGACGACGTCGTGAGGTTGACGCGTGGTGCCGGTGAGCATGCGCAACACACGTTCCGGTGTCGGGGGAATCACCGGAAGACCGTCGGTCCAGCCGCGGGCGAACATCGACTCGAACTCGTCCTCTGCCGATGCCATGTCGACGTGACGTGCAGTGAGCAGAGATCCCGAGAAGCGTGCACGCAACGAGTCCACGAGGTTCGGGTCGACACTGAGCGAACCGCAACCCGGACGCATCACGGGCAAATCCTCTCCGAGTGTTGCAATGCCGGTGATCTCGCGCCAGGTGTCCTTGCTCCAGCCGACGGTGCGTGACACTTCCTTGCCGTCGACCACGCGAATGAGTGTGGGGACGGTCTCGATGTCGTGGTGCCACGACACGGACAGATCCTCGTCGTGGATGGCCGACACTGTCTCGGGAAACGACGGATCGTCCTGTGTGTAGACGGTCAACGGAAGTGCGGATGTGATGTCCTTCGCGATGTCGGCGAGAACGGGAGCGACCATGACGCACGTGGCGCATTCGCGCTTCACGATGGCCACGAGACCGTCGGGGAGTCGGGGTGTCGTGCTCATTTCTTCTCCAACCAGGCGATGACGTGGGTAGCGACGGTGTCGGTCTGCTCGAGTTGCAAGAAGTGCCCGGCACCGTCGACCAGGCGAACGTCCACGTTGTCGGGTGACATGGAAGCTGCACTTCGTGCAACTTCGGCTCCGATGCATCCGTCGTCGACGCCGTGGAGATAGAGCAACGGTTGAGTGGGGTACTCCGCGCCCATGCGTGTCTGCAGATCGTCCAACTGCGGGTCGCGCCTCCCTGCCCCGAGAGTGGCGCGGTAGTAGCCGAGTGCGGCTGCGAGGTTGTCCGGGGCTCCGAGTGAGGCTTTCACATGCGCCATGGCGTCCGCCGCGACGAACCCCGGTGACCAGTCGCGCCACAGCATGTCGACGAACGCCAGATCATTGGCGCCGGTCACGAGATCGGCAAGCGGGTGCTGGAAGAAGAACATGTACCAACTGCGCTTCAGCTGATCGAGGTTGCCGAGGAATGCGGCGCCGAGCGCCGGCCCGGGTGGAACTGCCATGCCGACGACACGTCGCCAACGATCGGGTGCAGAGATCGCAGCTCCGTAGGCGCTGGGGGCTCCCCAGTCGTGGCCGATGATCACGGCATGATCGTCTCCGCCGAGTGCATC
>Ga0164293_10005165_pt1 | contig 11122 bp, 6 predicted proteins | sample GEODES118metaG_FD_111487 | JGI IMG/M metagenome (GOLD analysis project Ga0164293, IMG submission 111487) | Eutrophic lake water microbial communities from Lake Mendota, Wisconsin, USA - GEODES118 metaG | ecosystem: Environmental > Aquatic > Freshwater > Lake | place: USA: Lake Mendota, Wisconsin...
ACTTCTAATCCGTAGGTCACAGGTTCGAATCCTGTCGGAATCACAAATTGCAACGCCAAACATGTTAAAATCATATCAGATTACGTGTTTGGCATTTTTTTTTTCAAGGAGTTATTAAAAAACGAAACTCAAATTCACATTATTAAAGTATCCGTCTGTCTAAGTACCTGTAGTTGTTAAAAAAAGGTACATTTAGCTTTGAGGCAATACGAAGAATCCTCTTGAAAGTTTCGGGTTTATTATAGTTCAACCAATATATCTTCCTCCATGTTTTACCGCTCGATTAGGTCGTTGCTTAAATAAGAATCGTTGTTCAAGAAAGTTACCTTCTTCTCCTCTTTTCCATCAAATAGTTAAGCCTAGGGGAGGATCTGGTATTTCACTCACACTTCCTAATGGGATAATGATTGGTCTGGAGGGCATGAGTATGGAAGAATTGAGCCTCTTGCTGGTTAGCATGGGTCGTCATGCTTAGTTTTTCCGCCCATCAGCGATACTTTCTTTTGAGCAAGGCAGTGGATATGCGAATTGGCTTCAATGGCCTTTCGTTTCTGTAAAGGAAACATATTCCACATGGCCTGACGAGTGGGGATATTTTTATTTTCATTAATAAACATAGGGATAAAATCAAGTTGCTCTTATGTGACAATAATGGCTTTGCCATTTGGTGCAAGGAATTGCAGAAAGGTACATTTAGAGGGGTGGAATTAGGTAAAAACACCATGGTAGAATTGGTTAGGTCTGACTGGCTTGGTGATGCTCTTGGAAGGCATTGAAGTTTCTTCTGTGAAACGGAGAAAAAAATATCAAAAAGCTGGTTAAAACACATAAACGAGCTCAAGAAAACTGTTGGTGGTAAACCTGTCGGCGACTGTCATCCAGATAGGAAAACAGCAAAATACCATCTCTAATCTACAATTTTATGTCATATAATTAAAGAAAATATTAATCAAAGGGAAGGGAAAACGATTTATCCCATGACCGGATAAAAAAGAAACATCCTGGTCGCAATGAGCTGCCGGTAAATATTTATTCCTATTTTTCCATATTTAATAAGAAACGAGTTTTTTGAAAGAACTATCTTATTGGTTTGATATTGCTATACCCACTTTCCCCATGAAACCAATTGCCAGCTTTTCCGGTAAGCCATAAATAATAATCAGTGGCAAGATTACTTTCTATACCAACAAATTTTTTGTCGCCATTCAGCGGTAACTCACCTTCCCGCATACATTTGTAAATAGCGGTACCTTCATCAATTTCGTCAAACATGGCAACGTACAAAGATTGGGCTCCGGAAAACTTAGCTCCGGCGACTTGCTGCCATAAAAAATCTCCCCCATTCCTGGGAATAGAATTGTAACTAGCGGTGTTATTTTTAAGATTACCCCAGCTAAATCCTGGAAAAACAAGGGGTACATAATCTATTTTATTGGTATTGCACCATTGAACGTCTCCGGGTAATACTGATCCAGCCACATTAATGTAGCTACCCGAATTATACCTTCCAACCGCCCAGGGCATTATAATGTCTGATTTTTTTATAAGACTATGCAGGAAAGGTGAATTTTCCGTATCCTTATCTAAGGTTCTCCAGTAGTAAGGCACTCCCAACATTACCGAAACCTTTTTAGAGGGACCCTTAATTTTGTCAATTAAGTTGTCCACGTCAGCTATTGTATACTTTCGACCATCATTAAACCCTACACCCCATATTGCAATGAGTGGTTTTTTATTATGCCTCAAATAATTTGGTTGCTGGGTATTACTAAAGAGAGAGAATAATGATTGCAACTCATTCCAATCCTGTTCTAGATAGGCCACATCAGCACTGTTACTACCGCTTAAGTCGTACATAATGCAGATTGCTTTTTTATATTTATTAGCAGCCTTTAATGCATTTTGTAACACCTTGTTAAAATGAGCTTTTCCTTTTGGATTGGATTGTTTTATTTCAGCGACAAATCTTTGCAAAAAAACGCCGTCAATACCATAATCCTTCATCCATTTGAAATGAAGGTCCACCGATTCTTCATCATTGGGACTATACAAACTTGCGTTTTCGCCGTTGGCAAAACTAAACGGAGAAGGGTACCTTTTTGTATAATCTTTCATATCTGGCCAAAAATCTACCGAAGTGCATCCTGGAAAAAAACCACCGCAGCTATTATTTTTATAATGATGCCAGCCCCTGCCAGCAGCATCGCCTTCTGCTGAAAACCATCCCTGGTAACCGGCCATTACAAGATTTTTATAGGATGTATAATTGCATCCTGTTTCGTCATAAGTAACTTCTTGAATAACCGGCAAGACGGGTACAATAGCCCCGCCATTGTAACTGCCTTCTTTTGAACAATTTACCGATACTACAAAAAAAGATACTACCAGAAATATTTTAAAAGGACCCATCGTATTTAATTATCTAATAATTAATAAAAAATCAATGTTGCAAGTTTAGTTATCGGTAGGAAATATTTTAAAACCTATTTAAGACATTTAAAAAAATCTACCACTCGCTTTCATATAAATTATAAACCCATTGAGCCGTACCCATTGCCTTTAAGTCAGATACTAAAATTCAATGGATTGGAAATTCATTGAATTTTAGTACCGCTTATTTTTTGTTACCCAATAGTTTTATCTGAAATGTTTACATCAAATAACCAGCTTTACGGCAGGCGCATAGTTTGGTTTTGCTTCCGGCACATTTATTAAAGCACCCACTCTAAAATAATAATCAAGACCTGGTTTTAACGTTGAGCTGTTAGATGGCAAATCCATTTCAATGGTATAAACAGTGTTTGGAACTGCAACCACATTGATGGTTTTTTCTGATACTGCGAGTCGCATTCCATCACCTAATCTTGAATCGCTATGTGCATACAAACTAATTTTTCTAATGGGATTCAGTACATTTTGTTCGAGTTTAAAGGTGGCTATCACCTTCGTACCGACTTTGCTAATGTTTGCTTCTTTAACTCTAATATAGGGCGTTACAACAAAGTCAAGCTTTGTTTCCCCATTAATGACTACTTCCTGAGCTGCAATATCTATGAAATTACCCCTCACCGGCCTTACTGTATAGGTGTTAGCAAAGAGCTGGCTGTTTTCATAAGTGCCATTTGTTTTTACGATAAGGTATTGCGGTGTTACCGGATTATATCCCTTTTCTATCAATTCGATGGTAGTACCGTTGATAATATCCTGCTCAATGGGCTTGTTGGTAAGCGCATCGATAAAAGTCCCAGATAGTCCTGCAGTTGGGCCATCATAATTATCCTTCTCACAGGAGAAAAATGCAAAAGAAATTATGAATAACCCTAATAATAATTTATTCATGATAAAATTTTTTAAAGGCATTTGATGTTATTTAATCAGGTTATTGCAAAATCAATACTCTGGATTTTGCACCAGTCCATTTGAACCTATACCTGGGATAGCGCGATAATAGGATCTGGTTATAAAAGTTCTTGGATTTATATTTGGCGCGTTCACCCTTACAAATATAAATTTGGTGGCAGGAAGTGCCCTCAAATCACGCAAAGGCATGAGCGAATGCATAGAGCTGCTATTAAATAGGGTATGAAATTCTCTTCTGCGAATGAGGTCCCAAAATCTCTTATGTTCAAAAGCCAGTTCAACTTTTCTTTCCCTTTGAACATTTTCAACAGTCAAAGGAATATCTATTTTGTGCGCGGCTCTTCTTCTAATGTCGTTAATTGCTTTGGCAGCTGCTATTGGGTCGCCTGTGCCACTTTCTACAACTGCTTCTGCAAAATTCAACAATATTTCTGCATACCTGAATTCAATAAAATCTGTAGTACTTTGGTTCCATCCCGGGACAATTGGACTTAACTGGTTCATAAACTTTTTAAAACCAAAGCCAGTTTTTGTATTATTACCTCCAAACCCATCAAAACCAGAATACAAGCTTGTGCTTGAAGCACCATATGTATAGTAAGTAGTTCCACTAATTGTCATATTGGCTGAAGTACGGATAACTGCTAAACCATCAGGTTTTACATAGCCCGCCTGAATAATAATGGTTTTGTCTTTCCAGATTGTACCCGGCAAAATACTCGTTGCCCATAGACGCGCATCTTTATCTTTAAAAATTTCATTAGGGGTATTATATTTGATATAATTTTGACTTGGGTTGTATCCGTTATAATCGTTAGTATTATTATCCATGGTAGTTACAATGGGTGTACTTTTTCCAGGATTTGTATAAGATTCGTAACTATCTGCCAAATCAAGCGTTGGGTTCATTCTTCCAGGATGTGGCCAGCCATTTGCTGTCTGTGCTGGCTGAAACCATATATCATAATTGTGGCCTTGGAAATTACCTACAATGGCATGTCCTTTGATAAAAATTGCTTCTACGGTTGCTCCATTTGCATTGGGATCCTGGAAAAGTAGTCTATAATTCTCGGCGGCTTCCTGTGGATTTGCCGGTGTTGGCTTGAACAATTGGAATTTTCCGGACTTCATAATTGCCTCAGATGCACTGATAGCTGCTTTATAATAATTATTTGCTAAAGAAGCGTCTAAACCAACAAGTTTTTCCGTAACAGCAATTCCTGACTGCGGTGCAAGGTTACCAAATTTTGCTAAGGAGGCAGCGTGCAATGCTGCTCTTGATTTCAATGCATAGGCTGCCCATTTAGTTGCCCGTCTTCCAGTTGCATCACCTAGATTTTCAATTGCAGTATCACAAAGCGATAACACATAATCCCATGTTTCCTGCTCAGTACTTCTTGGCACCTTTAAACTTTCCGCATCGCCTGAGTAGACTTGCGAATTTTTAATAAGTGGAACACCCCCATATCTTTTGGCAAGACCAAAATAAGCGAATGCTTTTATAAACGCACTTTCCCCTATCAGGCTCTTTCTTTCCTGATCACTAATTTGTAGTGTGGGTATTACATCTACCAGAATATTGACATCACGCATTAATTTATATCCATCAGCCCACCATTGAAAATCACCATCACCCACACCAGCACCACTTTCACTATGGGTAGCCTCATCTGTAAACATTGATGAACATTGACCGCCATTATTAGGACCGCTCTGGTTGTAATTAAAGCCTTGTTTCATATAGGTAAAATCTTCTATAGGTAACTGACTGTAAAGGTTAGCCATATATATTTCAACCCCTTTAGGATCTCCAAAAATAGTATTTGCCGTAAGACGGTCGGTTGGTTGCAAATCCAATACTTTATCACAACCAAGCATAAACACACTTGCTAGTAATATGCATATTTTTATGTTATTCGTATTCATGATTATAAATTTTAAAAATTAATATTTAAACCAAAATTGAAATTTTTGGTAAGGGGATAATTGAAACCAGAATTAAAAAGACCTTCCAGTTTTTCAGGATCAAAAGGTTTTACAAATGGATCAGTCCATGTTACCAAGTTAAACCCATTGGCATAGATCCTTATACTTTTAATTCCAGTAGCCTTGTAAATTTTTGAACTAATTGTATATCCTACCTCCAGACTTTTTAATCTTACATAAGAAGCGTCTTTCCTCCATATAGAACTTTCTTTATACATACTGCCAACATCACCAACAAACCGGGACACCGGCCATTTACCGGGAACCCACGCACTTTCTGAATTGTAAGGATCTGTTTTATGCCATCTGTCAAAGAAATAGGCGGGCGTATTTCCTCTAAAGGCCAATACTTGTGCATACACTTCACTAAAACGAACAGTGTAAATCCCGGCGCCCTGAAATAACATATTTATATCAAACCCTTTGTAAGAAGCATTTAATGATAATCCGAAATTTATTCTGGGATTTTTTCTTCCACCAGCATTCTGGTCATCATTTGTTCCATTAGCACCAATAAATAAGGGCAATTCATCTAAACTATTTATTACTCCATCACCATTGATATCTGCATACTTAAAGTCACCGGGTAATTCACGAATGTTTGCCTGATTTCCATTTTGAATAGGGTAATTTGAGATTTCATTTTGGTCTTTAAACTGACCAATATATGTATATCCCCAGACAACATCGTTGTACCTGTTACTTCTGCCATTTCTCCAACGATCATAACTATTTGTAAATGCTCCCTGCTCAACATACCTATTCTGTGTGCGGGCATAATTGAAATTTCCGGAGACACCATAGGTAAATGCAGCTGCCCTATCATTAAAACTGACTGTAAAGTCAGTACCCTCTGTTCGGTTACTATTTAAATTTTCCTGAGGCAGACTCGCACCAAATGTATTCGGCAATGAGAGAGCCTTTGTGGCAGGAAGTCCTTCCTGGTTTCTCCTGTATATATCAAATTCAATGGTTAATTTATTCTTCCAAAGGCCAATGTCGATGCCAATGTCTGAAGTTTTTGCAACAGCCCATGTAAGTGTGGGATTTACAATTGCAGGTGATTGTGCACCTGCAATAAGACTACCATTGTTGAACTCATAAGAACCACCTCCTGATAAACTAAATCCAGGTATCCACTGGAATGCAGTAAACCCTTGATTGGATGCCACTTCCCCATAAGACCCCCTAAGTTTTAAATTTGAGATTATCGGAAAATGTTGCTTCATGAAACTTTCTTCTGAAATTCTCCAGCCTGCAGAAGCAATAGGAAAAAGGCCCCACCTGCTTTCAGTAGGATAAGCGTGAGTTCCCATATACCTGACAGCCAGTTCAACAAGGTATTTATCCTTGAAACCATAGTTAAAGCGGCCTAGTAGTGATTGGTTGGCCGTTTGTGACTCACTTCCGTCATTTGTTTGCAAGTTGGAGCTCGCCCTGTTTATTTGGTCAATGGTATAAAAATCATATATCCTTTTTAACGATGAGGTACGTGCCCACTCCTGCCTTTGTTCAAATACCGCTGTGGCACCAATACTATGTTTTTTCGCAAATACCATATTGTAGTTCGCCTGAGCCTGCACAGTAAGCCTGCTAAAGTTTGTGAAACTATTAGAAATGAATGCCGTACCTACCCTTTGTTGGGAAGCAACATAGTTATTATTTATATAAGTAAATTCTTTAAATGGCTTATATAAGTCCTTATCCTGGTAACTATTCCTATCAAAGGCCGCTAAACCTTTTATGGAGAGCCCTTTTACAAAAGGTACATCCCAGGTCAATGCCATCGTTGTTTGAAGATTATTATTGTCATTGTCGCTATAACCTGTAATATCCCTGTTTGACAGGGTCAAAGGATTTTGGTTGCTGGGGGCTGCCACCGCAGGGTAATCTGGGTTATTGTTTGCAAAAGGCCCTTGGTTTGGCAGAGTAACACGGGTTCCTTTAAATATATTATGGAAATTTTCCCCTGGTGTGGTTCTGTTGTCATAAAGACCACTTATTAATAATTCTCCTTTTAGGTTTTTTGCTAACTCGGTGGTTATATTAGATCTCAAATTAAAACGTTTATACTCAATATCATCACTTTTCAACAATCCTTTTTCGTTAAAATAGCCGAGTCCAAAATAATATTGTGTTTTTTCATTTCCACCTGTAGCTGAAATGTTATGCTGTTCCTGCATAGCGGCGTTTTTCATGGTTACGTCATACCAATCGGTACTTTCATATCCAGGAGCACCATCTATATATTTTTGCATTTCTTCTTTTGTTAAAAAGGGAGCTCCTGTTCCAAATATGGCAGCGTCGTTCCGCATCTGAATCCATTCGCTTGCCGTAGCCATTCTTGGTATATCTGTAGGTTTCATAAAGCCAACAACACTGCTAAAATTAAAAGACGTTTTCTCTTTACTGCCTTTTTTAGTTGTAACAATGATTACACCATTAGCCGCACCAAAACCATAAATAGCGGCTGATGCATCTTTTAAAAAAGATATACTCTCAATGTCATCCGGGTTAAGACGTTGAAATTCAGATGAGCCACCCCGAATAACACCATCAATTACGTATAATGGCGTACCAAAACCCCTGATATTGATCATGTTATTGAAAGTTCCAGGTTCACCACCTAATTGACGTATTTGTAGGCCTGCTACTTTTCCCTGCAATTTTTGGGCAATACTGACAGCCGTAGTTGTTTGAATTTCTCTATTGGATATGCTAGTAACGGAACCGGTTAAGGTTTCTTTACGTTTTGAACCATAACCAATTACTACCACTTCTTCGATGGTTTCACTATCTACTACTAATATTACATTGATTAACAATTTATTACCAACTGCTATTTCTTGAGATATATATCCAATATAGCTAAATACTAAAAAAGCATTAGCGTCTGGTACTTCGATTGAATACTCTCCATTAATATCTGTTGCAACTCCATTATTTGTTCCTTTAATTAACACATTTACCCCAGCTAGTGTTTCGCCTTTTTCATCGGTAACTGTTCCTTTGATGGTAATAACAGTGATAGCTTCTTCAATTTTATATTCATTTATTGGCTCTTTCAACTGGTGTTCTACCTTTCCCAAATTTTCATTTTTTGTAAGAACAATTTGATTATTGCGCAGTACTTGAAAAGAAATATTGTGTGGTGTCAACACCGTTTCCAAAATTTCAGTTACTGTTTCGTTTTTTAGCTCAATATTGATTTTTTCAGTCGCATTAAGTACCTCTTTTTTGTATGAAAAATCAACATCAACCTGTTTTTCAATTGCCTGAAGTACAGATTTTAAGCTACCATTTTTAATAGAAATGGTAGCTCGCTCATTTAACTTTTCTTGCCCATAGCTGCTATTTGCATAACTTATACTTACCAGGAGGGTAACTATGATAAGTTGAATTAGAGAAATTTTCATAATTCTGAAAATCATTTGTTTTAATAAAAAATTAGACATAAATTTGGTAAATTTTGTTAGTTAAATACAAAAAAGTATATCTCATACTGAAAAGCAGAGATTTAATACTACAGAAGGTTTGATGTATCCGCATCATTCCTTCTTTTTATTTGGTTGTGTTATGTATTTATCTGTTCATAATAGAGTCATTTTAGGTTTTGAAAAATTGTTTAATTACAGCCTTTTGATTCAAGGACAATTTGAGCATCTACTTTTTTATAAGATCCACCTATTATTCTGCAAATCAAGTCTAATTGGTGGTAAATTGATTCATTTCTAAGTTTGGTAGTGATAAAGCAGTTTGATAAAAGCTCGGTGTTGAAAATTATTTTAACACCATACCTTTTTTCGAGCACTTCTAAAATTTGACTAATCGCTGCTTCGTCAAATTCAGTTGGCAAACTTTCATTAGATTTATCGATAATTGGCATGGGTATTTCCACTAAATGTTTACTCAAGTCTTCAGTTGGGCGATTAAAAATTGCTTGTTGATTGGGTAACAAGATAAGTGCTTCAGTTTCCGGGTCGTTGATATTTATTTCGTGTTGGTTGTACACCGAAACTCTACCTGTTTTTACTTTAACGATTACTCTTTTACCATTGTCAGATGCTTGAACGCTGAAACTTGTACCCAAAACTTTTGTGACAACTTCATTGGCATAGACATAAAAAGGTTTAATTGGATTTGTGGCAATTTCAAAAAACGCATCTCCACTCAATATTACCATGCGTTTATTGCTTTCGAAATGGTTTGGATAACTGAGTTTACTATCTTTTTCTAAGGTAACGATGCTGCCATCTTCTAATTTAACTTTCAGCGGGGTTTTACCATTGTTTACCTGCTCAATTAAGGTATGTTTGTCTTGGGTTGCTGCCACTAAGGCTTTATAAGTAAGTGTTCCATTCGAATTAGTATTCCAAAAAAGCCAAGTAGTGCCTATCAAAAAGATTATACTTGCAGCCCATTGAAATATGGGTTGTTTCCAAAGTTTTAACACAGGTTTTTCGGAATTTTCAGCTTCACCAATACTTTTCATCAGTTTAGCCCAAACATTGTTTTGGCTGAGTTCTTCGGATCTTTTCCCCTCAATGGTATTGACTTCTTTTATTAATAGTCGTGCTTCACTTACTAAAGATTGTTTGCTGGGATTTGTGAGTAAAAAATTTTTCCACTCCTTTTCATTTTCACCAAAAAGTACCCATTGGACAAATGAATCGTCATTTAGAAAATCCAGTATTTCACTATAACTATGTTTCATTTTGCTAAACGATTAATTTCCTCGTTAGTATAGAGGGATTGATTTGAATAAAAAGTAACCATTAATTTTAGGTTATTTTTTAAAGAAATACCTAAAACATATTTTTGATCTTTTTTAGGCAATATAAAAGAGTGATTCTTAAGAATTAAAAAGGCAAAGGACGAAGACAGAAATTAGGTTTTTGAGAGTAACCCTTAATATTGCATATGCCTTGGATAGAAGGTTTTTAATCACTTGCTTGGGTAATTGCATGATTTGAGCTGTTTCATCAAGACTCAATCCCTGATAGAATCGAAAATGAACAGCCTCACCTTGGCGATTACTTAAGTTTTTCATCGCTTTATGAATGTTTAATTCTCGGAGTTGGATAGTTTCATTAGTTATGTATTCTTGTTCGGAAGATAAAGTGGATAGATAATCTAAAAATTTATTAATATCTTCTGACTCTTCAAAATTATCCTTTTTATGATTTCTTATATTTTGATTGCGAACGGCAGAAAATAGGTAAAACTTAACATTTTCTATATCTCCCAAAAACTCCTTTCTTCTCCACAGTTCTAAAAATACATCGTGAATTGCATCTTCAACTAAATCTTTATCACTATTTAGTCGAAGTCCATAAGCTCCTAAAATTTTAAAATATTTTTTATAGAGCAACTCAAAGGCTTCTATATCGCCTCTCTTGAAAGCTTGCCAAAGATGAAAATCATCAAAATCTTTTATATTTACTTTTCTCTTCATCCCATCGACTATAAATATTTTCTGCTTTCAAATCAAATATAGTATATAACTTTAAAAGAAATTAGATAATGTACCAAAAAGTTTAGAAAATCAATATAATTAAATAATTACTGTGTAAAAGAATTAAATAACGCCATAACGTTTATTAACCAATTTTTCGTTTCATTTTCATATAAATAACCTCTAATGATCCGTTTATTTTCATCATATAAAAGATACAGCTTTTTATTTTCTCACTGTCCTAAATTAGCTTTACTTTCTCTCTTCATTTTTACAGTTTTTGTGTAGAAATATTTTACGACAAGTTAACTTGAAATATAA
>Ga0164293_10005166_pt1 | contig 11121 bp, 7 predicted proteins | sample GEODES118metaG_FD_111487 | JGI IMG/M metagenome (GOLD analysis project Ga0164293, IMG submission 111487) | Eutrophic lake water microbial communities from Lake Mendota, Wisconsin, USA - GEODES118 metaG | ecosystem: Environmental > Aquatic > Freshwater > Lake | place: USA: Lake Mendota, Wisconsin...
CGCGATCCTCGGCGGGCAGCAGGTCGATCTTGTTCAGGACCACCAGTTCGGGCTTGCGCGCGAGCTCGTCGCTGAACTCGGCGAGTTCACGGCGGATCGTGCGGTACGCCTCGACCGGATCGCTCCCATCGACCGGTAGCGCATCCACCACGTGCAGGATGCACCGGGTGCGCTCGACGTGCCGCAGGAAGTCATGGCCAAGGCCCGCGCCCTCGGCTGCGCCCTCGATCAGTCCTGGCAGGTCAGCCAGCACCAGCCGCCGCTCATCACCGAGATCGAGGATCCCCAGTTGCGGCCCAAGCGTGGTGAACGGATAGTCGGCCACCTTCGGATTCGCGCGCGTGCTCGCCTTGAGCAGCGTGCTCTTGCCGGCATTGGGCAACCCCACGAAGCCCACGTCGGCGATGAGCTTCAGCTCGACCTCGTAGGTCTTCTCGACCGACGGCTCACCGAGCGTGCGCTCGAGCGGCGTCTGGTGCACGGCGCTCTTGAAGTGATCGTTGCCGAGGCCACCACGGCCGCCGGCGGCGATCACCACGCGCTGACCAGGCTCGAGGATCTCGGCCACGATGTCGCCCGACTCCGGATCGATGATCTGCGCGCCGAGCGGCAGGCGGATCTCGATGTCGGCGCCGTCGCAGCCATGGCACTTCTTCTTCTGGCCGTTCTCGCCGTCGGTCGCGAACCAGTGAGGCTTGTAAGCGAACTCGACCAGTGTGTCCAAGTGCGGATCGCCCACCACGACCACGTCGCCGCCCTTGCCTCCGTCACCACCGTCAGGGCCGCCCTTGGGATTGCCCTTGAGCTGCAACAGGTGCGCGCAGCCGTTGCCGCCCTTGCCGCTGCGCACATGGATGACAGCACGATCGACGAACATCGTTCAGCGCTCCTGGCCGCACGAGCGCCACGGCGCCGCGTGATGATGGGTGGATCCGCGCGCGATGACCGGCGCGGGCAAAAACGAAACGGGCGCAGCGTGCTGGCTGCGCCCGTCACGGTTGATTCGATTCACTTGGTGTCCATGGCCAGCCGGGGCAGGCTGGGATCGGCAGGGATCACGTCGACCATCCGGCCGCGGAACCGCACGGTGCCTGGAACCTTGGCCATGACCGAGTCATCGGCCGACAGGTAGGTCATGAAGCCGGCCTTCCACTTCGTGCCGCGCTGGCGGACGATGATGGAACCAGCCTTTGCGTCCTGGCCGCCATAGAGCTTGATGCCGAGGAACTGCGGATTCGAGTCGCGGCCGTTTTGGGTCGAGCCCTGGCCCTTCTTGTGTGCCATGACGAAAAGTCCTTTCGAGAGCGAGTCCGGGAGTGTAGGGGCAATCGACGCTCTTGTGAAGCACCAACCTCGATGGCCACCCTTGATTATCGGGGCCCGCAACCACCGTCGCGGCCGCAGGTCGCCTCAGCGCATGACCCATTCGCGATTCTTCAGGATCGCCGGCTCCGCGCGACGCCCCTTGGGATCGCCGGGAACCGCGTAGTCGAGCTGAAGATTCTCGCGCAGGGTGACCTTCTCACCCGTCTTGGGGTGCACCTTCTGTTCGGTCTCGCTGGACGCCCCGGCGATGAACACGGTCAGTTCCGTGCCGTCGGTGCCCTCGGCCAACCACGCCACCATGCCGGTCCGGCCGTTGTCCTCGCCGGGCAGCAGGTCATCCATCACGGCGAACTGATCCTCCACGCCTTCCTCGGCCATCGACGCACACATCGCCTTGCGCACCTGCGGCGGGACATCATTGCCCCCGCGCATCAGGCGCCCTTCGCCGTCCAGCAACTGGATCTTGGGCGACCACAGCAGCGACTGCTTGGTCTGGTTCACCACGTCGTAGACGAAGTACCAGTAGCCCTTCCCATCCTGCGGATCGACCCAGAGCCGGAGCCCCTTGGGTCGAACGTCGAGCTTCCACTGCTCGCCCAGGACCGCCGCCGTCGCGTTCGGCGCAAGGGTCCCAGGCAGGACCAGGAGCGAGGAGGCGGCAAGGAGCGCAATGGCCAGCGGACGGATCAGCATCGCCCAAGTGTACCGATCCTCGCCCGCGACCCCTTGTGCCGATAGGCTTTCGACGTGTCGCTTCTTGACCGAACCGGGCTCTTTGGCCACGCCCCCGACTGGGGCGAGCCGTTTCAGCCGTCGGTCGCCCAACGGGCCGAGGCCCTGCGGCGCCTGGCCGGGCCCGATCCGTCGGTCCTGCGCCGACTGATCCGGGACGCGCGGGCCGATTCCACGTTCTTTCAGCATGCGTGGTGCGTTGCGGACCCCGACGGCTGCATCGGCGCCACCGCGCTGCTGGCCCCGCAGGCCGGCAACACCCTCCACGCCCTGCTCACCCGCGGCACGTCCGATGCCGCCATCCCAGCGCTGGGGCGCCTCCTCGCGCGGGCCTTGGCCGGCGCGCACGACCTCGGTCGCGCCATGGCGCAAGCTCTGGTCGAACCAGCCCGTGGCCGAGAACTTCGCGTTCTGGAGGCAGCGGGGATGCGTCGGCTGGCCACGCTCGGGTACTACGAACGCGCTTTGCCACGCCGTGGCCGCGTCGCCGCCAGCTGGCCCTCGGGAGCATCGATCACGGCCTGCGACGTGCACAGCGAGGCCGGTCTGGCCACGCTCTCGGAGCTGCTCCAAGCCACCTACGAGGCCACCCTCGACTGCCCGGCGCTGGCCGGCATGCGCACCCCCGCCGAGACCCTGGAAGGCCATCTGGCGACCCACGCGGTCGATCCTGACCTCTGGACGATGGTCTGGCTCGAGGGGCGCCCCGCCGCCGTGAGCATGTGCGCACCGCTGCCGGGGACCGATGCGGCCGAACTCGTCTACTTCGGCGTGGCCCGCTGGGCGCGCGGTCGAGGCATCGGTCCTGCGTTGCTGCAGCACTCGATCGGGCGACTGGAACACCGCGGACTGCGCAGCCTGCACCTGGCGTGCGACGAGGCGAACGCCCCGGCGCTGCACCTCTATCACAACGCCGGATTCCACAGGACGATGCGTCGCGTGGCGTTCATCCACGCGCTCCGATGATCGGTTGTCCACAGTGCATGCACGCGATCGCACCGAGGTGCGTGCGAGGAATTCCGCGACGCACAAGTGCACGCGCGCACACATCTTGTCGATGCGCGCGCACCAACTCACCACGATCGTCTTGGCAGAACCTGAACTTGGGCTAAAGTGTCCCGCCCGGTCAGGATGACCAACGCCCGGTTCTCGTGGGCGGCTCGCACGGACGTCGAGGTCCACACCACATTGTGTTCGGCACGGAGAGATCGTGCAGCGACGACGACCATCGTCGGTGCTGTCCCCTGTCCTTGCCGGGTCCGCCGCCACCTTGCCCCGAGCACCGCGCTTGAACGACACCCAGACCTCCTGCTCCTTCGATGCGCGCGACTCCTCCACCGGGCGCGAGGCCATCGGCGAAGCCATCCGGATCCGCGTGGGCGAAGTGCCCTTCCGCATGTGGTTCGAGAGCCAGTCGGAGTTGGCCGTGGATGGCTCCTCGCTCGACGTCGCCGTCCGCACCACCTTCGCAAGCGACTGGATCGAGCGCCACTATCGCACCGTGCTCGAGTCGGTGATGCGTGAACGCCTCGGTCCCGCTGCCAAGGTCACGATCCGCGCGGCACCACAGCTGCCGCAGCCCACGGGGGCCCGCGCGCGGCGTGGCGACCCTGAACGCGCGATCGAGTCGGCGCTGCCCGAACGCGAGCGCCGGACCCGCCCGGGCAGCGAGTGGCGCACCTTCGACGACTTCGTCGCGGCGCCGAGCAACCGCATCGCCCTCGAGAGCGCACGCCAGTTCGCCGCCGGCACGCTGCCGGGCGTGAACCTGCTGGTGCTTCACGGCCCCTGCGGCGTGGGCAAGACCCACCTGCTCCACGCGCTGTGCTCCGCGCGGCAGTCCGCCGGATCCACCCGCGTGCGGTACCTCACCGGCGAACAGTTCACCAACGGCTTCCTCGCGGCGCTGCGTGCCAACACCGTCTCCGCGTTCCGGCAGCGCGTGCGCGAGTGCGACCTGCTGGCCATCGACGACGTGCACTTCCTGGCCGACAAGACCGCCACGCAGGCCGAGTTCCTGCACACGATCGATGCCGTCGGCCTGATGGGCGCCAAGGTCGCGATCGTGAGTGACGAGCACCCACGCGAGATCGCGCGGCTCTCCAAGGCCCTGGTGAGCCGGCTGCTGGCCGGCATCGTGGCCAAGGTCGATGCCCCCGACCGCGACCTGCGCAACGCCCTCGTGCGCCGATTCGCCCAGCGCCGTGGCCTGCGGCTCACCGACGCCGCGATCGACTGCGTGGCCAGCCGATGCGTGGGCAGCGTGCGCGAGATCGAAGGCGCCGTGGCCAAGCTCGCCGCGGTCTCCGTGCTCGACACGCGCCGCCTGCAGGGCGAGGCGATCAACGAGTCATCGGTCAGCCAGGTGCTCGATGCCGACGCGGCCCGCGAGCGCCGCACCAACGTCAGGATTCCCACGATCATCGACGCGGCCTGCGAGGCGCTGGGGGTCGAGCGCTCCGAGTGCCTGGGGGCCAGCCGTCACCGCCGTGCGGTGCTGGCCCGGGGCGTGATCGCGCTGCTTGCCCGCGAGTTCACCACCCGCAGCTATCCCGAGATCGCCAAGGCCATGGGCCGCAGCACGCACAGCACGATCCACGCCGCGGCCAGCCGCGTGCAGAAGCTCGTCGACGAGCGCTCGGCGATCGACGCCGCCGATGGGTCGTGCGGTGCCGATGAACTGGTGGCCCGCGTGCGCCGATCGGTGCTGGCCGCACCTCGTTCCTGAGCCTCCCGCCTGCTGGCCTTGCCCTACACTGGCCGCCATGGTCATGATGGGTGTGGTCGGTCCGATGGCGCTTGCCGCCCTCGTGCAGTTCGAGCAGATCGATTACGCCCAGGCGAGCCTGGATGCGTTGGTGCGGTCGATCGCCCCACGCGCCAACGGTGCACACCACGATGCCCTGCTTGCCCTGCGATCGATGAAGGATCCTCGGCTTGCACCGCTGTTCAACGTGCTTGCCCAGCGCCCGGATCCGACGGCGGCGATCGATGGCCTGCTCGGCGAGGCCGAGCTGGCCGACCCGAGCGGCGTCACGCCGCTGTCGCTGCGCTTGATCACGGACACGCCCACGCGCCTTGCCGCCATGCGCGCGGCGGTCGGGCTCAAGCTCATCTCGCCGTCAGCCGCGCGCGAGCTCATGGACTGGGACGACATCGAGCCGCTCGATCGGGCCGTGCTGGCCAGCGTGCTGCTGCAGGCGGGTGAATCGATCGACACCGCCTCGATCACCCCGCTCCTGGCCGATGCCCGCCCCGCCGTGGCCGGACTGGCCGCCGCGATCCTCGTGCAGGCGGGCGATGCCCAAGGCTGGGACCAGTTCGCGAGCCGGGTGGCCGGGCTGCAGGGCAACGACCGGACCGCCGCGATCCAGGAGGTCGCGCGCGCCGCCGAGGGCTACTCGCTCAAGGCCGCCGCACCCAAGCTCGCCGCGCTCGTCGCTGGCGATGGCATTCCCGCCAACCTGCGCCTGCTCGTGATGGGGACCATCCTGAAGCTCGATCCAACGCATGCCGAACCGCTCTGGCGTGCGGCTACCGCCGATCGTTCGCAGGTGGCGCTGCTCCGTGCGGGCCTGCAGTTGATCGTGTCGATCGACGCGCCGCCCGCAGGTTGGGCCGCCGCGATCCGCAACGGCGATCCATCCATGGAAGCGCTCGCCAACGCGATCGATGCCGCCGCTGCCGGCGACGCACCGCTCCTGGGTACGCGGCTGGCCGCGATGGTCGCCACCGGACAGCGTCTCATGGCCGAGGCCGCGCTGCAGCGTTCGCGATCGATGCCCGATGCCGCGGCACGGCCCGCGCTCGACGCGATCGTGGATGCCGGGCTCAAGGCCGATGCCTCGATCCCGTTCCGTTCGATGGCACTCGATGCCGGCCAGCGCCTGGCCGTGATCGATCCCGCGGGCATGGCCGCGCGACTGGTGGGCGCCGCCGAGGATCGTGACGGATCCGAACTGCTGGTGAATGCGATCTACCAATCCAAGGATGCGCGCGCGGCGGAACTCGCCTGCGCCGCGCGGGAGAAGCTCGGCCGCAGCGCCGCATCGATGGCGTGCATGGCACGGGCCCGCACGAGCGACCCCGTCGACCCTGCGGTCCTCGCGCAGGTCGGGGTGGCCGCCTCCGGAGGCAGCGAACTCAGCATCAACTTCAGGACGCAGGCGGCATGGATCTTCCTGTCGCGGTCGGGACAGGCCGATCGCGCGATCAAGGCCATGACCGAGGCCTCCCTCACGACCACACCATGAGCAACATCCCCCTTTCCAAGCCCGACCTCGTGCGGGCCGACCTCGACGCCGTCATGGACACGCTCCACGGGGAGCGCCTTTCGCAGGGTCGCGCGCTGCTCGACTTCGAGCGCAAGGTGGCGCAGGTCACCCGCCGACCCCACGCGATCGGCGTCTCCAGCGGTGCCGCCGCGCTGGAACTGGCGCTGCGCGCGCTCGACATCGGCGACGGCGACGAGGTGCTCGTCCCGAGCTTCGCCTTCCCGTCCAACACCAACGCCGTGATCGCGGTCGGTGCGACGCCGGTCTTCGTCGATGCCGACCATCGCACCCTCTGCATGAGTGCGACCGAGGCCGAGACGAAGATCACCCCCCGCACCCGCGCGATCCTCGGTGTGCCCATCTTCGGTGCGATCGCCGGCCTGCAGGAGCTCATTGCGGTCTGTGCGCGCGCCGAACTGCCGATGGTCGAACATGCAGCCGAGGCGTTCGGCAGCACCCTCGGCGCCGACAATGCGGGCCGCTTCGGCCGCATCACGGCCCTGGGCTTCGGGCCCAACCGTCCGATCGCCATGGGCGAAGGCGGGGCCATCGTGACCAACGACGATCGACTGGCCATGCTCTGCAGGGCCATGCGCAACCAGGGGCGCACCGACCGTCGGTCGTTCCCCGACCAGTCGCCCGACGTGGGCATGATCATGCAGTTCGCGTGCCTGGGCTACGACGCCCGCCTGGCCGAACCGCTCGCGGCACTCGGTGCGAGCCAGATCGACCGACTCGAGTCGATCCTGGAGCGACGCACCGAGGTGGCCAGGCGCTACGTGCGTCGCCTGTGCGCGCTGCCCGATCTCATCGTGCCCTCGATCCCCGATCACGGCATGATCTCCTGGCCGCTCTTCTGGGTGCGACTGTCGGACCGCTTCGGCGCCATGGAGCGCGATGCGCTGGTGGACGGCCTGCACCGCCATGACATCGGCGCGGCGAATCACTATCCCGCGTGCCATCTCCTGCCGCATGTCCGCTCGGCCTTCGGCACGCACCCGGGCCAATGCCCCGTCGCCGAGAGCCTCGCGGATCGCACGATCACGCTGCCGATGTACACCTCGATGAGCGACGACGACGTCGACCAGGTGTGTGCCACGCTGGAGCTCCTGCTCGGCCGCATCGAAGCCCCCTCGCGAGACTGAGTGCCGGCGCAGGCCAGGCGGGCGACGACCGCCGCGCACGCGCGCAACCCATCAACGACAACGGCCCGTCCACTGGGGACGGGCCGTTGGTCCGGAAGCCACCCACGGGACTCGAACCCGTGACCTGAGCTTTACGAAAGCTCCGCTCTACCAACTGAGCTAGGGCGGCGATGGGCCGGGGAGATTACTTCAGAATCAGGCCGACGCTTTCGGCAACCGGAAGGTCGAGGGCGCCCCACGCCTGGCCGGCGGCCACGGCGGTGTCGCCGGTGGACGATCCGATGAGGGCGCGCAGGCCATCGACGTGACGGGACTGCAGGCGGTTGCCCCCGAGCCGGGCGCTGGCAGCCAGGGATCGCAGGAGCGCAGACTGCTCCTCGCCGCTGGCGGCGAGGGCCGCATCGGCCAGGGCGCACTGGGCACGCGCGGAGGCGAGCATGGCGACCGTGTTGGCGACATCCAGTCGCGCCTCGCCCTCGAAGCGCGCGAGCGCGTCGAGCAGCTGGGGTTCAGCCACGCCTGCATCGAGCACGCACCCGGGCTTGGAGGCGATCGCACGCAGCGCGGCGAGCGCGCGGGTCGCGTAGCCCGAGGCATCCTCGGTCGTCATGGCGCCGCCGGCGACCGAGCCCATGATGCTGGTCACGGCCGCATTGAAGGCCTCGTCCGGTGCACCGATCTCGAAGAGCTGGGTGTTCATGTCCGCACCCATCGCTGCGCGCACGCGACCGCTCTCGGCTGCGCCGACGCTCACGAGCGCAGGCACCGAGGCCATCGTGCGGCTCGCACGGAGGCCGGCCACCGCGCGGGCGGTGCCGTTGACGTCGGTGCGGCTGCCCGCATCGTCGGCGGCACGTCGACCACCACGCTCGGGGGCCATCATCTGCACCACGAGCAGATCGACGGCCGTCGAACCGAGCTCGGCCTCGAGTTCTTCGAAGGATGTGAAGTCACCGCCCACCACGCGGAACCCCGCAGCGCTGAGCTTCTGCTGCAGCGCCGAGCGGTCTTCGTTGCTGCTCGCGACGACGGCAGCCAGCGGATCGGCGCCGACCGCGAGGATCGAGGCCAGCGTGGGCACCACGCTCGAGTCGTACGCGAATGAGCTGGTCGGGGCGAGGCCGCCGAAGAGCAGCGCCGCGTCGAAACGCACGCGACGATCGCCGTAGGTCAGCGCTTCGCAGGCCGCGCTCACGTCGCTCGGGGCCAGGCGTTGTTCACCGGCGATCTCACCCAGGTGCATGAGCGCCGTGCGCGCCAGACCGAGGTCATCGGCGCCGAGCGCCAGGGCGAGCACGTCCTGGCCGATGGTGGCACCGGCGGCGGTCGCGAAGAATGCCGCGCTGTACGCGCGATCACCCGAGACCGGATCCGGCGACTCACCCATGACCGCTTCGCGACGAAGGTCGTTGGCCACGAAGAGCGCGAGCGCCTGGGCGTTCGACGCATCGGCCTGCAGCGCCGCGCGGGCAGCCTGCATGCCCATGACGGCATGGAACGCCTCGGTCGGCACGGCCACCGGCATCAGGCCGTCGCCATCCCAGGTCCAGGCGAAGTTGTTGGGTTCGAACGGCTGCGCAAGCAACGCGCTGCGACGATCGAAGTGGGCGCGCGCGAGCGACGTGTACTCGGCGGACACCGATGCGCCCTTGCCGCCGCATGCGGTGTAGGCGCGGCCGGCGGCCGACGCCACTTCCTGCGAACCATCCTTGGCGAGTTCGAGCGCGCGCAGCCCGGCTGCAGCGGTGGGCGAACCGATGGTGCCGAGGATCTCGCAGACCAGGACCTGGTTGCTGCCGTCAAGGTTGGGCAGTGCGGCCACCAGCGGCGCCACCGCGGCCGAACCCAGCTGCGTCAGCATGCGCTGCGCAGCCAGGGCGAGTTGATCGTTGCCGATGCCGATCGCCGCGCGGAGCAGTGCCGGCACGGCAAACTCGCCGGCGCTCATGAGCCGGGCGCGCGCGTAGACCTGCTGGCGACCGGAGCCCACGAGGTTGTCGACGGCCGACTGGATCATCCGGCCGTTGCGGGCCAGGGCCCGGCGACCACTCTCGACGCGGGTCTCCAGGGTGGCCATCGACTTGGTGATGCCATCACCCATCTTGCGGCTGCGGGCGAGCGCGCGCTCCAGGCGCTCGGTCAAGTTCTGCTCCTGCACCAGGAGCGCCAGATCCTGGTCGGCGATCCCCGACTCCAGCAGCTTGTCGGCGCTGGCTTCGGCGAGTTCGATGTTGGCCACCAGCACGTAGTGCAGGACATCCTGCAGCAGGCGTGCCTGCTCGGCGGTGGCGCCCACGCTGTCCGCGGCATCGGACGCCTCGGCATCGCTGCCGTCGGTCGTGCCTGCATCGTCGGACATGGGTTCGTCCGTCGAGGGTTCGTCGCTGGCCGGCTCGTCGGCCGCGGGCTCATCCATCGGCTCCTCGGCCGGCTCCGAAGCCGGCTCCGACGGCTCATCGGGATCGGTCGGGTCATCGATCGCGACGGTCGCCCCGGACACCGGCAGCGACACGGTCAGGGGAACCGCCATGGCCGAAGGGACGAGGCCGAGGGCAAGCAGCAGCGAAACGGTCGAGAGCGGTTGGATCACGTCGCGGACTCCGTGGTCGTGGGGTGGCCTCGGCAGGCGCCGTGGCGAGTCTGGGAAGGGTATCGGGCAGCACGATTCAGTGCAACGAAGCCCAACGACCGTTCGCACCAACGCCACGCGGAGTTCCCGGTAACCTCCATCCGTCGGTCATTGACCGGATGTCCGGTCAATCGCAGCATGCCGTGCGCTGCGAGGGAAGCGTGGTGCAACACCACCGCGGACGCGCCGCCGTAACGGGTGGCTGGCCCCAAACGCCAGCACCCTGACTCAACGACGACCACTGGGCTCCGCGGCCCGGGAAGGTCGAGTCAGGACCCGAAGCCGGAAGACCTGCCGACACCATGCGCTGCGTGCCCCCGCGATCCCGGGGCCAGGGCGCGAGTCCGCGGAGGTTCCCATGCATCGCTTGGCCATCGTCGTCCTGCTCGCTGCCCTGCCCGTGTCGGCGCGTGCGCAATCACCATTCGCCACGAACGTGGTCGGCTACGCACCCGGCTCGAGTCCGGCGGCGGGATTCACCAACGCCGCCTCGGCGCTCGGCGAACCCACACGCTTCACGGGGGGCCCCTTCTTCCCCCAGGCCGTCACGCCGTTCCAGCCCGCGTTCATGACCAACGAACTGGTCTCGATCGGCGCAGGCGGCGAACTCGTGGTGGCCTTCGACCACGACGTCCTCGACGATCCGCGCAATCCCTTCGGCGTCGATCTCATCGTCTTCGGCAACGCCTTCTTCGGCGACGCCGCGTACCCGACGGGCATGCCGTCAGGTCTCTTCGCCGAGGGCGGCCAGATCGCCGTCAGCACCGACGGCGTGTCGTGGGTGACCGTTCCGGGCATCGATGCCGATGGCTTCGCGCCGACCTGCGGCTGGATCGATGCCTCGCCGTACGCCACGGAGCCCGGCCTCGAGCCGAGTGACTTCACCCGGCCGATCGATCCCTCGATCACGCTGGCATCGATGATCGGCCGCGAGTGGACGGCCGTCCGGGACATGTACGACGGTTCCGGCGGCGGCGCCGGCATCGATCTTGCACCCCTCGGGCTCGCGTCGATC
>Ga0164293_10005167_pt1 | contig 11121 bp, 9 predicted proteins | sample GEODES118metaG_FD_111487 | JGI IMG/M metagenome (GOLD analysis project Ga0164293, IMG submission 111487) | Eutrophic lake water microbial communities from Lake Mendota, Wisconsin, USA - GEODES118 metaG | ecosystem: Environmental > Aquatic > Freshwater > Lake | place: USA: Lake Mendota, Wisconsin...
TGCAATTGATGTAGTTAAAAAAGAAGTTAGTGATATTATTAATTTTGGATGTGCAGAAGCAGTGACTATCAAAGAAACAATTGAAACCATTGTTGAATGTTATAAAGAAATTACAGGTAAAACAAAAGTTATTACATGGGATTCTACAAAAACAAATGGTGACCCAATAAGATGTTTGGGTGCAGATAAACAAAAACAATATGGTATTTTACCACAAACTAGTTTAAAAGAAGGAATTACAAAGTCAATTAAAGAATACAAAAGTAGATTATAATGAAACTATACGAAGATGTTAATAAGCAATTTTTTATTTATGATAATGTCATTGATGAATCTTTATTTGATAGTATTTTAAGTGAGATTGATAATGTATTAATTAAAGGAAATCAATCCATTAGATTTAAAGTTGTAGATAAAAAAACAAATGCAGAATTTAAAATACATTCAAAAAGTTATAAGGAATGTAGTGAATTAGAAACTGAAATGTTTAATTTAAATTATGACAATAATACTGATTACGAATTAATGAGACGTGATTGTGATATAAGTTTATCCCATTCTTTAGTAGAAAAAATACTAAATCAGATTGACCCAATAATAAAAGATGTATATAATGTAAGTGAATTGGAAGTTGAATATCAATCTGTTATTCAATACGGCCCTGGTTATTTAATGAAAATACATTCCGATTCTTCCCCAACTAATTCAAGATTATGTACTGCTGTATTATATTGTAATGATATGAAGGATGGTGATATCGGCGGTGATGTTCTTTTTTATGACAATGAACAATCTAAAAATATTATACATACATATAGTGCAAAACGCAATCAAATGGTAATATTTGATTCACATTTTAATAAACCCGGAATACCACATTCGGTTACAAAAATTGAAAACTGGGACAGATATGTGTTTAGAATTTATTTTAAACCACCTAAACAAAAATAATATAACATGAAACATATAGTAGTATCAGGATGTTCTTTTACAAACAATTTTAGAATTAATATTGGTGATGAAAGAAGATGGGAAGCCGATTCAGTAGAAAATTGGACTTGGGCAAATTGGTTACAACATTATAAAAAAGATACACATACTCTTCATAATTATGGAACAATAACAAATGATAATAAAAGTATTGTTCGTTCAATAATATATAAAGTTACCGATTTATTAAAACAAGGAATTAATCCGGATGATATTTCAGTAGTAGCACAATGGACAACATTAACAAGAAATTCATTTTTTGTTACTCCTGAAAAATACGATAATGATACAAATCCGGCCATAAGATATATTAAAAGAAATGAAAGTTGGGCCCACACAAATGATTATCTTATAAATGGTAAAGATAAAATATCACCATATCAGCAAGGATATTTTCATTTAACAGGTGGTTTTAATCCAACAAACAATCCAATAAACATCGATTCGGTTACATTTGAATGGTTAGATAAAATAATGACATATAACGAACGATATTTTGAATGGTTTGAATATATGAATATGCTTTTAGATTTTCTTCATGTAAATGGAATTACAAAAATAAAATTCTTTTGTATGAATAATAACTTTAGTAAAAAATATTTAAACGAAGGAAAAACACCACCATACTATCATACACCAAAAGAAAAATCAGTATACGAATGTATTATAGAAAATAAAGATGTTTGTAATACTTGGGAACAAAAAGAATTACAATTTGATAACTCATATGTAAAAACTTATGCAGACAAAATAGACTTTAAAAAATACTTTTGGTTTTTTGAAGAAAATTTCGTACATTTATATGGTGGAATAATTGAATGGAGCATTAGAAACTTTGATTATAATATGGAAGGTGATTTACCAAAAGTATTATGGAGAGAAATGAATGGTATGGATTTGGATGAACAAAAAAAATATTTAGAAAGATATTGGTATGGACACACATCATCCATATTAACGAAAAAATTTGTACAAGATGTAGTTCTTAATTGGGAAATATTTAAATAAATTATATGAAAAAAACAGACAAGGTTTTAGTTACAGGAGCAAGTGGATTTATAGGTTCACATTTATTAAGATTACTATATGAAAAGGGTTATAGAAACCTTCGTTCAACATCATTCAGTAGAGATTTAAGAAATGATTTTGAAGGTACATCCGAAGTAGAACACATCAAAGGAGATTTACAAACTGCAGAGTTTTGTCAGTTAATCAGTAAAGATATAGATGTTGTATTTCATTGTGCAGCAAACACTTCAAACGCATTAGATACCAAATTCAATCCGTTATTACACGTTACACCAAATGTCGAAATGAATGTAAACTTAATGGAACAAAGTTGGAAAAACAAAGTTAGAAAGTTTTTATTCATATCATCTAATACAACTTATCCTGATATGGGAACTGAGTTTTGTACCGAAGATATTGATGTACATGCTACTCCAATGTTGCCAGTTTATAAAGCAGTTGGTGGCATGAAAAGATATGGTGAAATGTTATGTGATTTCTTTTCTAATCAAATCCATGAACCAATGCAGTGTTTGATTGTTAGACCTTCAAACGCCTTCGGCCCTAATGATAAATTTGATTTTGAAAAATGTCACGTTACTCCTGCAAACATTCGTAAAGTAGCAGATGGTTTAAATCCAATCCCAGTTTGGGGTGATGGTACCGAAGTAAGAGATTTACTACACGTTGAAGATATGGCAGATGGGTTTATCTTTGTAGCAGAAAATAACGATACATATGATATCTTTAATGTATGTTATGGTGAAGGGTTTACAGTAAACGAAACACTTGCAACAATCAAAGAATTGGATAACAATACAAATCCAATTGAATATGTTAATAACAAAGCACCAATGATTCCAATTAGATTATTATCTTCTAAAAAGATTAATGATTTAGGATGGAAACCAAAGAGAAACTTAAAAGAAGCTCTTAAAGAAACGATTGAGTGGTATAAAGCAAATAAGCATTTATATAATCCAAATTCGAAACCATAATGAGTACACCACAAACATCTCCATATAAAGATGAACTTACCAAAGCAATGACATTCCTTGCTGAAAAAGAAGATACAATCTTTATAGGTCAACAAATAGTTTATGCAGGAAACCCAATGAGTACAACTTTAACGGAAGTACCAAAGGAAAAAATGATTGAAGTACCTGTTATGGAAGAAACGCAAATGGGTATGAGTTTAGGACTTGCTATAACTGGTAAATCTGTTATAACATTTTATCCCCGTTGGGATTTTTTAGTATCAGCTGCAAATCAATTAATAAATCATGCTGACAAATTTGAGCATATGACTGGTAAAAAAGTTAATATTATCATTAGAGTTGGAGTTGGTAGTAAAGACCCATTAGACCCAGGAATTCAACATAGAAATGATTATACGCAAGAGTTTAAATCTATATTACAATTTACAAAAGTATATGAATTAAAAAATTCAGAAGATATTTATTCAATATATACAAATGCATATAATGAAGGTGGTGTTCACATTATTGTCGAATGGCCAGAATTATATAATAAATAAAACATATGAAAATTAAAGAATTACCAATCATTTCATACTTTGTAAAAAAATATGAACAAAGACAAATGAAGAAAAAACTTCAAAAAAAATTAGAAGAACTTAAAAAAAGAGACCCGTTTGTTTATAAAAGTTTTTAAATGAGAGATAAAATAGTACTTGGATATGATGTAATGACATATAATGGTGAACAACCAAACTGTTTAAATCCAAAATTTTTAAATACAATATATAACGCATCGGATTTTTATTATTCGAATTCTCTTGAATTTTTTGCAAAAAGGTGGAATAATAATTGGGCACTTTACAATAGTAATATGTACAATAATTTTGCCGCAAAAAAATCAATATATGAAATAAAAGAAGATAGAAAAAACGGAATTAAATATGATTGGTTTTATATAATAGAACCATTTGCAAGTTTAGAAAACTTTTTTGGAAACGACCAATTTTATAATGAATTTGTTTTAAATAACATTTCAAAAGTAGCATTGGATGAAATAGTTAATGGTAATGGTAAATTACTTATTAATTATGTATGTGATGGTGGCACCGCATTTGAAGTTAAAAATTTTGAAAAACTAATAAGATTTACTAGAGATAATAACATAGCAGATGAAAAGGTATATTTTGTTTTTGCAGATTTTAAATTAAAAGATAATCTTAAACAATTAAATGTAAACTATAAAGTTATAGATTATAGTTACAATATGATTGGAAAAGCACAAGAATTTAATAATACACTAACAAACCCAAATTATAGTTATTGGGGTGAGGGTTCATACGAGCCACAATTTGGTACGATAGAACATAGAAAAAATTCAGTTACAACCTCACAAGAATTTTTACAAAGTATTGGAAACGAAAAAAAAGATTTTTTACTATTAAATAGGCATTGGAAATTGCATAGATTACTTTTATTAAGTCAATTACACAAATTGGGATTAGAAAAAAGTTTAGTTTCTTGGGATAATAGATTTGCTTACCAATTAAATAGAGGTGAATTTTTAATGTATGATAATAATGAAGAATTTTTAAAATTAATTACGGAAACATCTTCATTATTGGATATAAGTGATTTAACAAAGATTGCAGGTTTTGGTTTTGAAAATAAAGAAATATATTTAAATACATATTTGAATATTGTTACCGAATCTATTTTTTTCCAAGAACATGAAAATTTCCCAAGTGGTTATTTGAGTGAAAAGGTATGGAAACCGATAGGACATTGTCAACCATTTATATTAGTTGCCCCATCAAAATCGCTGGAACACATTAGAGAAAGATTTGGATATAAAACATTTCACCCATATATTGATGAAAGTTATGATATGGAAGATAATGATTTGAATAGATTAAAAATGATTCAAATTGAAATAGATAAATTTGCAAACAAATCAAAAGAAGAAAAAGACGAATTTTTAAATAACGTTAAAGATATATGTTTATATAATCAAAACTTATTTCTACAATACGCAAAAAATAGTTATGAAGGATTGTATTATAATAAAGAAATGCAATTAATTTTGAATTTTTTACTAGATGGTGAGTTAGAAATCTTTAATAGTATGATTTAACAATATTTATACACATGAATTTATTGACAGAAAAAGATAAACCAAAAATACAAGGTGAAATTATTGTATACGCAGGACGTTTTCAACCATTTCACAAAGGCCACTATGATGCGTATCAAAGGTTAGTAAGTGAATTTGGCTCTGCAAATGTTTATATTGCAACATCAAATGATACATCTTCTGGTAAATCTCCATTTTCTTTTAATGAAAAAAAGGAAATTGCAACTAAGATGTTTGGTGTACCATCTACTAAGTTTGTAAAAGTAAGTAATCCATATAGACCTGCAGAAATATTAAAAAAATATGATGGCCAAACGATTGCATACATAGCAGCAGTAGGTGACAAAGACGCAACAAGATTACAGGGAAAATATTTTAAACCATACAAAGGTAAAGCTGGATATGGTTATGATGAAATAGGTTATACATATCCAATACCTGCCGAAGCAAATCCAATAAGTGGAACGGATGTAAGAAAGGGTTTGGGAAGTAATGATAAAGAAAAGGCTAAAAAGTTTTTTCTTAAAGCATATCCAAAATTTGACAAAGATATTTTTAAAATGATAACAACAAAACTAAATGAAGGTTTTCCAGGTGGTATAGGCGTTGGTTTAGACCTACCAGGAGGATACATAAATGGTGCACCAACTGGTTCAGTAGATGAGAGTAATAATACAAAACCATCGTCTAAAATGAGACCAGAACCACATCCTACAAGACATGAAACGGAACATCCATCCGATGAACCAGATTGGCATAAAAAGAATGACCCGTATGACCCAATTTCAGAATTAATTAATAGAGTTGTTACAGAAGAGGCATTTACAATGTGGGCAGAAAATTATTTTAATGAAGCTGGTAACAAAGCATTGGATGTAGATATTAGTTATACAAATAGTAAAGGTGAACCAAAGAAAATAAAAGCTAGAGATGCGTTAAGATTACCAAAAGACCATCCCGCACACATTCAAGCATCAAAAATAGCAGGACCAGATGATGCTCCTGCAAACGAACCAAAGAAAAAAGAAGAACCTGGAAAAGCAGCACAAAAAGCAGCAGAACCGGCTCAAACTGGTCAACCAACAAAAAAAGACCAAACTGCACAAGGTAAAACCGATAAGGAAAAACCAGAAGCGGGAGCAGGGAAACCGGGAGCTGACGCACCACCACCTCAACAAAAATTAAGTGGAACCGAATTAAAATCCACCGCAGAAATGTCTCCGGAAGATAAAAAAGTTGCACAAACAAAAGAGGCATTAGATAAAGCTAGAAAAGAAATGTCTCCGGAAGATAATAAGACAATAGATACGCATAACAATCCAGAATCTCCGGAAAGAAAGAGTATGATGGGTAATATTGTTAATGGTATTAAAAATTTTGGTAAAGGTTTAAAAGACTGGGCTCATCATAAAAAGGAAATGGTGGGTGGAACAATGGATGGTTTGGCATCGATTGCAACTACTGGTAAAATTGGTAGTATAAAAGATAAAGACGGAAAACGTAGACATTGGAGTGAATTTGCAGAAGTAGGTCGTGGTGGCAACCCACAAATGGAATATACAGAACGTGATGAAATTGGTAAAGATGGCAAACCAACCGGTAAAAAAATAGGAGAACACAGACCGAAGGTATCGGAATATGCGTCAGATGAAGAAAAACAATTGTTTGAGGCTTCTTGGAAAGAAAGCAAAAAACAAAAAAAAGATATGACACATTTTGCGGTTGATGCAGGATTGATATTGGGTTCTATGGCATTGGGTGGTGCAGGTGTTGCGGCAGTCAAAGCAGCGGCTGCAGGTTCAAGCGTAGCATCAGCGGCTGCATCGGGTGCAGCAGGTGCATTTACACATGGTGCCGGTGGATTTGCGGTACATTTGGGTAAAGATATTGCCAAACACGCTTCATTAGAAGCAATGGGATTGGGAGCATCGCATGCAGCAGGTGTTGGTGCAGGATTATCTACCGCAACGTTGGGTTTATTAGAAATGATTAATGAAGGAAATGAACCAAATAATAGTGGTAAATTTGTTTCTAAATTTATGGGTAAGGCAATTGAAAAAATGAAAACCTATAAATTATCAGACGAACAACTTTTAAAATCAATAGAAAGTTATAAAAAGAATCAACCGAAAAACGACGCAGCGGATTTATTGAGAGAAAACCTTTCAGAAACAAAACAACAATCTATTCAAAACTTCGTAGAGTTTGCAACTAAAAGATTGAAATTAAAAGAACAACCAAAAATTGGATTAGTTGGTGGTAGAGAATTTGCAGAAGTAAAAACCAGTTTAGGTGGATTTGACCCTGTTACTAAAGAAATATTTGTAGCAACCGAAGGTAGATTGACCGCTGACATTTTAAGAACTATTGCACATGAAATGGTTCATAGAAAGCAAGATGAAATGGGGTTGGTTAGAAACGTAACAAAAGATGGTGCAGATGGGTCTCCAATAGAAAACCAAGCTCATGCAGTTGCAGGAATTTTAATGAGAGAGTATGGTAGAATTAACAAACAAATATATAATGAAGATATCAATGTAGATGTGGATAAAGGTGACACTGTTTTAATGGGAAAATTTAAGAACAAAAAAGTTGTTGTTAAAGATTTTGGTAAAGATGACCACGGAATGCCAACAATAAATGGTAAAGTAGCTACTACATTTAGATTAGGTGATAAAGGACAAAATATATTCAAAAAGGAAATTGATGAAGTAGGCGAAGGTTCATCAAAACCATATTCTTTTACTCAAAGAGAAAACCAAAAAGATAATAAAGTTTACGCATTTACTACCACTTCAGACGAACATTATAAAGTTGAGTTTGATTATAAAGATTTACGTGATGCTTGGGAGATGGAGTTTGATATATACTTTGGTTCAGGTGATGAGGTTATAAATAAAGGAGAGATATATTCTGTAATGGCAACTGTAACTAATATAGCATTAGATTTTATTAAAAAAGTAAACCCTAAAATAATATATTTCAGGTCCGCAAAAAACTTTAATAATGATAATAGACGTGAAAAACTTTATTTGGCTTATATAAAAAAACAACTACCCAATTGGACATTAGGTAAACAATCTGGTTTAACCACATTGACTAATCCTAAATATAAAAATCAACCAAGCTTTAATGAACAAATTGATGAATTATATAACGATGATAAAAACTTTATAGATGACTATTTGGGTGAGGTTAGTAATGTTCAAATATCTAATACAGCCGATGTTCCAGATGGTTCATTTATCCCAAAAGGTAAAAAAAGAAAATTAAATACCGATAAAAGTGAAGATTGGTATAAAAACGGAGGATATACTCAAACAGATTTCCCAAAAGCAGATTCAATATTTGGTGACGAAGATGCAGAGGAAAGAACAATTAAATATACAATCAACAATCTTCCTAATGTTAAATATGTAGAAACCGAATTCATTAAAGAAGGATTATTATTAGAAGGTGGTGCATATGGCCATATGTCACATCCATTTGATGATATGGATTTAACATTTGGTGATTTAAAAAATATTATTTCTAATGCACTTAATGGAGATTTGGGAGTAGTTAGGGAAAAAACTGACGGACAAGCGTTAGCAATCAGCTGGAAAAATGGTCGATTGATTGCAGCAAGAAATAAAGGACATTTACAAAACGCAGGAGCAAATGCAATGGGTATTGAAGATGTTGCATCTAAATTTGGTGGGAGAGGTGGTTTAACCGACGCATATAATTTTGCAATGAAAGATTTATCCGCAGCAATAAGTTCATTATCAGAAGCACAAAGAAAAAAGATATTTAACGAAGGTAAGTGTTTTATGAATTTGGAAGTTATATGGCCAACTTCCGTAAATGTAATTCCTTATGGTCAGGCATTATTGGTTTTCCATAATACAGTTTGTTATGATGAAAAAGGAACGGCAACAGGAGCAGATGGAGGAGCAGCGGGAACTTTAGCAGGAATGATTAAACAAGTGAATGCGGATGTTCAATCAAAATATACGATTCAGGGCCCACCAATAACATCAATACCAAAATCGGATGATTTAAGTGCAAAGCAAGGTAAATATTTGTCAAAACTTAAAAAATTACAATCAGAATTTGGATTGGGTGATTCGGATAATGTTGCAGATTATCATCAAAGTTGGTGGGATTGGTGGATTACATCAAACGCACCTATTAAAGTGGATAAACTTACAAAAGAATCATTGATTAGAAGATGGGCATTTGGTGATAAAGGATTTAGACTTAATACAATATCAAATTTAGAATTACAAAAGTGGGCAATTCAAAATGATAAAGTAAATGTTGCAAAACAACAAAAAGACAATATCAAACCATTTGAAGAAATATTTTTAGGAGTGGGTGCAGATGTTTTAGAATTCGTTGGTAGTGTATTAACCGTTCATCCTGAAAAAGCAATTAGAGCAATGAAACAAAAATTTGTATCGGTTGCATCTCAAGTTAGAAATGGTGGTGACCCATCTAAAATATCCAAATTAAAACAAGAATTATCAAGATTAAATCAATTAGGTGGAATAGATAAAATTGTAGCAAGTGAGGGTTTAGTATTCTTTTATAATGGTAAAACATACAAACTTACAGGTACGTTTGCACCATTGAATCAGATACTTGGTATTTTTTACTCTTAATTTGATATATATTATAATAATAAACAGTTACAAAAAGTAAGATTAGTATGGCAAAAAGAAAAAGTTTTGATGAAAAAACAAAAGGGATGCACAAATCCCGTAAACTCATCATAGACACAGTTTTTGGAAGAGAAGATAATACTCAAAGAGTATTTGGTTATGAAAAGGAAACCGAAACAAAAAGAGAAGTTGGTGAAAGGTGGACTGATAGTGACGGAAAGGAGTGGGAACAAAAAGAAGGATTTAAAATAGCAGTTTCTCAAATGGATGATGTGAGGGAATTTTTACAAAAAATGAACACATGTCATGGAGTAGATTGTAAAACGGATAAATATAGTCTTGCGGATAAAAAATTGATTCGTAGAACTGGATTATGTATTGTTTGTTTAGCTAAACAAGAAAGAGAACTTCAACAAGATGGAACATATCCATTTTATGAAGATTATAAAATAACTTTAAATAAACTATCATATGTTAGAGATATGAAAGTTAAAATGGAAGAAAGTTTAGCAGGAATAAGAACACATTTTGAAACTATTACCGAAGATGGTAAATTAGAAACGTGGGAATGGAAAGTGGATATAGACCAAGTTAAAAAAGATTTGAAAAAAGATATTGATGGAGCTTACGATGCTATTGAAGCATTAATAGAACGTAAGTTAGCATTAGAAAGTAAGTTACGAGAATTAAATCACCCAGAATTGATAAAAAATTAATTATGAAAAAATTATTAAACATTAAGAACATTGCAATTGCAGTTTTGATTGCAATTATTTTATTAGAGTATTTTAACCCAGGTGGTAAAATGCCAGGAAGAACAATCCGTATTGAAGGAAAAAAATACGAAGTTATTAAACACGAAATTGATACAGTTGATATCGTAAAAACAAAAGTAGTAACTAAAAAAGGTGAGGATATCTATCATGAAACAATTGTAGAAAAAGAAGTCCTAATTCCAGCAGTAGTTGATACTATGGCTTTATTAAAAGATTATTATTCAAAAGTGTTGTACAAAGATACATTAGTTTTACCTGATTCATTGGGTACAGTTTCTTTATTAGATACTATTTCACAAAACAAAATATTTGGTAGAACTTTCAACGCAAGTGTTAAACAAAGAACTATCAAAGAAACTCTTATTGTTAAAGAATTACCAAAAACACAAGTATATTATGGTTTAACTGGTGGATTTAACAAAGCCGATGTGGTTTCAAATGTTGGTGCAGGACTATTAATTAAAACCAAAAAAGATAAAATCTATAATTTAGGTGTTGGTGTTTCTAATAGAGTAACCGATGGAACTAACGGAACATTGTCTCCATATATTGGTGGTGGTGTTTATTGGAAGATTAAATTCAAAAAATAA
>Ga0164293_10005168_pt1 | contig 11120 bp, 10 predicted proteins | sample GEODES118metaG_FD_111487 | JGI IMG/M metagenome (GOLD analysis project Ga0164293, IMG submission 111487) | Eutrophic lake water microbial communities from Lake Mendota, Wisconsin, USA - GEODES118 metaG | ecosystem: Environmental > Aquatic > Freshwater > Lake | place: USA: Lake Mendota...
ACCCCGAGGGTGCTCGTCGGGCAGCTGACGAACTTTCCGAAGTGATCGCTCCAGTTGTTGCGGCGCGCCGGAAAGATCCCGGGACAGATGTGATTTCCCAACTCGTCTCCGGAGAATTCCAGGGAGTGCAACTCACCGATGATGAAGTGCACTCGCATGTTCGCTTGCTCTTTGCTGTTGGGGCCACGACAACATCGGACGCACTGAGCAATCTCCTGTGGGCGCTATTGCACCGGCCGGAACTTGTCGAACGAATCCGAGCGACTCCTGAACTTCGTCCGGCGCTCGTACGGGAACTCCTGCGCTGGGAGCCACCGGTTCCGCTCTTGCCCCGTATGGCTTTGCGGGAGGGAACGATTGGTGGTGTGAACATTCCTGCGGGTTCGATGATCCTCGCCGGGATTGCATCGGCCAATCGTGATCCTGATCGATTCGCTGAACCTGATGAGTTCGATATCGATAGACCCGACAGCGACATTCTCACATTCGGATTTGGCGTCAAGTTCTGTCCCGGCACGCATATGGCCAAACAGCAACTTCTCGCCGCTCTCGACGTTCTTCTCGATCGTCTTCCTGGGTTGAGGCTGGCCGGGGACGACACGGGTGCAGTCCCATCTGGGTGCAATCTGCGCTCGGTTTCGTCGCTTCGATGTGAGTGGGACTCCGAGTGAGCATTTCGCTGCGCGTGGCCGTCGGGCCTACCGTGTGAACAGATTTCACCGAGGGGGAAGAGGTCATGGCCGATTTCAGTATCGATCCAGCATTCCAAGAACAGCTTGATTGGATTCGCGAGTTCGTAAAGACCGAGGTCGAGCCGCTTGATCTGGCATTCGCGGGCGAAGAAATGGTCTACAACAAGGCCAGCGCGTTCTACGAAGAGGCGATTCGCCCACTGCAGCAAGTGGTGAAGGACCGTGGCCTGTGGTCGTGTCACCTGACTCCTGAGTTTGGGGGACAGGGGTATGGGCAGGTGCAGTTGGCGTATATGAACGAGATCCTTGGGCGTTCGCAGTTCGGGCCGACGGTGTTTGGAAATCAGGCCCCCGACTCGGGCAATGCCGAAATCATCGCCCACTACGGAACCCCCGAGCAGAAGGCGAAGTATCTCGAGCCGTTGCTCGATGGCCGCATCTCTTCGTGTTACTCAATGACCGAGCCGCAGGGCGGCGCCGACCCCGGTGTCTTCACATGCAGCGCAGTGCGCGACGGCGATGAATGGGTCATCGATGGCGAGAAGTGGTTCGCGTCATCGCTTCGTTACGCCTCGTTCTTGATTGTCATGGTCATTACTGATCCCGATGTTGCAGTGCACAAGGGCGCCTCGATGTTCTTGGTGCCTGCGGACTCACCTGGGATTGAAGTTGTTCGCAACGTTGGCGTCGGTCAAGAGTCAGAAGGTCACGGTGGACATGCCTACGTTCGCTACAACAGCGTTCGTGTTCCAGTCGAGAATCTTCTCGGTGGCGAAGGACAAGCGTTCACGATCGCCCAGACACGTCTTGGCGGCGGACGTTTGCATCACGCCATGCGCACCGTCGGTGCAGTGTCACGTTGTCTTGACATGCTGTGTGAACGTGCGCTTAGTCGAACGACGCAGGGTGAACTCCTTGCCCGCAAACAAGCAACACAGGAAAAGATCGCCGATTCATTCATCGAACTTCTGCAGTTCAAACTTCAGGTGCTGCATGCGGCGTGGGTCGTCGACCAAAAGGGCGGGCACGCTGCGCGAAAAGAAATTGCCGCAGTGAAGGTCGCAACGCCGAAGGTGTACCGCGAAGCCGTACTGCGGACGATTCAATTGCACGGAGCGCTCGGTGTCTCAAACGAAATGCCACTGGCAAACATGCTCATGGCGTCGGTCACGATGGGAATCGCCGACGGACCGACCGAGGTACACAAGTTCACAGTCGCGCGCGAAGTCTTGAAGGACTATTCGCCGGCCGAGGGCGACTGGCCGAGCGAGCATCTTCCCGAACGGCGTGCAGCCGCCCGCGCTGAGTTCGCTGACCTTCTTGAACGTTCAGTTTCCGATCATTGATCGGAAGGTTCAGTAACCGCCGCCAAGTTTGCGGTGGTCCCAAGAAATGGTGCGCTCGACGTTGAGCTTCACAACAACGCGCTTGTGAAGCATCATCTCGACTGCACCCTTCATCTCTTCGGTGTACGGCGCCATGTAGCGATCGAACACGCTGATGCCGAGTTCGAACATGCGCTCTGGGTCATCGATGATCTCGGCCTTGCCGATGAGGGTGACGCCACGAAGGGTTTCGTAGGTTTCGCCGTCTTCGACAAGCATGGTGAGGTTGGGGTTGCGGCGAAGGTTCATGACCTTCTGCGCCTTGGCCTTGGACTCGATGCCGATGCAGCCTTCGAGGAATCCGTACCACATCGCGATTGAGTGGATGCTTCCGTCGGGGTTGATGGTCGACATGGTCATCGAGCGGCGACCAGAGAGGAATTCGTCGATTTCTTCCTGGCTCATCACGATCTTGTTGCGCTGCTTCACGCCACGCTGCGGTTCTTCGTCGGCCATGGTTCCCCCTCGTTGTGCGGACCGGAGAACGGTAACACCGAGCCCGATGGGGATGACCATTTGCCGCCGAGCGCGTAGGGTTCGCATGCCTGTTGGCCGAAAGCGGCCGCAGATTCCGGTTGAGGGGAAGAACACATGACGCAGGTTGAAACTGCCAAAGCCATTGCCAAGCCAGTTGGCGAAATGGGCGGAGCCTTCATGCTCGACGGCGCCACCTACGCGCGAGGGGCAGAACTGGGGTTTTCGGGTATCGACTTCTATGTACTCGGTCGAGGTGGCGTTCTTGGCGACACCATTCCCGACGTCGTCTCGTCGGCGTTCTTCTTTTGGAATCCTGAACAAGTCCGAACGCAATGGGAACTTGCGCGCAAGGTGATGGACCCAGCCAAGGCCGCGGTTGAGTGGGCCGACCTCTGTCACGCCTATGGCGAGGCGCATCTCCCCGAATTCGCTGCGCTCAATCGTTTCTCTGAGCTTGCGGCGAAGGTGTGCGACGCAGCATCGCCGGCAGGTGCTGCGTTGTTCGCAGGGTGGCGCGCATTGCCCGCTCCCGGTACGGATCGCCCAAAGGCGCGTGCGCAGTATTTCCTCAACTCTTTGCGCGAACTCCGTGGCGGTTTGCACGGTGGTGCAATTCTTGCGCTCGGACTTTCGCCTGCTGAAGCAGTGGCCGTGCATTCACCAGGAATGGCGCCGGTATTTGGCTGGGATGTTTCGACTATTCCTGTCGATGACATCTCCAAGAGTGAATGGAAGACCGCCGAAGCCGGAACCGACCTCGCCATGGCTCGCGTTCTCCACGCTCTCAGTGCCGAAGAATGTGCAGAATTCGAAGCACTCGTTCTTGATCTACACGAGGCCGTGCAGGCCGCCAAGGAAGGTTGATCGTTATGGACATTCGTGAAGCGCTCTATACAACTCGTGCCATGCGTCGAGTCAAGCCTGATCCGATTCCGATGGATGTGCAGGCTCGAATTATGGACGCCGCAGTTCGTGCGCCGAGTGGTGGCAACACGCAGAACTGGCGATTCCTCCTTGTCGACGATCCTGAAGTGAAGGCGAAACTCGGTCCGATCTATCGCCAGGCAATGTCGGTGTTGTGGGGTTCGTATTACAAGGACCGCATCGATGCTGCGCACGATGCGCCCGAGCTCGAAGAATCGAAGTCGATGCTCCGTGTGCAGAAGTCGGCACAGTGGTTGGCTGACAACTTCGAAATGGTGCCGCTGTACATGTTCGGTTTCGCTCAGCACGATCCCAGCGGTTCCTCGGTCTACCCGGCACTTTGGAACGCGCAACTTGCAGCACGCGCCGAAGGTGTTGGCACCTCGCTTACGCAGGTTCTCGTGTTTCATAACGACGAGGTGCTCGACATCCTTGGCGTTCCCAAAGACGAGGGCTGGAACATGCTCGGCTGTGTGTCGCTTGGTTATCCCACGGGCAAGTGGGGTGTCGCTACGCGACAGCCCGCGCACGATGTGTCGTTCCGTAATCAGTGGGGCGACGACGTCGGCTTCCGCGACGATGAACCGCTCTGGCCGTAAGTCTTCGCCAAGGGGCTAGTAACTAGTCCTCTTCGGCGGCCGGCGCCCAATGGGTACGCAGGTCGGCGAGCCAGTCAGGAAAGTCAACCGGCGGGTCGGGCAACTGCGTGACGCCGTGTTCGGTCAGCGCGGCTTCGAAGAGCTCGGGCTGGTCACCCCACGAACGCGGGTCGCCCATCATGACCTCGTACAACTTTGCGCCTTCATCGCCAGCGCGGATTGGCCCGAACGCAGCACCAAATGGAAGTTCGACATGGGTGCCTGCTGGGCACCAACGCTCGCCGAACCAAAGGCCACCGTCGATGACGAAGACGATGTGTGGCGAGTAGTGGCCGTGTCGACGCACCATCATGCCCGGGTCGTATTCGGCGTACAGCGAGAGGTACTGCGGGTCGGGACTGAACGCGAACCACTTCTCGCGCACGTAGGAGGTTGACCCGTCGGCGTTCTGCTGAGCGCGACACAACTGCCACGGCATATCGGGATCGTCCATGTGGCGAAAGATGACTTCTTTGCCAGGGATGGGCAGCGGGACTTCCGTTGGGTCGATGCTCATGCGATGAACTCGAAGTCGACGTGAGCCGACTCGATACCGCGCACGAACGCGTTCGCCATTTCGACTGGTGCCGTCCCTGGTGTCAACTTCCAGCCCGAGGTTCGGCGAAGAAGTTCTTCGAAGAACACACGGATCTCGAGGCGAGCAAGCGAAGCTCCCAAGCAGAAGTGCGTGCCGAAACCAAATGCGATGTGGTTATTCGGCGTGCGATCGACGAGGAATTCCTCGGGTCGATCGAAGTACTTTTCGTCGCGGTTGGCCGAGGAGTACATGAGCACAACCTGGTTGCCCTTAGGGATGGTGACGCCATTGACTTCGGCATCAACCTTCGCAACGCGACACATGTTGTGGATCGGCGTGACGTAACGAATCATTTCCTCGACCGCGACAGTGAGGTCGGCGCCATTTCGCAACTTCATCATTTCAGTGGGATTGCTGATCAGGTTGAGAATTGTCCAGGCAATGACCGTTCTCGTGGTCTCGGCCCCGCCGTCAAGGAGCAACAGCGCGTCAGCGATTGCATCGTTGGGATCGAACGGACAACCGTCGACTTCAGCGGTTGTGTAGAACGAGAAAATATCGTCGGCTGGGCAGGACTTCTTTGCTTCAAAAAGTTCCGCAGCAGCACCCGCGAATTCGATCGCCGAGATCATTCCCTCGTCGTTGAAGTATCGAGGACCGCCCCCAAGGGCGATGGTGGTCTCCGACCAATGCTTCAATTTCGGCCAATCGGCTTCGTCGAAACCGAGAAGCTTGCCGATCATCATTGCGGGGAGTGGGGCAGCGACGTCGTTGATGACTTCGGCAGAACCGCCTTTGTCGCGAACGGCGTCAAGGATTCCGGTGACCTTTGCGCGGATGTCGTCTTCCCATGCGCCCGCGGCACGTGGAGTGAACCGACGAGAAACCATGTTGCGGCGCTTCATGTGGAGCGGGTCGTCAAGGCCAATGATGGCGTTATCGGCAGGGAGGTTCGGCCGATAGCCGCCCTTCTCCTGGTCGGAGTTAATGAAGACGTCCTTGCGCTTTTCGATCTCGACGATGTCGTCGTAGCGCGAGATTCCCCACAACTCGTTGAATTCGTCCCAGTAGATCGGTTCGTTGGCGCGCATCCACGCGTACGTGGGATACGGATCGCCGCCGTACAACTCGGGGGCAAGAAGATCTATTGCGAGCCGTTCCATGGTCCCTCCAAGGCAATGAACTCAACCGATCGGTTGTGCAGACCGGATGGTATCGCTGTCTGCGGTTCGATCTGCCCGCGAGTTCCGGCAATCGCCTGACGCAGGCCCTAGCCCGCGGTGACGCCCCAGTAACCCATGCATAGGGCCATGAGCTCGAAATCGATATCGGCGGGGGTCGGCAGCGGAACTTCTTTTGGATCGATGCTCATTCGATGAAGTCGAAGTCGACATGAGCCGACTCGATACTGCGCACGAATGCGTTCGCCATTTCGACCGGCGCCGTTCCTGGTGTCAACTTCCAGCCCGAGGTGCGGCGAAGAAGTTCTTCGAAGAACACACGGATCTCGAGGCGAGCGAGCGATACACCCAAGCAGAAGTGCGTGCCGAAACCGAATGCGATGTGGTTGTTCGGCGTGCGATCGACGAGGAATTCATCGGGTCGATCGAAGTACTTTTCGTCGCGGTTGGCTGAGGAGTACATGAGTACAACTTGGTTGCCTTTAGGGATGGTGACGCCATTGACTTCGACGTCGACATTTGCGACTCGACACATGTTGTGAATCGGGGTGACGTAGCGAATCATCTCTTCAACCGCAACGGTGAAGTCAGCGCCATTACGGAGTTTCGCTTCTTCGGCGGGGTTGGTGATGAGATCGAGAATCGTCCAAGCGATCACGGTACGCGTGGTTTCTGCGCCTCCGTTGAGAAGAAGCAATGCGTCGGCGACTGCATCGTTGGGATCGAACGGGCATCCGTCGACTTCGGCGGTTGTGTAGAGCGAAAAGATGTCGTCGGCGGGACAGGTCTTTTTAGATTCGAAGAGTTCGGCTGCGGCGCCAGCAAATTCAATTGCTGAAGTCATACCAACTTCGTTGAAATACCGAGGACCGCCGCCAAGAGCGACGGTGGTTTCCGACCAATGCTTCAATTTCGGCCAATCGGCTTCGTCGAAGCCGAGGAGTTTGCCGATCATCATTGCGGGGAGTGGGGCAGCGACGTCGTTAATGATTTCGGCAGAACCACCTTTGTCGCGAACGGCGTCAAGGATTGTGTTGACCTTTGCCCGAATGTCGTCTTCCCACGAGTTCGCAGCACGTGGCGTGAAACGACGCGACACCAAGTTGCGGCGCTTTTGATGCAACGGGTCGTCAAGGCCGATGATGGCGTCGCGAGCCGGGATATTCGGTCGGTAGCCGCCTTTCTCTTTGTCGGAACTGATGAAGACATCCTTGCGCTTTGCGATCTCGACGATGTCGTCGTAGCGCGAGATTCCCCACAGTTCGTTGACTTCGTCCCAGTAGATCGGTTCGTTGGCGCGCATCCACGCGTATGTGGGATACGGATCGCCGCCGTACAGTTCAGGGGCAAGAAGATCTATTGCGAGCCGTTCCATGGTCCCCCCAAAGGCAATGAACTCAACCGATCAGTTGCGCACACCGCATGGTATCTCTGTCTGCGGTTCCAAGGTTCCGCGGGTCATGGCCATCGACTCACGCGGGCATTAGCCCGCGGTGACTCCGCGGTCGCTCGAGAAGATCGCTCCGTGAATGTTGGTTGAGCCAGGCGCAGCGACGAGGGCAATGAGTTCGGCGATGTCATCGGCCTCACCCTGTCCCCGGTAACCCATGTAGGGGGCCATGAGCTCGAAATCGATGTCGGCGGGGATCTGGAAATTCTGTGTGAGGTTGGTCTCGATTGCTCCCGGCGCGATTGCATTGACGCGGATCTTTGTCTTTGCGTACTCCATGGCCAACGAACGCGTGAGTTGGACGACAGCGCCCTTCGTCATGCAATAGGCCGTTGTGTAGGCCTGGCCCATGAGTCCTGCGTTCGACGCGATGTTGACGATGTTGCCGTCAGACGCGAGCAAATAGGGGACGGCGGCCTGGCAGAAGAAGAACGGCGCGTCCATGTTGACCGCAGCCATGCGTCGGTACTGCGCTTCGGTCATGTCAGCGAAATGGAACGCTCCGGCGATTCCGGCCACATTGACGAGGACATCAAGTCGGCCAAAGGCCTCGACTGCTTCGGCAATGGCATCGAAACATTCCGAACGCTCGGAGACATCGCCAACTCGCGAGACTGCAGTCCCGCCAGCCGAGGTGATCATTGAGACCGACTCGGCGAGTGACTCGGGGTTTACGTCATGAACAAAGACCTCGGCGCCTTCGGCGGCCAGTCGTAGAGCCGTGGCTCGACCGATCCCAGAGCCTGCGCCGGTGATGAAGGCAACCTTGTCGTTGAATCGGCCTGGAACGAGATACGGCATGTCGGTCTCCTCGTGGGTGGACAGGCGGAGATCGTCGCACATCGGCGAACTTCAGGCCGTCGAAGTGACGAGGTATCGCGAGGTGGTTCAGTCGCGATACGTTGCCAAGGCGCTGCACTGCCAAGGGGGCACTGCAGGGGAGGAGCTAGAGATGGACATCAAGGCCGGTAGCCGACTCGCATGCCCGGAGTGCAGCGTCGAACTCGTCGTGGTCCGTCCCCCGAGCTCCGCTGTCGTTCTCACCTGCGGTGGCGTTGAAGTTGTCGACGCCTCGGCCGATCGTCCCGGTGGTGGCCATGCCGACGCCAGTGGCGATGGCACCCTCGTTGGCAAGCGTTACGCCGACGAAGACTCAGGGATTGAAGTGTTGTGCGCCAAGCCCGGTCCGGGCACATTGGCTGCCGATGGCCGCGAGGTCCCCATCAAGGGTGCCAAGCCGCTTCCGTCCTCTGACTGATCTGAAGGTCATCGCGTGAATCTTTCGCTCTTGCTCGAGATGTCGGCATCGACGCTCGAGGATCGTCCTGCTGTTACTTCTGGAAGCCGATCACTCAGTTACGCCCAACTCGATGCAGCTGCACGTCGATGTGCCGCGAAGTTTTTGTCGATGGGTGCGACCGGTGTTGTGTATTGCGGTTCGAACGACGCGAGTTTTCCAATCGCAGTCTTTGGGGCTGCTTATGCCGGCCTTCCGTTTATTCCCCTGAACTATCGCTTAGGTGAAGAGCAACTGCAGCCACTAGTTGAAGCGAATCGTGGCGCGGTTGTCATCGCTGAAACAGCGAAGATCCCCGGGGCCGATCCTGAGATGCTCGTGCTTCGCTCCATGCTGCTTGATGCATCGTTTGCGACCTCGGCCGATGTCGAACTTCCGCCCTTTGTCGATCCTGAAGACGTTGCCATCGTGCTTTACACGTCTGGCACTTCAGGAACTCCAAAGGCTGCGTTGCTTCGCCATCGTCATTTGACTGCTTATGTGATTGGCACAGTTGAGTTTGCTGGCGCCGAACCCGACCAAGCTGCGCTTGTAACTGTGCCGCCGTATCACATCGCTGGTCTCGCCAACTTGTTGTCGAACATGTACTCGGGTCGTCGAATCGTGTATCTCGAGTCATTCGATGCGCAGGTATGGCTCGACACTCTGCGCAATGAACGAATTACCCAAGCCATGGTTGTTCCTACGATGCTTGCGCGAGTTGTGCAGCACCTCGACGGTTCGCCGGCCGACGCTCCGATGTTGGCAACGCTTTCTTATGGTGGCGCACGCATGCCACTTCCTGTTCTTGAACAGGCGCTCGAGTTGTTCGTCGGAACTGGTTTCGTGAATGCCTATGGCCTTACGGAAACCTCTTCGACTATTGCTTTGCTTGGCCCCGAAGATCACGACGCTGCGTTTGCTGGCGATCCTGTCGCCAAAGTCCGTCTGGGCTCTGTTGGCAAGGTGCTCCCAGGTATCGAGGTTGAGGTTCGTGACGAGGACGGCAACGTGCTTGCGGTTGGCGAACCCGGTCTGGTGTTCTTGCGCGGTGAGCAGGTGTCGGGCGAATACGAAGGCGGAAGCGTCGTCGACGCCGAGGGCTGGTTCCCGACCAAAGATCGTGGCTGGATCGACGAAGACGAGTATCTCTTCATCGAAGGCCGTGCCGACGACACCATTATTCGGGGTGGCGAGAACATCGCCCCTGCCGAAATCGAAGACGTGCTTCGCCGCCACGAAGCGGTTGTCGATGCTGCTGTCGTCGGAATCCCCGACGACGAATGGGGACAGCAGATCGCTGCGGTGGTCGTTCTGGCACCAGGCAAGTCGGTTGGCGTCGACGAACTTCACGATTATTGCCAGCAGCACCTTCGGAGCTCGAAAACGCCTTATCGCATCGAGTTTCGTGACGAACTGCCGCATACGCCCACGGGCAAACTCCTTCGCCGAGAGGTACTTGCTGACCTCTTGGGGTGAGCAACTCGAGTTCTTTCTCGTAGATTGATCGTCGTGGATTTCTCTCTCGACGTCGAACAACTTGCTCTGAAGTCAGAGGCCGAGGAATTCGCAGTTGCAGCGGTCGCCAAGTACGGCCGCTTTAACGATTCATGGCTGTGTTCGTTCTCGCGGGAGTGTTCGCAGGAACTCGCGGCACGCGGCTGGATCGGCATGACTTGGCCGAAGGAGTTTGGCGGAGGCGGACGTTCGCCCGTCGATCGGTTGATCGTGAGCGAAGCGCTCATCACTGCTGGCGTGCCTATCGGGGCAACGTGGTTTGCCGATCGCCAGATGGGCCCGGGTTTGTTTACGTTTGGAACACCCGAACAGTGCGAGCGCTATCTGCCCGAGATTTTGGCGGGCGATGTCACATGGTGCATCGGCATGTCTGAACCCAATAGTGGTTCGGATCTTGCTTCACTGAGTACGTCTGCAGTGCGCGATGGCGATGAGTGGGTCATTAATGGTCAGAAGATTTGGACCTCGTTCGCCCACGAATCGGACTACTGCTATCTGATCTGTCGAACCGAATCGATTCCCGGAAAGCCACATCTCGGAATCAGCGAAATCATCGTTCCGATGGATACCCCAGGTATCGAAGTCCGGGCGATCCGCGACATGGTCGATGCCCGCCACTTCAACGAGGTGTGGTTTGACAACGTTCGCGTTCCGGTTGGCAACTTGGTTGGGGTCGAGGGCAAAGCTTTCTCGCAAACCATGAAGCAACTTGAACACGAGCGCGGTGGCATCGATCGTTTGGTGTCGAACCGAGCGCTCTACCTTCACGTACTTGAACGAGCAGACGCTTCCGATCCAGTTGTTCGTCAAGAGATCGCTGAACTCGAAATCGGATTCACCGTGGGGCGGCTGTTGGTCTACCGCAGCGTGTTGGGGCAGACCCCAACGGGATTCGCTGCCGGTACCAAATGTGTCTGTACCGAATACGAACAGCGTGTGGCGGACTTTGCCGCTCGAATCTTGGGGCCCGAGGCAATGTTGCTCTCGGAATGGTCCACAGAAATCGCCTATGCGCCGGCGTACACGATCATGGGTGGCACG
>Ga0164293_10005172_pt1 | contig 11113 bp, 15 predicted proteins | sample GEODES118metaG_FD_111487 | JGI IMG/M metagenome (GOLD analysis project Ga0164293, IMG submission 111487) | Eutrophic lake water microbial communities from Lake Mendota, Wisconsin, USA - GEODES118 metaG | ecosystem: Environmental > Aquatic > Freshwater > Lake | place: USA: Lake Mendota...
AGCGCAGGATGCGCTAATTCGTTCGTTAGCGGCGCGGCATGATACAATAAACAGCACTGTCGCTTCGCCACTGTCATCCACGTCGTTGCCACAGCCTCCGACGATTTCCAGGCTACACCAAATTACGACCAGTGATGGTGTGACGATCTAGCCGCGCGGACGCATTCAGGCTGAAGCTTTGGCTGCTAACTCCGGTGATGGCGACACGCCCACTGGGACGCAATTGCGCCGCATCCAGATTGGAGCGGAAGGCAAGCTGGGCAGTGGCTTCCGTTACAGCGCAGAGGTGTCCTATGCGGGCAGCAAGCTGGGTCTGGAAGATGTGCTCATCGCCTATCAGCTAGGAGCGAGCGATGAGATTCAGGTCGGTTATTTCAAGCCACCGTTCACCTGGATGATATGACATCGGATAATTATACCCTTCTGCTTGAACGCTCTGCCTATGCAAACCTGTTTGCCCCGGAGCGCCGCGTCGGGAGCGGGATGAATCATTTCGGCAAAAACTGGGGGCTACGCGCCAGCATTTTGGGTGAACGCGATGATAGTACACTTGATGGAAATCGGCAGGTGAGCATGGTTTTCGCTGTCCGCTCACACGCCAATTTGCTCGGTAGCGGCGGTGATGTTTTGCATATCGCCGGTTCAAGCTACTACACGCGCAGTTCGTCTACAGATCATGCTTTTTCCTTCTCGCAAAAGCCCGAAACAAATCGTGCGCTTGCTAGGTCGTGTTTACATTCATGGTTCCCAAGCGTGTAATTTTCTGATTCAAGCTACTGGCTTTTTGGAGGTCAGCTTGGATGGATCGACAGAAACTGAGTGACGCGGTTTGGGAACGGATATCCCCGCATTTGCCTGGCAAGGTAACAGACCCTGGACGGAGTGGGCGAGATAATCGGCAATTTGTGGAAGCGATCCTTTGGCTGGCCCGGTCGGGTGCGCATTGGCGGGTTCTACCGAAGGAGTTTGGGCGGTGGCACACCGTTTACCAGCGCTTCAACCGCTGGTGCCGTCGCGGCGTTTGGGAGAGTCTTTTCAAGGCGTTGAGCGAAGACGCCGACTTTGAATACATCCTCGTTGACAGCACGATCGTGCGTGCCCACCAGCACAGTGCCGGTGCCCCAAAAAAAGCGATCAATCCGAAGACCGGTTTGAAGCTCACGCGCTGGGACGATCAAAAGGCGGCCTGAGCACCAAGGTTCATGCCGCCACCGATGCGGTTGGCAATCCCGTCCGCTTCATCCTGACGGGCGGCGAACGCAATGACATCACCCAGATCGAAGTCTTGCTGGATGGCCTGAGGGCAGGTCACGTGCTGGCCGACAAGGGTTATGATGGCCAGCGTGCCATGGACGCTATCGCTGCTACCGGAGCAAAACCCGTCATCCCACGCAGAACCACGACAGCACAGTGGCGCACCTTTGATGCCACAATCTACAAGGATCGCAATCTGATCGAGCGCTTCTTTAGTAAGATCAAACACTTCCGCCGTATCGCAACACGATACGACAAGCTCGCCAGAAACTATGCTGGCTTCCTCAATCTCGTCGCCGCACTCAAATGTTGCCGATGAATGTAAACACGACCTAGTCCACCGGAATTATCGTAGATCGCCGCATCGGGATTGGTACCGGTCGGAATTTCAGCGACCCGCCTGCCGGTTGTCCAGTCAAAAAGGGTCGCCTGATCATTCCCATAGGCCGTTACCAGCATGAGCGGTTCGCCCGATATCGGAACTACTGCCGAAACATCAGAGGCTGCCATGACACGGCCAACCACCGCCTTTGACTCCAATTTCATCGACCTGACGCCAAACTCGCGAGCGATGAACAGAGTGCGACTTACACTGTCGACTGAAAGGTAATCGTATCCGCCATACCCAGGTGCCAGCATGTGGTGCTCTAGATGCACCGCTTTTCGCCGCTTTGTCATCTCTTTTTGCAGAGCGCACCTCCGTATAGCAGCCTGAGGCTCGCCGAGGTTTGGTGCGCTCGAAGTCTAGTCCGCAACAAATGGGAACTTAGGGTAATGCTTGGGCACAATTCTACTGCGTACTGGAAAAAAAGCGACGCCGCCCATCAACTCGTGCGAAACAAGACCACACGGGAGGTACGCACCGCAGAAGACAACGCCTTCATTATTTGCCGTGACTTCGCAGCAGAAAATGGACTGATTGTCCTCGCTGTCGGCCAATCGATGGTTCTCAGCCCCCCGCTGACGATAAGCCATGCTGAGGTTGATGAAATGATAGAAAAGCTCTCTCGCGCGCTCAATCATGCTGCAAAAATTATGGTGAAAGCAGCATGACTGATAAGAAAAACCCGCCTTTGACCAAGCCGCCCATACTCGTGCAAATCATCGAAAGCATGCGCTCCTCAGTGTGCGAGGGCAGTTTCTCCGTCACCAACCCGGCCAATGGCGAATGGATCGCTGATGTCCCGGACATGGGTCGCGACGATGCCGTAAAAGCCATCGCTGCGGCAAAAGCTGCACAGCCCGGCTGGGCGTTGAAAACGGCTAAGGAACGTGCTGCCCTTTTGCGTCGGTGGTATGATCTGATCCTCTCCCGTCAAAAGGAGCTGGCGCAGCTGCTTACGCTTGAACAGGGCAAGCCAATCGCAGAGGCGATGGGAGAAATTGTCTTTGGAGCCTCCTTCATCGAGTGGTTCGCGGAAGAGGGCAAGCGCGTGTATGGCGATGTCATCCCCAGCCATGCGTCCGACAAGCGCCTTCTGGTCATCAAGCAGGCTGTGGGCGTCGTCGGGGCAATCACACCTTGGAATTTCCCGAACGGCATGATTGCGCGCAAAGTCGCGCCAGCACTTGCCGCAGGCTGCACTATCGTTTTGAAACCAGCCGAGGATACACCGCTGTCCGCACTGGCATTGGGTTTGCTCGCGCGAGAGGCAGGTATCCCTGCCGACGCATTCCGGATCGTGACGGCACGGCATCCAGGGCCGATCGCCGAGGCGCTGACATCCAGCCCTGATGTCCGGAAAATCTCCTTCACCGGGTCAACGCGGGTCGGCAAATTGCTTTTGCGGCAATGCGCCGACACTGTGAAGAAAGTATCGATGGAACTGGGCGGCAATGCGCCCTTCATAATCTTTGCAGATGCGGACCTGGACGCTGCCATTGCGAGCGCGATCGCATCAAAGTTTCGCAACGCCGGCCAGACGTGTGTGTGCGCAAACCGGATCTATGTGCATTCATCCATCATGGCAGCCTTTGCGGAAAAGTACGCGCAGGCAGCTGAAAGGTTGACTGTCGGTCCCGGTATTGATCCAGCAAATGTGGTGGGGCCTCTGATCAATCCCGCTGCGGTCGCCAAGGTCGATGGACTGGTGCGGGATGCAGTTGCCAAAGGCGCGACAGTTTTACTGGGCGGCGGCGCGCATGCGAACGGTGGCAATTTTTACAGTCCGACGGTGCTGGCTGGACTGACGCCTGAAATGAACATTTCGCACGAGGAAATATTTGGCCCCGTAGCACCCCTTTTTACGTTCGACACAGAGGCAGAGGTCATTCGGATGGCGAATGACACTCCCTACGGCCTTGCCGCCTATTACTGGACGCGGGACATCGGACGGGCAATCCGCGTCGGCGAAGCGCTGGAATATGGCATGGTCGCGCTGAATGAAGGAATGGTCTCAAGCGAGGCCGCACCATTTGGCGGCATCAAGCAATCGGGGATTGGCCGCGAGGGCTCGAAGTACGGCCTCGATGACTATACCGAGATCAAATATATACTGCTTGGAGGACTTGCAGCATGAGTGGTCAGGATCAAGTCCTGGATTGGACGTCAAGCGAGGCAGTGCTGACGATGCGGAATCATGCTGTCCCGCGGGGCATCAGACATGTTATTTCGATTTGGCTCATCACCATGATCGCCATCGGGACGCTGCTTTGGGCGAAACGCCGCAAGCCGCTAAAACTTTAACCACACGGTGTATTTATGTTGCTACGCGGAATCGTATTGATAGCCACCTCCCTGGCGGCAAGTCCCGCCTTTGCGCAGGACAGCCGGATCGATGGACTGGAGCGCCAATTGGCCGAACAGGCCACACGCGTCCGTCAGCTTGAGGCGATGGTCGCGGAACAGTCCGCCCTGCTACAGCAGGTACGAGCGGCCGCCGCAGCACCTGCTGCGGCTCCTGCACCCGCGCTAACACCGGCTCCCGCCGCTGCCGTAGCCGTTGCCACTAGAGTCGCCGATATCCAGCCCCAGGCCCGCATCCCCGGCCTCGACATCGGCGGCGATTTCCGCGTGCGTCAGGAATGGAATTTCCGCGAAGGGCGTGATCGCTCGCGATCGGTTCTGCGCGCCCGTGTCCGCGCCAGCTATGCCGTCAGCCCAAAACTGACCATCGGCACCCAGATCGCGACCGGTGACCCCGATGATCCCAATTCAACCGATGTGACGTTGGGCAATTTCGTCGATGACCTCACCGTGTCACTTGATCAGGCATGGGTGCGGTACCTGGCTGGCGGACTCACTGCCTATGCCGGCAAATTCCCGCAAATCTTTCAACGCACCGACATGGTCTGGGATGGTGATGTGTCGCCGCAGGGCGCGGGCGGCGTCTATGCGGTCGATCTGGGCGGTGGCGCAAAGATTGACGCCCGCGGCGTTTATTTCGTGATCGACGAAGCACCGACCGCGCGGGACAGCGACATGCTGGGTGGCCAGATCGTCACGACCGCGCCGCTTTCGCCCGCGCTGAAACTGACGCTGGCGGGCAGCTATTATCACTATCGGCTTGGCTCGGTCGCGGGTGCCGATGCAGGCGATTTTCGCGGCAATCTGATTTCGGGCGGACGCTATATTTCCGACTATCGACTGGTCGATGCCATCGCATCGCTCAGCTGGGCGGGTCTATCGGCGGAATGGCCCGTGATCTTCACCGCCGATTATGTGAAAAATCTAGGTGCCACTGTCGATGCCGATAAAGGGTTCAGTCTTGAACTCGCCGCCGGACGCACCGCACAGCCGGGGGACTGGCGGATCGCCTATAATTACAGCGAAGTCGGCGTGGACGCGGTGTTCGCGGCATTTAGCCATGACAATCTGGACCTGTCGACCAACTATCAATTGCACGGCATCGGCATCGGTTATGTGCCAGCAAACCACATGCTGATAGACCTTGCTTATTATCATTATCGCCCGCTTGATTCGCTCTATGCTGGCAAGGCCAGTCCGACGGCATGGCTCGACCGGCTTCGTATCAACTTCATGTTGAAATTCTGATGCTGTCGCCCCTCCTCGCACTCGCTCTGTCTGCCTGCACGGTCGTCGAGGAGACACCCCCTGCCGCACCACAGGATGGCAAAAGGCCACACAGCCATAACCATGGCTCGGCGGAGATCGAGGAGACGCTTGGCCCGATATTGCTGGAACTCACTTATACGGCTGAGGTGATGGGCAATGCCGCGGGCGGGCTTCAGCGCGGCACCCGCTATCTCGACAATCTAGACCTTGTGTTCGAGGCCGATCTGGAACGGACTATCGGCTGGACCGGTGCACAGGTCCATCTTTACGGACTCTATAATAATGGCAATTCAATCAGCGATCTGGTCGGCGATGCGCAGGCGGTGAGCAATATCGAAACCGGTGTACGCGTCTTTCGCCTTTACGAAGCATGGATCGACCAGAAATTCGGAGAGAATGTCTCGCTGCGTGCAGGGTTGTACGACCTCAATTCGGAATTCGACGCACTCGATTCCTCCGGGCTGTTCGTGGGCAGTGCACATGGCATCGGCACGGATTTCAGCCAGAGCGGCCTGAACGGCCCATCCATCTTTCCCTCCACCTCGCTCGCCGCCCGGCTTAAGGTCGCCCCGGCAACGGGCTGGGTCGTCCGCGCCGTGATCCTTGATGGTGTGCCGAACGATCCCAACCGCCCCAGCCGCAATGTCGTCCGGCTGGGCAAGGATGACGGTGCGTTGCTGGCGGGCGAGGTTGAGGCACCGCTGAGCGGGGGAAGGCTGATCGCCGGTCACTGGCGTTACACCGCCGCCTTTGACCTGCTGGACGGCAGCGGTTCTGACAGAGGCAATTCGGGCAGTTATATCCGGGCCGAACTGCCGTTGGCCCATCAACTAGACGGCAAGATCGAGGGATTCATGCGGCTTGGCGTTGCCAACGGACGGTTCAACATCTTTGATACCTTCGCCAGCGCCGGGATGAAATTCACTGGCTGGATTCCGGGGCGGGACGCGGATCAGTTTGGCATCGCGGTTGCCGGTGCCTTCACTTCGGACCCCTATCGCGCGCTGACCGGTGCTGGAACCAGCGAGCTCGCCTTTGAAGCCAGCTATCGCACGCAGATCGCGCCTTGGCTCGTCGTTCAACCCAATATCCATTATATCCGCCGTCCCGCCGCAGACCCGACGATCGGCGATGCGCTGGTTGTGGGACTTCGCAGCGAAGTCAGTTTTGGCTATTAGATTCTGAACTCAATTACCACGACTGTCGGGATCGTATACGACAGCTCCGCGAGCTCTTTTTGAAAGCCAGCAGCATTCCGAACCAGAGTATCTTGGATTGGAAGAGCGCTTGGTGGATTTGCGAGAGGTTTATAAAACAAGTATTTTTGACTGTCGGGACCCCTTTGCGCTGAATGTCGCGGTCTTCCTTGGTCATGGGATACATCCTCCTGACTGCCAATCAGTAGCATGAACGATGTCCCGCGAGTCCGTACAGTCCCGCATTCGCCCTTCACGGCAGCCAGCGCCACCTTCGCCTTGAATGCCGGACTTTGGTTCAGGCGCGTTCGCTTCGTCATCTGGGGGAGCCTCCACGCCTTCCAGCGGCGACCGCTCGAGATCACCTCTACTGAGAGCCCAGCGGAATACGAGCAAAACGAACGTGCTGAACGGCAGCGTTTGGGCCTATTCTGTTGAAAAAGTCGCTCTATCTGGAGGATCCGTAATTTTCTTTTAATTCTTGCCAGCAATGCGTAATTCCGTTTCTACACGTCAACGCATTATATTCGATCTGAACGATGGCGCGTAACGAAATTACGCTGCCTGACTTTTTCAACAGAATACGCCCAGAAGCTGCCGTAACACCTGTTCAAGGACGAGGGCCACTTAGGCTTTCGACAGAGCAAACTGTTCCATTTGGAACACTGGCGAACGGTGTTCGGCGCCAACGGCCCTTCCCGGGCGAATGTGACTTTTGTGGCGTTTGGGATTGCGCGGACCGGCCCCAAAGCGTTACGGATGATCGTCGCTCATCCGTTTTTAGGAGCGAGCCGAACACAAAGATGAGCGCAGTGCAAATCGCATTAACCGGCAATGCCCCATCCAAGGCCGACTTAAACACTGAATTTCCGCGATTTTTGCGCGGGCGTTCCAATCAGAACGCTGATTAAAACGCAGGCTGCAAGCCCACTTTGAGCAGCAAAGGCGGTATCACCTAAGTCATTGAAATCATTGGAGCGGGCGAAGGGATTCGAACCCTCGACCCCAACCTTGGCAAGATTCGGCTCTATTAAATTTTTGTTCTAAATCAGCTTTTTATAAAGCTCCTGAAAAATCCGAACACGATCCGAACATTTGCAGCGCAATTTGCTTAGAGCGGTTTTTGTGCAATGCTGTGTCCGAAGCCGCCGTAGTTTGATCCTGGCGATTTGGGTGTAATGTTGGGCAGTGTGAATCTTTCGATTTTGGCATGCAATTATCATAGCGATCAGTCCGCTCCCAGCCCAATACCGACGATACTGACCAGTGTGATCGTATTAGGCCGCTTCGATCTGTCTTCGATCGACTGAGCGTCGGTAATGTATCGCGGCGGGGTCGCTTGCTGAAGTTCCGCTTTGCGGGTTTATCGATCCGAAAGCTGTCTGTCCGCAGTCGGAATTTTGCAATCGGGAAATAGCTTGTTCATCAAGCGGTGCGAGTTTACCCTCTCTGCGACTTGGGGAGTAACAATATGCCGATTTGGATAGAAGCCGCGTTCTATATCGCGGTTCTCGCGTTGCTTAGTGGTATTTATAGCAACCTAAATACGATCAAAGCCGAAGCACGGCGGACTAAAGATCACTCCTGAAATAGAGGACGTTGCCAGCACACTACCGTCGGAGAACGTGCACAGCAGCATGTCTGCAATTGGGTCGCATCCAGACAGTCGGCACTTGGCTAACGGTCCGGCAAAACCGGTCGGTCTGCTCCCGGCCCAATTTCGGCCATCGACCGAAAACGCTCCTGAACGCTTATCGTATCCTGCTCACGCGGGCGAGGCAGAGGATGATCGTGTTCGTGCTGCACGGCGCCGCACAGGACCCCAATTGACCGCCATCGTTTTATGACGAGATGTATGCGTTCTTGGTTTCGTGCGGCATTCCCGAACTCAAATAAGGTAAGCCGAGGACGCAACGCAGCGTCGCCCGGTGATTGCTATGTGATTGCTGGAAATTGAATGAGGCCGCGACCTGCACGTACAACGGCATTTAAGCCTTTGAAATATATGGTGCCGGCTACAAGGTTCGAACTCGTGACCCCCTGATTACAAATCAGGTGCTCTACCAACTGAGCTAAGCCGGCACTCGGCGGGTCCCATAGCGTCAAATGACGCCAAAGGTCCAGCCCTCAGTTGCAGCAATTTCATTATTTAGTGCTTTGGGCGCCCAAAATTGCCGATTTTCAGCAGATTTGCGGAGCCATGCAGCGGTTATCAGGGCATCGGTAGCGTGGTCTGTGTAGCGATTAAGCGGCTTATGGGGTTTCGATCCCAGCGCTTGCAAAGCCAAATCAAGACCAATCGCATCGCGTATCTTGCTGCGGCCCTTGGCCACGCCAGCCGCGCGGGCGGCGATTGTGGTGTAAATCTCTACCGCAACCTTGCCGCGTGCGGGAAGCGGATCGAACGGCCAAATGGCCACAGCATCGTGCAGTTGGTGCAGGAAGCGCATGCCGGCAAAACTTGCCTTGGCGACTTGCGCCGCGCCAATCGCGTCGTAAACCGTGGACGCCTTGCCGCTGCTATTTTTGTTCAGCAACTCGCATTGTCGCCAAAACAGATAGTCGGACTTTGTACCGTCTGCCGCACCGAAATAGAAATGGCGGCGGTGAAGCTGTTCAAGGAAGGACGCTGCGCCCAAATCTGTATCGTCGCAAACATGGTCGACATAGGCCCAGAAAGCCTTCGCGGACGTGGGCACATCATCGCCCGGCAAGTAACTGCCGCGTTCCATAAAGGGCGGCGCGAAGCTGAAGTCGAAACCGATGAGCAAATCATCATCCTGCGCCAACAGCCAGTCTGCGATGCCTTGGCGGGACCAGGCTCTGTCGGGCGGGGGTATCAGGCGCGGAGACTCGTTACCTGTGTCACATACCGCAAGCGCAATGCCGGGGTGTCGGCTACCTTTGGCGCCCGACCAATCGACGCACGCGAAACGCGTAAAGCGCTGCATTATTGCGTGTCTGGCCCGGCATTACGGGCGCGCAGCCGATCCCAATATTGCAGTCGCTCGATGATCTTGCGTTCAAAGCCGCGCTCCACAGGCTGATAGAGTGCCGAAGGCGTCACCGCATCGGGCCAATAATTCGCACCTGAAAATCCGTCCGCATTATCATGGTCATAGGCATAGCCTTCGCCATAGCCAATGTCCTTCATCAGCTTCGTCGGCGCATTCAGGATGTGCGCTGGCGGCATCATCGACCCTGTATCGCGCGCCATTTTCCATGCGGATTTCTGCGCCTTGTAGGCGGCATTCGATTTTGGTGCGGTCGCGAGATATAGGCATGCCTGCACAATCGCGACTTCGCCCTCTGGACTGCCCAAAAACTCATATGCCTGTTTGGCGGCAAGACATTGGACCAATGCCTGTGGGTCAGCGAGACCAATATCTTCGCTGGCAAAGCGGACCAAGCGGCGCAGGACATATAGTGGCTCTTCACCCGCCACCAACATACGCGCCATCCAGTATAAGGCGGCCTGCGGATCGGAGCCGCGTAAGCTTTTATGCAAAGCGGATATCAGGTTATAATGCCCCTCCCGATCCTTGTCATAAACGGGCATCCGGCGCTGCAACAAAGCGGCCATGGCTTGCGGATCAAGGGGGTTTTCCAGGTGAATGGCAAACAACGTTTCCGCCTGATTAAGCAAAAAGCGGCCATCGCCGTCGGCGCTGGAGATCAGGGCGGACCGCGCATCTTCAGTGACCGGCAAAGGCCGTTCCATGACGGCTTCTGCACGCGCCAACAGCGTCGCCAATGCCGCCGCATCCAAACGCTGCAGCACCATCACTTGCGTGCGCGACAGCAAGGCCGCGTTCAACTCAAACGACGGATTTTCGGTGGTTGCGGCGACATGCGTGAACACGCAGCTTCCGACAAAAGGTAAAAATCCGTCTTGCTGTGCGCGGTTGAAGCGGTGGATTTCATCCACAAACAACAATGTCTGCTTGCCGGTTCTGGCGATGGCCTCTGCCTCGGCAAAGGCTTTTTTAAGGTCTGCCACGCCCGAAAATACTGCGGAAATTGGCTTGTAATGCATCTCCACCGCGTCGGCCAATAATCGGGCTATGCTGGTCTTGCCTGTGCCCGGTGGTCCCCACAAGATCATGGAGGATAATTTACCCGCAGCGACCATACGGCCAATCGCGCCATCGGGACCGGTCAGATGCCCCTGACCAATCACTTCATCCAATTTTGCCGGCCGAAGCTTGTCCGCAAGCGGGGCATTTTCGGGCGTAGATGCCGGAACAGGCGCGGCGTCGCCAAACAGGTCACTCATGACAAGCGCTCGTTCCGTTGTGCTTCATAACCCAAGCATGGGCGCTGCAAAAAGACTCCGAAACGCGTTCGCCCGCTTCGCATATGTTTAACGTTCAGCAGCCGCACGCGCAGCGTGTTGGCGGATGAGGCGGATATAGGTGTCCGCAACGGTCTGGTTAATCGCATCCCAGCTGAAATCGAGTGATCGTTGCGCACCGGCAGCGCCGTGTTTGGTCCGCAAGTCCGCATCCACGCAATAGGCCTGTAAGGCATCGGCGAATTGGTTTATCGCACCAGGGGCAATCAGCCGTCCGGATACCTTGTCTTCGACCAAACTTTGGCTGCCGGTTGCCTTTGCGGCTACCACGGGCAGGCCGCTGGCCATAGACTC
>Ga0164293_10005173_pt1 | contig 11111 bp, 8 predicted proteins | sample GEODES118metaG_FD_111487 | JGI IMG/M metagenome (GOLD analysis project Ga0164293, IMG submission 111487) | Eutrophic lake water microbial communities from Lake Mendota, Wisconsin, USA - GEODES118 metaG | ecosystem: Environmental > Aquatic > Freshwater > Lake | place: USA: Lake Mendota, Wisconsin...
AAGCGCACGCCCCGCGCTGGATCGAAGGCCTCCACGGCCCGGATCAAGCCAAGACATCCCACCTGGCGCAGATCCTCAAAGCTCAGGTCCGGTCGCTTCGCCATGCGGCCGGCGATCTGGAGCACCAGCGGCAGGTTGGCGGCCACCAGTCGGTTGCGCCAGGCCAGGCGCGTGGCTCCGGTGCTGCGGGCGAAGTTCCGCAGCCACAGCTGATTGCGGCTCTGGTGGTCCAGGCGGAGCGATGCGGAGCGGGAGGGGAGGCAGGAAGGGGCCAAGGCAGCGGTTGAACGTCAGTGGTTCCACCGTGTTCCGCCCCCCGGCTGCGGCCCTTCCCCCCTTGGATCGATTGGCGATCACCCGATCGGGTGATCCGTTCAGAAGCTTGGCTTCAGAAGCTTGGGGTGGGGAGATGGAGGGGCTGGAGATCGGCCCAGCGCAGCAGGGCCGGCCATTGGCGCACCCGCTCGTACACCTGGCCATGGCCGTCGCTGTTGAGATGGATCCCGTCCGGGCAGAGCCAGTTGGGCCAGCGGTGATCCTCCAGCAGCCCCTCCAGCAGCGGCAGAAACGGCACATCCGCCTCCAGGCAGGCCTCCTCCAGCAGACCTTCGTAGCGGCGCAGTTCGGCCAGCCCGTACCAGAGCACATCGGCGAAGGGCATGGCGTCCTCCAGCACCGGCGTCAGCCCCAGCACATGCACCGGCGCCAGACGGCGGGCCTCGCGCAGCAGCTGCTGCATCCCGAACAGAAACGCTTCCGGTTCCAGCTGCCGGCGCCCATCGGCGCGGCCGACCCGGGCGGTGTCGTTGAGGCCGATCGAGAGCAGGATGCCCTGGGGGGTCTGGCGCCGCAGTTCGCCGCGGACCGCCACCTCCACCGCCAGCCGAGCGGCGACCCTCTCCAGCCCGTCGCCCCGGACGCCGAGGTTGTAAAGCACCGGCCCTTCAGGGAGCTCCATCCAATGGCGGCGCAGCCGCTCACACCAGCCGCCCTGGTCCGGATCCCCCCAGCCGAACACGCCGCTGTCGCCCAGCACGATCAGCTTTCTGGGAACCAGCACCGCCATCGTCACCGGGACTCAGAGCGCCGAGAGGAAGCGTCGCAGTCGGTCGAGCCCGTCATCGAGGGTGGATTCGGCGGCGGCACAGGAGAGGCGGATGCAGTGGTCGTCTCCGAAGGCGACGCCCGGCACCACGGCCAGCCCCACCTCCTCCAGCAGCCGGTTGCAGAGCGTCATGGAATCCATGCCCAGAGCGCTGATGTTCGGGAAGGCATAGAACGCCCCCTCCGGAGCCAGGAGCTGCAGGCCGGGGATCGCCATCAGACCGGCGCTGAGCCGGCTGCGTCGTTCGCTGAACCGGGCCGCCATCTCCCGCACACAGTCCCTCGGGCCGCTCACCGCCGCCAGGGCGCCGAACTGGGCGAAGCTGCAGACGTTGCTGGTGCTCTGGCTCTGCAGGGCGGCGGCGGCGGCCACCACATGGCGGGGGCCCGCCAGCCAGCCGATCCGCCAGCCGGTCATCGCCCAGCCCTTGGCGAAGCCGTTGACGATGAACACCCGCTCGGCCAGGTCGGGGGCCACGGCCGCGAAGCTGTGGTGGGTGTGCCCCGGGGCCAGCAGGAATTCGTAGATCTCATCGCAGACCACCGCCACCTGGGGGTGGCGACGCAGGACCTCGGCGATCGCCTCCAGTTCGCTGCGGCTCAGCACCATGCCGGTGGGATTGGAGGGGCTGTTGAGCACCAGCAACTTGCTGGCCGGGGTGATCGCCGCCTCCAGCGCCGTCGGATCGAGCCGGAACCCCTGGGCCGCGTTGCTCGGCAACAGTGTCACCCGCGCTCCCGCCAGCTGCACCATCTCCGGGTAGCTGAGCCAGTAGGGCGAGGGCACCAGCACCTCATCGCCGGGCCCCAGCAGCACCTGGAACAGGTTGTAGAGCGCCTGCTTGCCGCCGTTTGTCACCAGCACCTCTTCGGCGGTGGTGGGAACGCCGTTCTCTTCGCTCAGCTTGGTGGCGATCGCCTGGCGCAGGGCCGGTTCGCCGGCCACCGGGCCGTAGCGGGTGTGGCCACTCTCAAGGGCCTCACTCGCTGCCTGGCGGATGAAGGCGGGGGTGTCGAAGTCGGGTTCTCCAGCGCTGAGGCTGCAGATGTCGTGGCCATCGGCGCGCAGCTGGCGGGCCTTGGCGGCGATGGCGAGGGTGAGCGAGGGTTGAAGCGCTCCGGCCCTGGTGGACAGCATCAACGGGGCCGGCATCGGGGCAGGCGCGGGCTTGCGGCGGTGGGGCCATCCTGCCCTACGCCTCCCCCGCAAATCGTTCGAAGCGGTACGAAACTCCAGAGCCTTCGCCATCTGTAAGCGATGTCCTCCATGCCCCCGGAGCTTCCTGCCGCCGCGGCTGTTCCTGCAGGCAGCGGCGCCGATGCCGTGCTGGAGCGCCTGGGCTCCCTCCGGGAGGGCTGTGGCGCCTGCCAGCGCTGTGATCTGGCGGCCACCCGGGGCCAGGTGGTGGTGGGGCGCGGCGCTCCCCAGGCCCGGTTGATGCTGATCGGCGAGGGGCCCGGCGCCGATGAGGATGCCTGCGGGTTGCCTTTCGTGGGCAGGGCCGGTCGGCTGCTGGAGGAGCTGCTGGCGGAGGCTGGGCTCGACAGCGAACGCGATGCCTACATCACCAACGTGGTGAAGTGCCGCCCGCCCGGCAACCGCAAGCCCACGGCCGCGGAGATGGATGCCTGCTTCCCCTGGCTCAGGCAGCAGATCACCCTGGTGGACCCGACGCTGATCCTGCTGGTGGGGGCCACGGCGCTGCAGGCGGTGCTGGGGGTGAAGGGAGGCATCACCCGCCTGCGGGGGGAATGGCGGGCCGGCGAGGGGCCGCTGCTGGCGGGCCGTTGGCTGATGCCGGTGTTCCATCCCTCCTACCTGTTGCGCAATCCCTCCCGCCAGGAGGGCTCCCCCCGGGCTCTCACCGGGCGCGATCTGCAGGAGGCGCGCCAGCGGCTGGAGCGCCTTCCGCAGCCGGCTGGTGCGGCGGCCGATTCGTCGATCCCCGCCGGTCTGTGACAGGCTTGCCCCCAGCCAGCCTCCCCCAGCGATGACCGCCGCTCCGGCCCGCTCCCCTTCCCCCGCTGGGGTCACCACCGACTGGAGCAGCGACCCCCGCTACGCCACCACCATCCGGCGTCGCCCCACCCGCAGCGTGCGGGTGGGAGACCTCTGGATCGGCAGTGAGCATCCAGTGGTGGTGCAGTCGATGATCAACGAGGACACTCTCGACATCGAGGGGGCCACCGCCGGCATCCGTCGGCTGCACGAGGCCGGCTGCGAGATCGTGCGCGTCACCGTGCCGTCCCTCGGCCATGCCCGGGCGATGGGGGAGATCCGCCAGCGGCTTGAGAGCACCTACCAGCCGGTGCCCCTGGTGGCGGACGTGCACCACAACGGCATGAAGATCGCCCTCGAGGTGGCCCAGCATGTCGACAAGGTGCGGATCAATCCCGGTCTGTTCGTGTTCGACAAGCCGGATCCCAACCGCACCGAATTCAGCGATGTCGAGATCGCGGCGATCGGTGATCGGATCACCGAGACCTTCGAGCCCCTGGTGCAGCTGCTCAAAAGCCAGGACAAGGCCCTGCGCATCGGTGTGAACCATGGGTCGCTGGCGGAGCGGATGCTGTTCCGCTACGGCGACACGCCGCTGGGGATGGTGGAGAGCGCCCTCGAGTTCATCCGCATCTGCGACCAGCTCGATTTCCACAACATCGTGATCTCGATGAAGGCCTCCCGGGCCCCGGTGATGCTGGCCGCCTACCGGATGATGGCCGACCGGATGGACGCCGAAGGCTTCCCTTACCCCCTGCATCTGGGCGTCACCGAAGCGGGCGACGGAGACTACGGCCGGATCAAGAGCACCGCCGGCATCGCCACCCTGCTGGCCGAGGGCCTGGGCGACACGATCCGCGTTTCGCTCACGGAGGCCCCTGAGAAGGAGATTCCGGTCTGCTATTCGATCCTGCAGGCCCTGGGCCTGCGCAAGACCATGGTCGAGTACGTGGCCTGCCCCAGCTGCGGTCGCACCCTGTTCAACCTCGAGGAGGTGCTGCACAAGGTGCGGGCGGCCACGGCCCACCTCACCGGCCTCGACATCGCCGTGATGGGCTGCATCGTCAATGGCCCCGGCGAGATGGCCGATGCCGACTACGGCTATGTGGGTAAGACCCCCGGCACCATCTCGCTCTATCGCGGCCGGGAGGAGATCCGGCGCGTGCCGGAGGCCGAAGGGGTGGAAGCCCTGATCGCGCTCATCCGGGAGGACGGCCGTTGGGTTGACCCCTGAGGGCGGCTTCCCGACCGGTATTGGGCGCTACGTTATAGATACCTGAATTTCCCGAGGGCGCTCTTCATGCCCAGTGGTCGCACCTCCTTGATGGTGCTTGTTGGTCTTGGAGCCTGTGCCGCGACGGCTGTCATGGCAAGGGAAATGGTCATCACTCCGGCCGGAGGCGTTTCGATCGCCGACAGTCCGAAGGAGGTGATGGATCAGGCCTGGCAGATCGTTTTCCGCGATTATCTCGATACCACCGGCAAGTACACCCCGGAGCAGTGGCGCAAACTGCGCAGCACCCTGCTGGCCAAGAGCTACGGCAGCAACAAGGAGGCCTATGAGGCGATCCGGGGCATGCTCGCCACCCTCGATGATCCTTACACCCGCTTTCTTGATCCGCGGGAATTCAAGGAGATGCAGATCGACACCTCCGGGGAGCTCTCGGGGGTGGGGATTCAGCTGAGTCTCGATAAGGACACCAAGGAACTGGTGGTGATCTCGCCGATTGAGGGATCGCCCGCTTCCCGGGCCGGTGTGATGCCGAAGGATGTGATCGTTTCGATCGACGGCAAGCCCACCAAGGGCATGAGCACGGAAGATGCCGTCAAGCTGATCCGTGGCAAGGCGGGCACCACCGTGAATCTGGTGCTGCGCCGCAAGGGCCAGAACCTCACCATGCCCCTCACCCGCGAGCTGATCGAACTGCACGCGGTCAACCATCAGGTGAATACCACCCCCGATGGGATGAAGGTGGGGTACATCCGCCTCAAGCAGTTCAACGCCAACGCCACCAAGGACATGCGGGCGGCGTTGAAGGATCTCGAGAGCCAGGGGGTGCAGGGCTATGTGCTCGACCTGCGCAGCAATCCGGGCGGCCTGCTGATGGCCAGCGTCGAGATCGCCCGTCAGTGGCTCAACGAGGGCATCATCGTCTCCACCAAGACCCGTGATGGCATCCAGGATGTTAAGCGGGCCACCGGCAAGGCCGTCACCACCAAGCCCCTGGTGGTGCTGGTGAACGAGGGTTCCGCCAGTGCCAGCGAGATCCTCTCCGGTGCCCTGCAGGACAACAACCGCGCCGTGCTGGTGGGCCAGAAGACCTTCGGCAAGGGTCTGGTGCAATCGGTGCGAGGTCTCTCCGACGGTTCGGGGATGACGGTCACGATCGCCAAGTACCTCACTCCCCTCAACCACGACATCCACCACCGCGGCATCGTGCCAAATGTGCCGGTGAAGATGACCGAGGCGGAGGCCCAGAAGCTGCGCCTCGAAGACCTCGGTACCCGCAAGGACAGCCAGTACCGCACCGCCGAGACCACATTGGTGAAGCAGCTGCGCACGGTGGGCAGCGTGCAGAAGGCTTACCAACCTGGAAAGGTGAATCTGCCGGCCGCCCTTGCCACTCCCTGATCCGGAAAAGCGAATCGGTCCGTCTCCCGGGTCGATCTGGGGGCTGAAACCGTGGTGGTGTCAGCCCTGGTCGATCCTGCTTACGGGCATTGGGCTGGTGGCGCTCAGCTGGTGGTGGCCCCACCGGCTCTGGGCCACATTGATCGTTGCCACCCTGGTGGTGCTGTGGTGGTGGTTGTTTCTGGTGGTGGTGCCGGCTGCCTATCGGGCAGAGCTGGAAGCCGGCTCCGAGCTCAGGCCACCGGCTGCATGAGCCCGCCGCCGGGGCTGGAGTCGTCGTCGTCGTTGTTGTTGCTGCGCTCGCCGTTGAGCAAGGCATACAAGCCCAGGGTCAGCGCGCAGAGGCCCATGGAGAGCAGGGAGCCGCCGCCGAACGAACCGCCACCTAAGGAAGCGCCGGCCAGTCCACTGCCCAGGTCCATCAGCTCGCCCATGGTTTTGTAACGCCGGTTCTCAGGATCTTAACGAAGTTTTGTGGCCTTTGCTGCGCCGGCGGCGCCTCAGACACTCAGCACCGCTTCGTTCTGCCTGCGCAACTCCTCCTGCCGCTCGGCTTCCGTCTTCCCATCCGCTCCGGCCAGTTGGGAGGCCATGGCCGCCAGCCATTCCATCAGCTGCTCCAGCTGCTGGGCCGGTGTCAGCGCACCCAGGCCGCGGGCCAGGACCTTGGCCGTGCTGCCGGCGCCGGCCTGATACACGAAGCGGCCGTGCAGATGCTGGGGCAGTCCCTGGCGCAGCAGTCGGAAGGCCGGTTCCTCCATCGGGGTCTCCAGGGCGATGTTGGGTTTCTCTGGTTTGATGCGCGAAAAGCCGCAGCGCTTCGCCAGCAGCTTCAGTTCCATCAGCTGCAGCAGGGACAGCACCGGCGCCGGGATGGCGCCGTAGCGGTCCACCCAGCCGGCCGCCAGCTCCACCAGGGCCGCCTTGGTGGTGCAATCCGCCGCCGCCCGGTAGGCCGCCATCTTCTCGTCGTTCTCGCTGATCCAGTCCGCTGGGATGAAGGCGGTGATCGGTAGGTCGATCTGGGTTTCCTCCACCGCCGGGATGTCCTGGCCCTGGATCTCCGCCAGGCATTCCTGAAGCATCTCCATGTACAGGTCGAAGCCGATGGTCTCCATCTGGCCGCTCTGCTCCACCCCCAGCAGGTTGCCCACGCCGCGGATCTCCATGTCGCGCATGGCCAGCTGGTAGCCCGACCCCAGCTGGGCGAATTCCTGGATCGCCCGCAGCCGCTGCCGCGCCGCTTCGCTCAGCGAGGCATCCCCCGGATAGAACAGCCAGGCGTGGGCCTGGATGCCGCTGCGGCCCACCCTTCCGCGCAGCTGATACAGCTGGGCCAGGCCGAATTTGTGGGCGTCCTCGATCAGGATCGTGTTGACGCGCGGAATATCCAGGCCGCTCTCCACGATCGTGGTGCAGAGCATCAGGTCGGCCTCGCCGGCGTTGAAGGCCACCATGGCGCTCTCCAGTTCGCCCTCGGCCATCTGGCCATGGGCCACCAGCAGCCGCAGGCCCGGGATCATGGCCCGCAGCTGGGCGGCCACATCCTCGATGCCCTCCACCCGGGGCACCACGTAGAAGATCTGGCCGCCGCGGTCGAGCTCCTGGCGGATGGCGCTGCGCACCGCCTCCTCATCGAGGGCGGCCAGGTGGGTCTTGATCGGCCGCCGCAGCGGCGGCGGCGTGGTGATCAGGCTCATCTCGCGCACGCCCGAGAGGCTCATGTAGAGGGTGCGCGGAATCGGGGTGGCGCTCAGGGTGAGCACATCCACGTCCTTGCGCAGGGCCTTGATCTTTTCCTTCTGGTTCACGCCGAAGCGCTGCTCCTCATCCACCACCAGCAGTCCCAGCTGTTTGAAGGCCGTGCCCTTGCTCAGCAGCTGATGGGTGCCGACCACCACATCCACGGTGCCCTCCCCCAGTCCTTCCTGGATCGCCTTGCGCTCCCCGGCGGTGCGGAAGCGGTTCAGCAGGCTCACCTTGAGCGGATAGGGGGCGAAGCGTTCGCTGAGGGTGCGCCAGTGCTGCTGGGCCAGCACGGTGGTGGGGGCAAGCATGGCCACCTGCTTGCCGGCCGTGACGGCCTTGAAGATGGCGCGGATCGCCACCTCGGTCTTGCCGAAGCCCACATCGCCGCAGACGAGCCGGTCCATCGGCTGGGGCTGCTCCATGTCGCGCTTCACATCCGCGATCGCCTTCACCTGGTCGGGGGTGGGTTCATAGGGGAACGAATCCTCCAGTTCGTTCTGCCAGGGACCATCGACGGGGAAGGCGAAGCCGGGGGCCTTGTGGCGTTCGGCGTAGAGCTTCACCAGGTCGAGGGCCACCTTGCGCACGGCCTTGCGGGCCCGCTCCTTGGCCTTGTTCCAGGCGGTGCCGCCCATCCGGTTCAGCTCCGGGGGGGCGTCGGTGCTGGCGCGGAATCGCCCCAGGCTTCCGAGCTGGTCGGCGGCCACCCGCAGCAGGCCATCGGCGTACTGCACCACCAGGTAATCCCGCGATTCGCCGCTGATCGCCAGCTTCTCGAGCTTGATGAACTTGCCGATGCCGTGGTTGCGGTGCACCACGAAATCCCCCGGCTGCATCTTGTTGGGGTCCACCGTGCGGCTGGCGGCCTTGCGGCGGCGCCGCACATAGCCGCTGGCGGCCAGCGAGTGCTGGCCGAAGAACTCCCGATCGGAGATCAGCACCAGCTTCCAGGCCGGCAGCTGCAGCCCCTCCAGTTCGGCGGTGCCCCTGGTCTTGAGCGCCACCGGGGTGTTCTGCTCCACCAGCCGCCCGATCGCCGGGAAGTCCGCCGGGTTGGGTACGAAACGGGCGATGCAGTCGTGTTCCTCCAGCAGCGCCACGGCCCGCGATGGCTGGGCCGACAGCAGCCACACCCGTGCCTTCTCAGCCACGAACCCCTTGATCAGGCTGGCCAGCCTGCCGAAGGCATTGGGATGGGCCGGCACCGCCCGCGAGGCCAGGTCGAAACTGTTGGGGTGGCTGTCGGTTTCGTGCAGTTCGGCCAGATCGAAGCCGGTGAATGCCTCCGCCTGCTCCAGCGCCTCGGCCACCGGCTGATGCAGATGGGCGGGAAGCACCGCCGCCGCCTGCTCTGCCGTCAGGCCCAGCTCCTCGCTCACATCCCGGTGGTGGTCGCAGGCATGCTCAAACCACTGCTGGCCATGGGCCAGGCAGTGGCGCCGCTCATCGATGGCGATCAACGTGTGGGGCGGCAGGTACTGCAGCAACGAGGCTGGCTGCGGCCAGGCCAGGCCCAGCAGGCGACGCATTCCTTCGGGGGTGCCCCCCTCCAGCAGCTGGTCCAGCGCTTCGGGGCCGAGGATCTGCTCGAGCCCCTCGGGCATCGCCTCGCGCAGGGCATCGGCGATCAGCGGGCCATAGCCGGTGGGTGTCAGGCGCACCACCTCGATCGCATCAAGCGAGCGCTGGCTGGAGGGATCGAATTCCCGCAGCTTTTCCAGCTCTTCGCCGAAGAATTCCAGGCGCACCGGCAGCTCGGCGCTCACCGGGAACAGGTCGACGATGTCTCCCCTGCGGCTCCAGCTGCCCTCCTGCTCGATCGTGGGCACCCGCTCGTAGCCCAGCCGCGAAAGGGTTTCGGCCAGCTCCTCCAGATTCACGGTGTCGCCCTTGCGCAGGCTCAGGCACTGGGCCCGCAGCGCTTCGGGTGGCGGCAGGTGGGGTTGCAACGCCCTTTCGGTGGCCACGATCGCGGTGCGGCCTCGGCCGGCCTTCCCCTCCCCCTCCACCAGTTCGCTCAGCACTTGCAGCTGTCCCCAGGTGATCTCGCTGGTGGGATCAAAGGGTTCGTAGGGCGATCCTTCGCTGGTGGGATAGAGCTGGCTGCTGCTCCAGCCCATCAGCTCCAGCAGGGCGGCCCAGCGACCCGCTTCCTCCAGGGTGGGCACGATCACCAGCAGCGGCGCCTCGCCCGCCGCGGCGATGGCGCTCGCCACCAGCGCCCTGCCCGCCCGGCCGGCACCGCTCAGCCGCAGGCGCTGGGGCCTGTCGCAGCGACTGCGCAGCTCGCCGGTGAGGGGCACCTGCTGCAGTTGGCGCACCAGGGCGGTGAGAGGCATCGGAGGGCGAAGGGATCGGAAGCGACGATCTTCGCAAGCCAGCTCGCCAGAACCGCTGGCCTCAGGCAGGCTGGAACGGAAGGTGCCTTCGCCTGATGCTGCGCCACGCTCCGCACCTGCCCAAGCACATCCAACGCCGCCGTCGGGGCGGCCGATCGCGGCCTGGGGCGGGCGGCTGGTCGGGGCCGTTGCTGGCCATCGCCCTGGCGCTGCTCGGGCTGGTGCTGGCGGCCCTGCCCGATCTTTTCCAGGGTGCGGCTTCCCTTTCGGTGCGTTCGGATGTGGTGCCGCGTCTGCTGGAGCGCTTTGAGCCTGAACCGGATCCAGCCGAGCGGCCCCTGGCCCTGCTCAGCACCGGCCTGTTGGAGCAGCTGGAGCAGGCCGACCAGCAGTGGATCCCCACGGTGGAACCCCTGCCCCAGGGTGGGCTTCGCTATCTCTATCGCCGCCGTGCCGGGGAGCCGGAACTCAGCGTCGCCCAGCTGCGGGCGCTGATCGAGAACCCTCCCAGCTTCGGCGAGGAGCGCAGGATGGTGGCGGAGCTGCTGGAGGTGATGCAGCGGGCCGGCGTCAGGATCGTGATGGCCCAGCCCAAGAAGGCCGGTGCCGCTGGAGAGTGGGACCATGCCGCCCGCACCCTGCGCCTTCGGCCCGATGTGGTCGAGAAGGGATCGCTGGAGTTCGCCCGGGTGCTGAACCATGAGGCGATCCATGTGGCCCAGAGCTGCGCCGGCGGTTCGCTGCGGGCCCGACCGGTGCTCCTGGGGGTCGACCAGCAGCTGGAAGGGCCGCTGGTCGATCAGTTGGAAGCGCCGGTCTACCGCGATGTTTCGGCGGCGGAGAAATCCCTGGAGCGGGAGGCCTACGCCAACCAGGACAGCCTCGGCTTCGGAGCCACGATGCTGCGGCTCCGCTGCGATCTCAGGGCCTGAAGCGCCTCAGACCGTGGCCATGTGGCGCATCAGGTCGATGCACTTGCAGCTGTAGCCCCACTCGTTGTCGTACCAGGCCACCAGCTTCACGAAGGTGTCGGTGAGGGCGATACCGGCGTTGGCATCGAACACCGAGGTGCAGCTCTCGCCGAGGAAGTCGGTGCTCACCACCTCGTCTTCGGTGTAGCCGAGGATGCCCGCCATCGGCCCCTCAGAGGCGGCCTTCATGGCGGCCTTGATCTGGTCGTAGCTGGCGGGTGTGGCCAGGTTCACCGTGAGATCCACCACCGACACATCCGGGGTGGGCACGCGGAAGGCCATGCCGGTGAGCTTGCCGTTGAGCTCGGGGATCACCC
>Ga0164293_10005177_pt1 | contig 11108 bp, 12 predicted proteins | sample GEODES118metaG_FD_111487 | JGI IMG/M metagenome (GOLD analysis project Ga0164293, IMG submission 111487) | Eutrophic lake water microbial communities from Lake Mendota, Wisconsin, USA - GEODES118 metaG | ecosystem: Environmental > Aquatic > Freshwater > Lake | place: USA: Lake Mendota...
TCGAGCCCGTAGGGCGGGTCGGTGAAGTAGACGTCGCCGTTGCGGCGCAGCGCGAGGTCGTTGGGGCTGTTGAACCGGCGGCCTGCGTGGCGGTCGGCCACGGTGACCCAGCGGCCCGCCTCGTACCGCGCGACGCGACGCTCGCCGTGCTGGCAGACCAGCAGGCGCCCCTGCGCGTCGCGGGCGAGGCCGTTGCTGCCGGGCTCCCGGAAGCCGGGGGTCGGGTTCAGCAGCCCGCTGGGTTTCAGGAACACCTCGGCCTCGCGGCGGCCCGGCGCCCAACGAAGGATTACGTTCTCCGGAACGTCCGAGAACAGCAGCGCGCCCTCGTACCAAACCGGGCCCTCGGACCAGTTGAAGCCCTCCGCGAGGAGCTCAATCCCGGTCCCCGGCGCCACGAGCGCGTCAAAGGCGGGATCCAACCGTTCGATCCGGCCCTGGAAGGCGGGTGCGGCCGGCGCGGCGGCGCGAACCAGCGGGAGGCCAACGAGGGCTAGCAACAGGAGAGCGGCGAGGAGGCGGAGGGGGGGCATCGGGGAAAGCCGGAGGGGAACGGCGCCCCCCGGGATGCACGGCGCCGCCCCGTGAGGCAAGGTCCGGCGTCGCGAACGCTCAGGCAGCGCCAGCCGCGGCGGGGGTCTTACGCACGAGGCGGGCGATCGATTCCTCGGGGTTGAGCGCGGCGACGGCACCGAGTTCCACCCACGCGAGCGCCTTCGACTCGTGGGTGAGGCGCAGGGTTTCCGCCGGATCGCCCTCCAAGAGGAAACGTAGGTCGTGGTGGAAGTGCCCCGGCTGGCCCGGGCGCTCCGGAATCCAATGACGGTCGACATCGAAGATCGCCGGCGAAATCACCCGCAGCCCGGCCAAGCCGCTTTCCTCCTCCGCCTCCCGCCGGGCCACCGCGAGCAGGTCCCCGTCGCCATCGGCGTGTCCGCCCAGCTGCAGCCAGCGGTCGAGCTTATGGTGGTGCGTGAGCAGGACGCGCCGCCGGCAGGGGCTGACGATCCAGGCCGAGCCGGTCAGATGCCCGGGCGCGCAGCGGCGCTCTAGGCATTCGGGCTCCGCACGAACGAAGGCGAGAATCTCGCGCAGCGCGGCCGCCTCGGCGCCGGGTTCGGCGCGGGTCACGTGCGCCGCGAGCAGGGCGAGAACGGGTCCGCGGTGCATCCGTTCAGCGCGTCTCGTACCACTTCGGGTCCGCGGGGGCGGCACCGGCGGCGATCGCGGGGAAGACCTCGGGTACCGAACCCACCACGCGGTAGAGCGTCCGGTTGGACTCCTTGTAGAAGTGCTGTTCCTGCATCCGGTCGAAAAGCTGCAGCAGGGGGTCATAGAACCCGTCGTAATTGAGCAGGACGCACGGTTTCCGGACGACGTTGAGCTGGCGCAGCGTGAGGATCTCCACGATCTCCTCGAGCGTACCCCAGCCGCCCGGCAGCGCGACGAAGGCGTCGGCCCGCGTCTCGAGCAGCAGCTTGCGCTCGCGCATTGTGATGACAGTGACCAACTCGTCGGCCTCGTCGTAGGCGAGTTCGCGGACCTTGATGAACTCGGGGATCACGCCGACCACGCGCCCGCCGGCCTTTTTCACGGCGCGCGCCACCGCTCCCATCATCCCGGTCTTGCCGCCGCCGAACACCAGGTCCCAGCCCTCCGCGACGAGGCGGGTGCCGAGCTCGCTCGCGAGGTTGAGGTACTTGGCGTCTAGGCGGTCGGAGGAGGCGCAGTAGACGCAAAGAAGCTTAGACATCGAAGGATGGAATTGAGGGGTGAGGCGTCGGCTGCTTGGTTTCAACCCAATCTCGGCGCGAACGTGTCTCCCGCTCCCCTGCCCTTTTCCCCGCCCTACGTAGGCCGCCTCGCGCCCTCGCCGACGGGCTGGCTGCACCTCGGCCACGCGCGCACCTTCTGGGAGGCGCACCGGCGGGCGCGGGCCGCGGGCGGGCGGCTCTTGTTGCGCCACGACGACCTCGACCGGGATCGCTGCCGACCGGAGTTCATTGCCGCCGCCGAGGAAGATCTCCGTTGGCTGGGTCTGGGCTGGGACGGGGCGCCGCTCGTGCAAACGACGCGGCGGCCACGGCACCGCGCCGCCCTCGAGCGCCTCCACGCCGCCGGTCTCCTCTTTCCCTGCACGCGCACCCGCCGGGACGTACTGGAGGCCTCCTCGGCGCCGCACGAAGGCGGGCCGGACGACGAGCCCGTGTACCCGCCAGCGTTTCGACCGCCGGAGGGCACCGCCACGCCGCCCCTCGAGGAGCGGATCACCGTCAACTGGCGCTTCCGGGTCCCTGATGGGCGCGAGCTCCGGTTTCTCGACGGCGCCGCGGGACCGCAGGCGGCGGTGGCCGGGCGGGACTTCGGCGACTTTCTCGTGTGGCGCAAAGACGACACCCCGAGCTACCAGCTCGCCTGCGCCGTCGACGATGCGGAGCTCGGCGTGACCGAGGTCGTACGCGGGGAGGATCTGCTGCGCAGCACCCTGCGCCAGCTGCTGCTGCTGGAGGCGCTGGGGGCACCGGCGCCGCAGTACCGGCATTTGCCCTTGGTCCGGGATGCGCAAGGTACGCGCCTCGCCAAGCGCCACGACGCACTGGCCTTGCGCACCTTGCGCGGCCAAGGCGCCGATCCCGCCGGATTGCGCGCGGGGTTTGCCGTAGAGCTCGGGGAGCACCCGGAATGACGCGTCGGCCCCGCCCAGCGTCGCATCGGCTTACACTTTCCCGCGATCCGGTCCAAGTGCAGGGCCCTTTCGATAAGTTTTATCCGCCTGCCATTTAAGCAGGTTACGAAGGTCGTCATCCCATCTGGGAAGAGCTGGTACGCGATCGGCTAGAGTACAGTGGCGCCACCGTGGGTTCTCCCGGCCGGTCCCTTTTTCTCGATCTCCTTTATGCAACACCCTGCCTTTTCCCTGCGCCCAACGCCCGTACGACGGAACCTGCGCGCACTCTGCCTGCTCGCCGTCGCGGGCATCGCGGGCGTGGCGTCGGGCGCGGCCCAGTCCGCGTACAAGGTGACCGAGATTGGGGTGCTGCCCGGGCACAACCACGGCTTCGCCATCTCGATCAACGACGCGGGGCAGGTGGCGGGCTACAGCGAGGCCAACATCCCGAATATGACCCAGCGCGGCTGGGTCTACAAGGCGGGGACGCTCGCCGCGCTGGGCACGCTGCCGAAGCGGGGCCAGTATTCCACCGCCACCTTCATTCATCCGACCACCGGAGTGATCGTGGGCGATGGCGACACCGGCGACTTCCGGCCGCAGGGGATGGTCCGCATCGGCGCCAACCTATACAACGTGTTCCCGAACCACGGCGGTAACACGCACGTGCTGCGGATCGACACCGCGGGGCGCATCTACGGCTACTTCATCGGGGGCAAGAGCGCCGACTGGATGGGCGGGATGTGGACCCCCAATCCCAAGAAGGCCGGCACCTACACGCAGACGATCCTCGGCGGGCCGGGGATGCCACTGAGCTTCAACGCCAACGGCCAGGGCGTCGGTTACCAGAGCGGCGGCACCGCGCGCCAGCTGGCCGCCTTCTGGGACAACACGGGCTCCCGCGCGATGCAGGTCCTGCCCTTCCGGTCGGAGTTCAGCAGCAGCTCCGCGAACGCCCTCAGCGACGACGGCACCACGATCGTCGGCACCGGGCACCCGGCGTTCAGCTCCCTCCCCTTGCTCTGGGCGCGCACCGGCACCACGTGGACGCTCCGGGACCTGCCCGTGCTCTCCGGCGACAACCAAGGCTCGGCCAACGGGGTCAATAACGCCGGCGTGGTTATCGGCACCAGCACCTACGGCATCCCGGGTACTTGGCAGATCGAGGCCAGCACCAGCGTAGTCTGGCTGCAGGGCGTGCCCCGCGAGATCCAACCGCTGCTCGACCCCGTCACGGGCGCCGGCTGGCTGATCACGGGCCTCGTGGGGATCAACAACTCCGGCCAGATCGCGGCCAACGCGCTCAAGGGCGGCTTCAGCCGCGCGATCATCCTCACCCCGGTCCCCTGAGCGCAGCCGGGGGACGTTCAGGGCTGGACACCGCGCTCCCGGGCAACTTGCTCCCGGGACCCGTGCCGCCGCTCCCGACCTCCCGCTTTGATTTTCCCGTCCCGGAGCGCCTGATCGCCCGGATGCCGGCGGCGCGGCGCGACGCCTCCCGATTGCTCGTAGTCGACCGCGCTTCCCGGCGGCTCGAGCACCGAACCTTCGCGGAGCTGGGGGACTTTCTCCGCCCGGGGGACCTCCTTGTGCGCAACAACGCCTCGGTCCTGCCGGCCCGGTTGCGGGCCCTCCGGCCCACCGGGGGCCAAGTCGAGTGCCTGCTGCTCCAACCCTTGGGCGGCGGCGAGCGGTGGCGCTGCCTCGTGCGGCCGGGGCGCAAGCTCGCGCCCGGGGCGACCTTCACCGCGCCCGGCGGGGAATTCTCCGGGCGAATCGAGGCCCGCCGGGAGGACGGCACGGCCGAGGTCGCCTTCACCACCGCCGCGGGCGAGCCGCTCACGGCGGTGGCCAACCGCGTCGGCGCCGTGCCCCTGCCTCCCTACATCGAGCGGGCGCGGGAAACCGCCGGAGAAACCAACGCGGGTGCCTTCCCGGACCGCGAACGCTACCAGACAGTCTACGCGGAGCCGTCCCGTCAGGTCGCCGCCGCCGCACCCACGGCCGGCCTGCACTTCACCCCCGAATTGCTCGCCCGCCTCGCCGCCGCCGACGTCGGGACGGCCGACCTCACGCTCCACGTGGGCCTCGGGACTTTCCAGCCCATCGCCACGGAGAACGTCGAGGACCACACCATCCACCGCGAGGTCTACGAGATCCCGGTCGCGACTCAGGCGCGCCTGTTCCCGCCGCTCCCCGGGCGCCGCGTCGCCGTCGGCACCACGTCGGTCCGCACCATCGAGGATTTCCTCGCCCGCCACGCCGCACCCCTCCCACACCCGTGCCTAGCCGAGGCCGGGATCTACATTTTGCCACCCCGAGAGTTCCGCGGGGTGGACGCGCTGATCACCAACTTCCACCAACCCCGCTCGACCCTGCTGTGCTTGGTGTCGGCTTTCCTGACACCCGGCTCGACCGCGGGAGTCGACTGGCTGCGCGAGATCTATCAGGAAGCCATTGGGCGCGAGTACCGCTTCTTCAGTTACGGCGACGCGATGCTGATCCTCTAGGCCTTGGCTTTGGCCGGCCCCGCGCCAACGTGAACCCGATGAACGAAGACGAACTGCAGGCGCTGATCGAGGAGGCCACGGCGGATTTCGCCGCGAGCGACAACGACCCCGCCCTCGCGAAACTCGCCCGCGCCACCGCCGCCGCCCCAGGCTCCTTCGCCGCCTGGCACGCGCTGGCGGAGGTGACGTTCTCCCTGCGCCGCCTCGACGAGGCCCTCGCGGCCGCGGAGCGGGCCCACGCCCTCGACCCAGCCGACCTGTTCATCAACACTACCCTATCCCGCATCTGGATGGAACGCGGCGACAAGACGCGCGCGGAGCACTTCGGCGCCCAAGCGCGGATGCAGGGCTGGAAGGAGCAACTGAAGGCTCCGCCCCCCCCGCCGCCGCTCCGTTGACAGGCGGGAAGCGCGAACCCTAGCCTGCCCGGATGGAATCTCCGGCCTACGTCTTGGAGTTCGAGAAACCGCTGCGCGACCTGTCCGCGCAGCTGCAGGAGCTCAGGCAGCGGTCGCTGGAGACGAACGTCGACCTCGACCGGGAGGCCCGCGAGATCGAGGCCAAGATCGAGGCCACCCGACGCGAGATCTACTCCAGCCTGACCCCTTGGCAGCGGGTCCAGATCGCCCGCCACCCGCGGCGGCCCTACGCCCTCGATTACGTGGCCGCCCTCTGCGAGGACTTCCAGGAACTGCACGGAGACCGGCAGTACAAGGACGACCGGGCGATCATCGGGGGCACGGCCTTCCTGGACGGTGAGGCGGTAATGATCGTGGCCCAGCAGAAGGGGCGCGACCCGAAGGAGCGCATCGTTCGCAACTTCGGAATGCCCCAGCCCGAGGGTTACCGCAAAGCCCTGCGCCTGATGCGTTTGGCGGAGAAATTCCGCCTGCCCTTGATCTCCTTCATCGACACCCCCGGCGCGTTTCCGGGCGTCGAATCCGAGGCCCGCCACGTTTCGGAGGCCATCGCCGTGAACCTGCGCGAGATGGCCCTGCTCGGCACCCCCTCGATCTCCGTCGTCATCGGCGAGGGCGGCTCCGGCGGCGCCCTCGGCATCGGCGTGACCGACCGCGTCCTGATCCTCGAGAACAGCTACTACTCAGTCATCTCCCCGGAAGGCTGCGCGGCCATCCTCTGGAAGGACGGCGCGGCGGCCCCCAAGGCGGCCGAGGCGCTCAAGCTCAGCGCCGCCCACCTTGAGGCACTCGGCGTGGTCGACGAGGTCGTGCCTGAGCCGACCGGCGGCGCGCACCAAGACCCGGCGCAGACGGCGCAGGCGGTCAAATACGCCCTGCAAAAGCACCTCAACGACCTCCGCGGCCTGACCGCGGAACAGTTGCGCGACTCCCGTTACGAGCGCTTCCGCCGGCTCGGGGTCTACGAGGAAGCCGGCGTCGTCCGCAGCTAACGCTACGTTCCACGCCCGGGCTCACCCGGATGCGGAACCAGGGTCAGGACGCGAGGCTGACCGCCCGAACGCAAATCGCCGGGCGCACCTGCGATTCCTGCGCTTGGCCCACGGGCACCGGCACTTCCCCGTGGAAGCCTGCCGCATCCTCGAAGCCATCCCGCGCCTGGCCGATCGCACGGACAGTGACGAAGACGGCGGCAGCGGACAGAGCAAGGAGGCTGAGGAGGAAAAAGGTCATGGCGGTCGGGAACGGGGCGACTCTTCACCCGCCGGCGGGGCTGACCAGCGACATCGCGGCGCCCCGGCCTTTTTGACATCTCCTAGACAAACCGGCCGCCGTGGCCCCGGGACCGGGATTTGCCGCTTGCGAGGCCAGGGGGCGGGGCCAACCCTCCGCCGGCGATGGCGAACACGTTCGGCACCCTCTTCACCGTCACCACCTGGGGCGAGAGCCACGGGCCCGCCGTGGGCGCGGTGGTGGACGGCTGCCCGCCCCGCCTCCCGCTCACCGCGGAGGACATCCAGGTGGAACTAGACCGCCGCCGGCCCGGGCAGAGCGACATCGTGACGCCGCGCAAGGAGGAGGACCGGGTGGAGTTCCTCTCGGGGGTCTTCGAGGGCCGCACCACGGGCACACCCATCTCCCTGCTCGTGCGCAACGCCGACCAGCGCCCCTCAGCCTACGACGAGATGCGGGACAAGTTCCGTCCCTCGCACGCCGATTTCACCTACCAAGCCAAGTTCGGCCTGCGCGACCACCGTGGCGGCGGCCGCAGCTCCGCCCGCGAGACGGTCGGCCGGGTGGCCGCCGGCGCCATCGCCCGCAAAGTCCTCGCGCTGGCCGGGGGGGTCGAAGTCCGGGCCTTCCTCACCCAGGTGCACGACATCGCCGTCCCAGCCGACGCGCTCGCTGCCTTCCCCACCCTCGCCGAGGTCGAGGCGACCCCGGTCCGCTGCCCCCACCCCGAGACGGCCGCGCGGATGATCGAACGGATTAAGGCGGTGCGCTCCGACGGCGACTCCGTGGGCGGCATCATCGAGTGCCGGGTGCGCGGCCTGCCCGCGGGCCTCGGCGAACCCGTCTTCGACCGGCTCGAGGCCGACCTCGCCAAGGCGATGCTCTCGCTCCCCGCGACCAAGGGTTTCGAACTGGGCAGCGGGTTCGCGGGCGCCACGCTCCGGGGCAGCGAACACAACGACGCCTTCGAGGTGCGGGACGGCCGCGTGCGCACCCGCACCAACCGCAGCGGGGGCACCCAGGGCGGGATCAGCAACGGAGAGGAACTCGTCTTCCGCACCGCCTTCAAACCCACCGCGACCATCCTCCAGCGCCAGGCCACCGTCGACACCGCGGGCGCGGCGACCGAGCTCATCGGCCGCGGCCGCCACGACCCGTGCGTCGTCCCGCGCGCCGTGCCGATCGTCGAGGCGATGACCGCGCTCGTGCTACTCGACCACTGGCTCCGCCACGCGGCCCAGAACCGGACCTTCACGTTCTGAGGTGAAGCCACTCGTCTACCTCTTTCTCGGCGTCCCCGGCTCGGGCCGCCGCCAGATCCTGACCGACCTCCTCGCCGATGGCCTGGCCGCGGACGACACCCCCGCCGTCCTGCTCCCGGACGAGGAACCGGAAAACCCCGCCGACGCGGGCCTACCCCAGACCACGCGCTGGCGCTGGGACGAGGGCACCATCGCGGTGGAATGCCCTGCGGGCGTCTCGCACCTGTTCATCCTCACCTCCGGCCGGCGCAACCCGGTGGACCAACTGGAGGCCTTCAAGGCCTGGTTCGCCGCCCACCGCCTGGAACTCACGCGGGTGATCTGCGTGGTCCACGGTCAAATGGCCGCCCGCCAGCCGACGCTGGTGACGTGGTACGACGTGTGCGTACATTTCTCGGACGTCGTCCTACTCCACCGACGTGAGGGCCTGGAGAACAAGTGGGTGAGCGGGTTCCTGCGCCACCTCGAGGAGCAGCGGCTGCCCTGCATTTTGGAGCAAGTGAAGGCCGGCCGCGTGCGCAACCCGGCGCTCATCCTCGAACCGCAGGCGCGCCGGGTCTCGCAGGCCTTCGACCCGGAGCCCGAATGGGTCTTCACCAACGCCGAGGGCGAGGAGGTTGATCCCGAGGAGGAGCCGGTGGACGACGACGAGGAACTGACCGCGACGCCGGCGGAGGATCCGTACTTCGAGCGCCGGAGCGGCGGTCGGCGCGTGCGGGAAATCCCGGACGTCGCGGCGATCCTCGACGCGGACACCGCAGGCCAACCGAGTGCCGGCCCGGCCGCCGGACCCTAGCGGGCGGCGGACCGGGCAGTTCAGCGCGCGAAGTGCGCGGCGAAGGCGGGATCGCGCATCGCGGCGCGAACCTGCGCGGCGAGCGGCGGCCGCAGCACGTACAGCAGGCTGGCGACCGTGCTCAGCGCCCGGCCCGGCCGCAGCCCGCGCCAGATCAACCCGGCGGTCAGGCCATAGAACGCGCCGAGTAGGCCGGCCGCGAGCGGCGCGCCCGGACCGAAGCCAATCCCGGGCAGGTTGCGCGTCGCCAGGGTTAGTAGGGCGAGCGCAGCCAGCATCGCAGCCCCAACGAGCGCGTGGACGCGCGCGACGAAACGGACGCACTCCGGCGGCGCGGGACGCACGGCGGCGGGGGGCCGCGTCAGGCGGCCGCGGCGGCGGCCACGAACGCCTTCGCCTTGGCCGTGATCGCGCCCCAGTTGCGCTCGCGCAGGGCCTTGGCGTCGACCAGCGAGCTGCCGGCCGCGGTCGCAAAGGCGCCGGCACGGAGGAACTCCGCCACGTTGGCCTCGTTCGCCCCGCCCGTGGGCACGAGTTCGATCTGAGGCAGCGGCGCCTTGACCGCCTTGATGTAGCCCGGGCCGAAGAACTCGGCGGGGAAGACTTTGGCGGCGTCAGCCCCGGCCTCCCAAGCGGTGAGGATCTCGGTGGGAGTGAACGCCCCGCAGAGCACCGGCACGCCGTAGCGGCGGCAAAGGGTGATCACGTCGGGCCGTAACGCCGGGGTGACGACGAAGCGGGCGCCCGCGAGAATCCCGGCGCGCGCCGTCTCGGCGTCGAGCACCGTGCCGAGGCCGAAAAGGAAATCCGGCAGCTCGGTCGCCGCGCGCTCCAGCATCCGGATCGCCCCCGGCGTGGTCATTGTGAGCTCGATGCTAGTGAGCCCACCGGCGGCGAGGGCCCGGGCGCAGTCGAGGAGGCCGTCCGAGGAATCGGCGCGGATCAGCGCGATGACCTTCTCGGCCCGGAACTTGGCGAGGATGGCGTCTTTCTTCATCACCCGCGGACGCTGGCGGGCGGCGGGGGCCGGGGAAACACCTTTTTGGCGCGCCAGTCCGCGGCCGCGCGGAAGTTAGCGGGCGTACTCGACCTGAACCCAGGACTTGCGGACGTCCGGCAGGCCGCGCGCGGCGGCGCGGAAATCCGCGAACTTCGCCAGCGCCGTCCACGCCGCGCCGAAACGGCGGCTGAGCATCACGTCCCACTCCTCGCCGAGCCTCGCGCCACCGCGGTCGGACTGGAACCAGTGCCGCCGCACCGAGAGCGCGAGGGCGCCGGGTAGATCCGCCTGCAGACGCAGATAGCGGTCCCGCAGGCCACCCGCGGGGAGCGCGCTGAAGACGTCAGCCCACCCGTTGAACGGGTGCAGCGTCGCCAGCGGCGTGCGGAAGGGCGTACCCGCGTCGTGCCCCAGCACCTCCACGCCCGCCACGAGGCCACCGCGCGCGAGGTTCACGCCGGACTCGGCTGCAAGGTAGCGCGCCGCGTAGTCCAGCGGGCTCGCCCCGTGGTCGGTCTGCCGCGCCGCCTCGACCCGGTACACCCAGCGCATCCCCGGGCTCATCGCGGCGCCGCCCGCGAGGCTGGCCCCGAGCGTGGCGCACGCGTTCGCCCGCATCTCCGGGAAGTCGAGGAAGTAGGCGTAGGTGTTGAGCGTCCCGAGCGGCAGGCCCTCCCGGAGCGCGTGGAACAGGTGCGAGTCCATCCGCCAACGGCCTTGCGGGTGGGTGCGCCCCAACCCGCGATTCACCTGCCGGAGGTGAGCGTAAGTGAGGGTCGTGCCGGCCCACGTCCGGTCTTCGATCACCGCCGCGTCGAAGGTCTGCTGATTCTGCCGCCAGCTGCCGTCCCCGACGAAGCGCCCTTGGTCCAGGAACAGCCGCTGCCGCCCGAGCCGGACGAGGGTTTTCCCGAAGGTCCGGCCGAAGTGCAGCTGGTTGATCTCCGTGGAGTCCGGATCCGCGATCCCGGCGCGACCGGCCGCGGCGGGGTTCAGGCCGGCCTGGCTGTAGCGGTCCCCGTCGGCGGCGCCCACGCTCTCGAACTCGAGGCGGGCGGACCAACCCGCCCACGGCGCCGGAGCGAACCCCAAGCGCACGCGGGCGGTCAGCGCTTCCGCGCCCCGCAGGCCCGTCTGGGCCACGGCCTCGTGCCGCATCCGCACGTTCCACGTGACGGCGCCGGCGGCGACCGCCTCGGCCGGAACAAAGCAGGCGGCGA
>Ga0164293_10005178_pt1 | contig 11107 bp, 8 predicted proteins | sample GEODES118metaG_FD_111487 | JGI IMG/M metagenome (GOLD analysis project Ga0164293, IMG submission 111487) | Eutrophic lake water microbial communities from Lake Mendota, Wisconsin, USA - GEODES118 metaG | ecosystem: Environmental > Aquatic > Freshwater > Lake | place: USA: Lake Mendota, Wisconsin...
ACTGAACAGGGCACGACGCAAGCGGCAAGTCCTCTGTCCAGCCCAACCTCGCAAGGACTGGTGTGCGCCCGATTGAGTCAACTTGAGCCCAGTCGGATCTCCGGGAGGTTACCCGGTCAACTCGTCAATTTCCCGCGTGGCGATTCCAGTTCAGCTTGCTGCGAATCTCTTCCTTCAAATGACTCACCACCGAATCGCGGTCAGTGGTGGCCAGAATGTCTTTGACAACCTGTTTAGCGGATTGGGGCCCCCACGACCCCCCATGCTCGAAATAGTGTTGCGCGGCTCGGCCGATGATGTACGACGAAAATCCGGCGGCAGCTCCTTGGGGGATGATCGTCAACGCCGTCCCCAGTGTTGCAGTCAATCCCTTAAATAGACTTGCACCCCAGTTCGTCAATTCGCCCAACGCAAACACTCCGGCTGCTTTGGCGATACCCTTCGCCAGTTCCCGGGACTGGGCCATCGAAAAGTTCAAGCCATAGATTCGAGAGAGCGTGACGATGGTCGTAGCATCAATCGCCAGTCCGCTGATCACGTCCACAACGGGCATCGGAGTCAAAGCAACAACCAGGGCCTTGGTCGCCGCCATCCCCCAAATCACGCGGTCTGCATTCTTCTTCCGCATCTGCACCCGAACAGAGGCAATCCGATCGCTTTTGTCCGCCGCATACATCGCAGCGTTCAAGGCGATCAACCCCAGCCCCTCGCGTTCCAGCACTTCCAGGATGCGAGTCTTCAACTCCAGCACCTCGGCTGGTGGACGGCGCCACTCGCTGACCACGCGGCCATCAGGTTGCTCCACTACATATTCGACTTGGCGGGGATGAGCCGCTACGCAAACAAACTGTTCGGCTGGAACCAATCCGGCAACTCGCTCGATCAACTGACGGCGCAACAATTCAAGTTCCGTCGCAGAATACAAATCCTTCTTGTTCAAAACCAAAATGATCGGTTTGTTTACTGCAGCCAATTGCACGAGGGCGGCGTATTCGACGTCGTTAATATCAGAGTCCACGACAAACAGAATCAGGTCTGCCTTGCGGGCGGTAACTTCCGCCAACTCCGCGCGCCCGACACCGCCCACTTCATTGATCCCCGGGGTATCCACCAGAACCAACTCGGAATTCTCAAGCCCGTGAATCCGATGACCTGCCCCCTCCCAAGTCGTCCCCCAAACCTCTTTGGTCCAGCCACCCTGCACGTCCACCGAAGCGACGTCCCGACCGATCAGGGCATTAATCAGGGCCGACTTGCCGGTGCTGATCTCGCCAAAAATGACAATCTCCACCCGGCCCTGGGTGATCTTGTCATACATGGAGTTGAGTTGCTGAATGTCCGTCTGCAACTGCTGCCGCTCTTCGGCCGTGCAACCACGAACACGGTCGAGAGTCGTCCGGATGGCGCCAATCGCCTGGTGAAATTGATTGGTCGTTTCGCTGGGCAGCTGACTCATGCGGGCTCCTTTTGACTTAATTTCTCGCGAGCCACCTGAATCAGCTTGCGCAATTCATCGGCCGTGGTCAGTTGGTCCCATTGCCGCCGCGCGAGGGCCGCCAAGCCACCCTCGGGCAATTGCATTTCATTGCGATAATACTCCACGAATACGGCGCCGACCCATTTCGTGATCAGTGCCTGGACAACTCCCTGCAACATCCCGCCCGCAAATTGACCGGCAAAAGGAACCGTCTTGAGCAACGATGCTGCCAAAGTACCCAAGGCGACCGACGGTCCTTGAACTCCGAGGGCTCCGATCATGACCTTGCTCATTTGGCCCAACCACTTTTTCGCCGATTCGAGGTCCAACGGTTGCTGGTAAATCTCCGCCAGCTCCAACACCATCTTGGTGTTAACCCCCATTCCGGCAATCACATCAGCCACCGGAAAAGGATTGACCGCAGCCAAGCCACCTGAAAGCCAGGTATACCGGTCGACGACTTCCCACGCCCGCCGGTCCACAGCATCCTTGACCCGCTGTTTGGCTTTGTCCAGCAAACCGCGCGACTGAAGCAGCAAGTTGGCCAAAAGCAGACCTTTGCCCTCGCGCTGGACAATCTCTCCCATGCGTTCGGCCAAAGGCCCAATCTCGGGCGGCACTTCCACCGTTTCTTCGTGAATCCCGCCATCGGCCAAAACGCGCCGTCGCAGGCGTCGGCCAACCTGAGCCTGAATCGCAACCACATCTTCTGCAGCCACGAATTTCTCCGCCTGTCGCCGCAGCTGGCCCAGCAATTTCTCCCGATCTTCAGCGCTGTACCAGTCCGACTTGTTGAGGCAGATGACCATCCGCTTTTCCATCCCGCCGAGCTTCTCCAGCAAACGAAACTCGCTCTCCCTCAATGGACCGTCGACAACCAGGATGATGACATCCGCGTCCTTGGCTGAGTCAGCTGCGACCAGCACGTGCAACTCGCCGTCCACCTCGCCCAACCCCGGCGTATCGACCAGAACTGCTTTACCGAATTCGCCCCAAGGGATTTCATTCCGCGAGGTTGTCGTGCCACCCCGAATATCGGTTGCAAACACATCCCGGCCCGCAAGCAGGTTTAGGACCGATGATTTACCGCTGCTGATCGTCCCGAATGCAACAATCTCCAATGTCTGGCCGGCCCGTTTGGTATTCAGTTCCTGCAGCAATGGATCGAGTTCGGCTTGCAACCTCGGGTCGGTCGCAGCTTGGCGGCGAAGCGACTCCAGCAAGTCAATGTTCTCATCGATCTCGGCCGACTGCTGTCCGGAAGAGAGCTCGCTCGGGTTTCGATTGCGACGCTCCCGACGAATTCGCTTGGTCAGGGAGGCGCCCCATAATCTCCACCAGGCCGTCGCCAGGCTCCCACAAAGCAACAAGCCTCCCACAGCGACCAGCCCGAGGTAGAACTTCCCCGCCATCGGGCTCCATTCGGAGATGCGGGCGTAACGGTCGAGCACCCAGCCCGGCAAGTAAATCAATCCCGCTCCGATAGCCGCCGCCGCGATCAGTAATAACAGGCCCGCAGCGTTTTTCTTGAACAGCGTCATTCTCCAGCCATCACTCTCAGCAAATTTCGGGCGTTTTCATGCCATTGAACCGTTTCGAGCCAGTTTCCTTATTCGGCAGGCAACCGGCCAACTTGCCAATTTCAGGGAAAACACCCCCAAAATACCAAGCTTCTTTTAGAACTTCCGCCACCTTCGCGCAGAAGTTGGACTGCGGCTGGTACACGGTCGACATTTTCGCCCCACGCTCCAGACAAGCGAGGCCACGGCCCAGCTGGTTGACTTCCTTATTGTAGCTCCAGCAATGCAAACAGACTCCGTCGTGCAGGCCTCGCCAGCCAACAAAAAACGGCCGATTCGTCCGCTTGGACGAACCAGCCGCCTGAAGTGAGAAAAGATGTAGCTTCGATTGTTTTTTTTCTCAGAGCCCCCGCCCTCAAGTGGAGCCCTTTTTTCGCTTCTTGTCTGAATTGGCATTGGGCTGACCCTTACCGTCCAAGTTGCTTTCCGAAGTACCGCGCTTGGCCGCCCCAGCTTCTCGTTTAGCCCTCAGCTCCTCCGCCCGCTGCCGCAACAACTCGTCGAGTTTCTCTTGTTGCTCTTCATTCAGGACCTCTCGAATCTTGCTGATCAAGTCGGCTTGCCGCTGGACCAGCTGATCGCGGAGGCGGCCGCCCTCCGCAGGCTTGCTACCTCCGAGCGCCTCTTGAACGGCGGTCTTGAGCTCCTGCCCCTGCAACCCCTGGTTTTTAAATCGCTCCAGGAGCTTTTGCCTTTTGGCCGCACTTTGATTTCCCTGCTCACTCGCTCCAGCCTCCGCCTGCTGCCGAAGTTGCTCGGTGAAGTCACGTACAATCAGCCGCACCTCTGCCACCTGATCGTCGTCGAGGTCCAGCTGCTCGGTCAGCCCTTCCAGCACATTCATTGTTTCCCAGCGTTTAACGCCAGCGCGTTCATCTTGTTTCGGCCGGTTCTGGGCAGGCCTCACTTTGCCTGGGGCAAGAGGCTGCTCCGGCTTCTGCGCGGAAAGAGGACAGGCAAGCAAGGAAGCCAGTAACATCACCAAGAAGAAAAGTTTTCGTTCCACAATCCACCTCCGAGATCAATTGAGTTCCGATGACCGCTGCAAAACTTGGCTCTAACTAACCCAAGAGCGCAGGCAAGATTTTTCCGTCGCGGACAATCATCAACGGCCGGCCAGTTGAAGATTGATATTCTTTTTGGTGATCGATTCCCAACGCTCCGTAGAAGGTGGCTGCGACATCCTCAGGCGCAATCCCCTCCCCTTCAGGAGCTGAGGCAGTGGAATCGCTGGCACCAACCACCTGCCCCGCTTGCAAGGGCCCGCCTCCCAGCAGCATGCACATGCAGCGAGGATAGTGATCGCGGCCACCACCGGGCGATCGATTGTTAATCTTCGGCGTCCTCCCAAATTCACCAGTGGCCATGACCACGGTAGATTGCAGCAATCCCTTGGCAGCCAGACCGCCAAACAACCCTGCTAATCCCGCATCCAACCGCGGCAGCAAATCGTCTCTCAAACGCTCGAAATTCTCCTGATGAGTATCCCAACCGGGCAAAGTCAGAGTGACGAAGCGGACTCCGGATTCAATCAGCCGAACCGCCAACAGGCAACTCTGACTGAATGAGTCCTCGGCAAACAGCCGGCGAAATGCCTCGCTTTCCTGACTAATGTCGAAGGCATCGCGAGTTTGCTTGGACGTCAGCATGCGAAATGCCTTGCGGCTGAATTCATCCAAACCATCGAGCAGTTCATCCTGCTGCTCGATCGCTGCAAACCGCTGGTCCAAATCCTGGAGCAGATTTCGGCGACGTTCGATCTCCTTGAGCGTTACCCCACCACCCAATGCGATCCCCCGCACGTTGAAGGGTTGGCCGGCTTTGGGAGTTTCATTGGTCGCCAGCGAAGAGTACTTCACTCCAAGGTAACCAGGTCCTTGCGAAGCCCGGGGAATGGAGACGTAAGCGGGCAGGTCGGCGCCCGTGGGTAGCTCTTTGGCTACCACCGAACCAAAAGCCGGATATTCCAAGGCTGCATTTGGCCGATTTCCCGTGTTAATGAATTTCTGCCCCAGAGGATGCGCCCCCAAGGTATGAGTCACTCCGCGCAAAATCGCAAACTTATCTGCCTGGGCGGCGAGCTTGGGTAAGTGTTCGCTGATTTGAATTCCGGGAACGTTGGTCGCGATCGGGTTGAAGTCGCCACGAATCTCGCTCGGAGCGTCAGGCTTGAGATCAAACGTATCGAGATGCGAAGGCCCGCCTGGCAGTTCCACAAAAATCGCTGCAGTTGCCCGAGCTCGGGCTTGAATCTCACCGGCCCCTGCCAATTGGAGATAGCTGCCCAACGTCAAACCGCTTGCCCCCAAGGCTCCAACTCGAATCATCTCACGTCGAGTGAGTCCATTGCATTGTCGATGGTTCAACATATCCCTGTCCTGCCGTCAAATTCGTTGTTCAATTCCCACACCAATGATTAACTGCTTGATGAAAACTACCCGTCACGCATCCGCGCCGGTCAGTGATTCACGATAAATTCCTTGGTGTTTATCAACGCCCACATCACGCCGGACAAGCCAGCAGCCAGATCGGGAGACTCTTCAAAAAACCGTTCGCATCGTTGAATTTCCTCAGTCGTGGGAAAGCGACTCAAGGTCCGCAAATAGGCCTCGACTACGAGCGATTCCCGCTTGGCGACTGCCTCAGCCGAATTGAGCTGCTTCCTCTCCGCCGTACGGGCAACATCCAGTTGCTTGCTGAACAGCTCGAGCCGCTTTGCCAACTGCTCCATCTGTTTCGAGTTGCCTGCTTTGCGAGCTGCGTCCTGCTGGCGTTTGATTCGCTCGACCCGGCTCCGCAATTCTTCCACCGACAGGGCACTTTCCTTGGCAGGAGGAGCGAGTTCTTTTCGCACTTCGCTGACCCAGCCCTCCGGGCGCGCCAACAGTGTATGGATATCGCGGTCATTCTGGAGGTAAACAGTTTGAATCAAACTTGTCTCGCTGGAGCGGTCACAGTCGCAATTATTACTGCGGGTCGAACGGCCGAACGCATCGAGAGCAAAGCTGGCGTTTCGCCCACGGTTGTTTGCGCGACCCAACGAGGTGCCGGCAATGGCGCTCGCCCGGTCAGTTAGAGTTTCCCGGAAGCTCGCATTGTCAGGTGTATTGGCTGTCGCCTGCAGACAGCTGTCGACAACGGCCTCGGCGGTCAGCCTTCGTGGTATTGCACGGCTGAAGTTTCTGCGATCGCCGGCATTCGTCGCGTTAATTTCCCAACTCGTCTGGTAGGTACGGCTGGAGGCGATCTCCCGGTGCAGCCATTTCAAGTCGTAGCCGCTGCGAACAAATCCTGCCGCCAGGTAATCGAGCAACGGAGCATTACTGGGCGGGTTCGCGCGGCTCAAGTCATCTACCGGATTGACGATTCCCTGCCCAAAGTAGCGGGCCCAGACTCGGTTTACCAAGGCCCGCGCAAAGTAGGGATTGTCCGATTCCAACATCCAGTCCAGCACCGGCTCCCGGACATCGACGATACCCTGCAGGTCTACGGGCTCGGCTCCGAGTAACGTCGCGTCGGTGTAATACAGCGGACCTCGCTTCCCGGACTTTGCCAGGGCCTGCTGTTCCTCACGCGTCCGCTGAATTTTGGGCTTGGTTACATAGAGTTGGGGAAAGGGCACCGTCTTGCCGGCCTTGGCAGCCTCGGCAATCTGCTTCTGCAGCGTACCGCCTCGGGAATTCGGAGCAATTCCCAGACTCTCGTAAAGCTTGACCAACTCTTCTCGTTCAATCGGCGATTTCGGTCTTCCCCGACTGAACTCGACCCCCGAGAAAAACCGGGAGAACTGGGCAAAGTCCTCTTTCGACCACTGGTCAAATGGATGCTTGTGACACTGGGCACATTGAATTTGCACACCGAGAAACGCATGGGCGAAACTGATTGTTCGCTCTTCCAGTGATTGCGTTTCGCGACGCATCCAATAAAGCGGCATCGAATCCACGGCCACGAACGCCGAGGAATCCTTCTCCGAAAGCATTCGGCTCATTCGTTCGCAGTAAGCGGTGTAGCTCTCTTCACCTTCGCGGCTGCGACCGAGCACCATCCCCCGAACCAATTCACTGTAGGGAACATTTCGGCGGACACGATCGTAAATCCAGTCGTACCAGAGCTGCGCCGCAAGGTCAGAGTTGACACTCACATCGCGCAGCTCCTGCGAGTTGTTTCCGGTGATGTCACAGAGAAATGTGGTCCAAGTCGCAGCGTAAGCCGGGGTCTCCAGCAGTTCGTCGATTTTTCTCGCTCGTTTATCGGGGCGCGAATCGAGGGCAAATTGCTTGATCTCAGTCGGCGTCGGCAAGTTTCCACAAAGGTCGAGGGAAACCCGTCTGAGAAACGTCAAATCGTCGGCTTCCGGTGAACGAATAAGACCCAGGCGATCCAACTTGCTCTGCACCAATTGGTCAACTTGCCCCCAGCCGCCCAGAGCTCCGGCCGTGGTTGCTTGAGGCGGAGCGATAGGCCGATAAACCTCAACCGGAACGACTGCATTGTCATAGGAAACGATGACATGAGTATCACCGGGATCTCCGCCGCGGACCAAGCCGCGTTCATCGACTTCGGCCAATGCCGGGTCCTTCGATTGGAAGCGGGCCAACGCAGTCACATCTTCTTCCGAACCGTCGGCCCAACAGGCAATCACCCGCAATTGTTGCTGTGGTCGAACTGAGAAGTCGAGCGACGCAGGAGTCACCCGGAGTTCCGCCAGTCGCTCCGGTTGAGTTATCGCTTCAGCCCCTCCGGCAATCCAGTTCTTCAGCAGATTGTATTCCCAACCTCCCTGCTCGAATCGCTTGCCGCCGCCATGGCCCTCGGCGTCGATCGGTTTGCTCAGTATCAAACTCTCCCCCGGGTCCTCGAGATCAATCCGTCCGCTGCCTTCGGCCATCAAGGCGAGGTGGTCCGCCTGGAAGTCGTAACCGAAAAGTGACAATTGAAAACCGCCCTGTCCTTGAAACGAGCCGTGGCATGAGCGGCCGTTACAGCCGAGCCGACCGAACAGCGGCGAAACATGCCGCTGGAAATTTGGGACCTCATCATTGCCAACTTCAAAGCGCGCCGAAACCTCGGCCCGTTCGGACGAAACACCCTCGGTTTCGCCTCGATCACCCCTGCCCTGATCGTTTGCAAAGCTGGTCGCGGAAACGAGCAGGCCAAGACTGATAAAAAGCCCGATCCAGCCCCGCCCTTCCGCTTTCCATGGACGCCACCCTGCTTTCCCCGGAAAACGCCCTGGTCCGTTTGAGAGCATCCGGGAATCGGCTAAACAAGTCTGCATCGGTTAACTCATCGGCGCTTGTCTTTTTTCAGTTCACGATCTGCTTCGTTTTCTGGGGTCGTTGTCTTCGCTCGCGATTCCCTTTTGGTCCGCGCAATCAGTTGGTCCAGCTGTCGCTGCAATTCCGCGTCGCTCGGTCTGACCGCCTCTTGAATCAGGCCTTCAAGTCGCACAACCCGTTCCCTGGATCGCTCCAAATCCATTTGCATCCACTGCAGACGAAGTTCATTACGTGTCTCCAGAAGCTCCTTCATTTCCGACCTGATTCCCTCGGATTCCCCTTGCAAGGCCAGTTTGGCAGTAGCGATTTGAATCCGCTGCTCCGTTTTCCATCTCTTCAGTTCCAACTCAAACCGTTCAGGATCGAGCTTTTCGAAACTGCTCAAGCGTTTCTCATCGCGGGCCAGGTTGAGAAGTGCCGTTCGAAACTGTTCGGGCCGTTTCGCCTCAAGAGTGTCCAGCAGTAAGCGCAACTGCGGTAAATGCTCTGTGGCAAAGGCCAGCAATTCGGCTTTCCGTTGCAGGGCCTTATCTTCTTCGGCGATCCGCTTCCGCTCAGCCTGCTGAATTGCCTCTTCCGAACGAACGGTGGAGCCGTTCCGTTTTTTCGTTGGGCCAGTCGGGCCGTCCCCGCCTGTTCGTTCCTGTGCCACAGAAGCTAGTGCGGCTGACAAACAAACTGCAATCGCCAGCGAACACCTGCCCAGCATCTGAATTCCCCTGTCTCTATTCCTTACAAGTCCAAGTCTTAACGCCCACTGTCAACTGCCCCCCTGCAATTCACTTGGCCAGTTCTCCACAGACTCAAGAGAGACCAGCGCCGAGTACAGCCAATTCTCGCTTGCCTGCAGTTCCTCCGTCGCTTCTTCCAGTTCCTCCGTCGCTTTTTCCGTCGCGACGTTCGCATCGACAGCTAAGCTGCTGGCCCAGAGCTCAGCCACATCCTCGCTTTCAAGACTAGCCTCGACTCCGGTTGGTTGCAACTCCTTCCGTGGGGTCGGGGTCAATCGGGAGATACCCGAGAACACCAGCAAGACTGCGGCCAACGCTGCCAGCCACCGAACTGTCTGCTGCACTGCAGTCCAGTTCATTTTGCGGTGTTCGGGTGCGGCGGTGGTGGCCAGAGCACCATCGGCTTGCGTTCCAGCCGCCTCCAACCCGGTTCCAGCCGCCTCCAACCCGGCCAGCAGGCAGAGCATCTCCTCCAAGGCCTCTGCGGCGGCGGGCTCTCCAGCCAAACGCTGCTCGAAATCGGCGACGAGTTCGGGTTCCAATTCGTCAATCAAATACTGCCAGGCGGTCCACTGCAACTCAGTCAGCTCCGCACCTGCAGCCGGGCTGATGCTCGCGCCGCGAAATGGTTGGTCAGATTTCATCCAAGTCTCTCCAGTCCCGATTTCAGGCGCCCCAAAGCCGCCCGCATGCGGCTCAGCACAGTCCCCAGTGGCAGGTCCAGCCGCTGGGCGATTTCAGCAAACTTCTGATTGTCGTAGATCCTCATTTGAACGATAACTCGCTGGTCCTCGGGCAAGCTGGCGAGCAGGTTACGAACCTGTTCGGTCCGTTCCGCGGCAATCACTCTCTGCAAGGGATCACCCGTCCCGCTACCGGGCGAATTTCCGGAATGATCCCGATGAGAATCGTCAGCTAGCCGCATGCTCCTCAGCCAAGCCGCTCCGGCAAAATGGCGTTGATGCACCCGCCGCTTACGCTTCAACAGCAGGGCTTCGTTGGTGGCAACGCGAACAAGCCAGGCTCGACAGGCATTGGCTGCATCAGCCGATCGAAAATCGCTCCTGTGCTCAATGAATTTCAAGAATGTGGTCTGTAGGCCGTCTTCGACCGCCGATGCTTCCCGCAGCACAGCCCAAAGGAGCCGGCGCAAGGCCGGCTCCTGACTGGCAAAAAAGGACGCCAGTTCGGCGTCCTCGCTGGGCTGGGAAGTTTCCTGATTCAAACCGATGCTCCCTGGTCCATCCGAATTTAGCGTGGGTGAAGTTCCAGCCCGCCGCAACAAAGGATGATAGCCGTTTTGAGGCGCCGGCCTGCTTTGATAAGTATAGGGTCAAAGGAAAATCAATGCCGCTAACTCAGCTGATTGACTCAGGACTCTTGACGACGCCGAAATCGGGTAACCAACGAACCCAGCCCGGCAAACAGGAGAGCCGAAGCACCGGGCTCGGGGACCACCGAAACCGAGAAGATCTGCTGAGATGAACCAGCTGCCGTATCCGACTCCCTAAAGCCGACGCGCACGGTGGACCCGAAGCCGCCTTCGCCAAACGTCGAACCACCATTGGAGCGGAGGATTGCATCCAAGTTCGTCAAGAACTGGATGCTCGTGCTCTTGCCCGCGCCGTCAACGACCGCAAAAGACCTTGTCGGCATGTTGGACGAATAGCTGGTACCGTACGGAGTGATGAAGTTGCTACCACCGTTCGAGGTAAATCCGTTGAAGACCGAGTACTGCTTCACCCGCCAGCTGTTACTCGCGGTGGTGCCTAAAATGTATGACGACGTGTCGCCGACATCGTGGCTGAAGACTCCGTTACTGGCACCGTAGCTCGAGGCAGCCTTGATGTTAACGGCGCCGGTATCGGTGTGGAAGAAGAACGTATTGCCACGTTGCCCCCCAGTGTATTTGATGCCCATGCCCACGATGCGGTCGCCCGCCTGCCACGAACCGGCGAAGAGGTCCCCGCTGCTGTTGCCAAATCCGCTGGCAGTTTGGGCCGCGTTCAGGACAAAAGAAGTGCTGTAAATGTCATAAGT
>Ga0164293_10005181_pt1 | contig 11104 bp, 14 predicted proteins | sample GEODES118metaG_FD_111487 | JGI IMG/M metagenome (GOLD analysis project Ga0164293, IMG submission 111487) | Eutrophic lake water microbial communities from Lake Mendota, Wisconsin, USA - GEODES118 metaG | ecosystem: Environmental > Aquatic > Freshwater > Lake | place: USA: Lake Mendota...
ATCCCCACGTTCACCTGAACCATGTAAAAATAGAATAACTGGGTATTTGACTGAAGGATTGTAATTAGCCGGGAACAAAATCTGATAGGGCAGGACTTGACCTAAATCATTAACAAAGTATTTTTTCTCAAAAACTCCTTGCGCGTTTATTTGAAAACTTAAAAATAGAAGAGCGAAAGCAAAGAATAGTTTTTTCATTTTTAATTGTATTTAACGTTTTGCAGATTACAAGAATTGTAAATAGAGCTGTTGCGTTAGAATTGCAATAGAGTGGGTGATTTACTTTCAAAAGGTAAATGATTTTTTTGATATATGAATCATGTCTTTTGACTTCTAAATTGTGCTTCACTATAAGTCAATTACTTACGTTGAATTGTGGGTCCTTTCTTGTTTTGCGTGAGGTTTTTAAATAAAATGTAACCCACATACCTAGTTTAAATCCAGAATCGCCTTTTAGGTATTCTTCTCCCCAGTAATATTTACAGGAAAGTTTAATAGTAGTGTCAGCTATTGCAAATACAGCAATCGGTAGTACTATGCCATATATTACTGTGTTTAATAGACAGGTTAATAAGGGTCTCAATAGCTATTTGTTTTTAATATTGAATACACGGCTTAGTACAGGAAATAAAAAGGGGAGTTGTTTTGGATAGGAATTAGGCTTTTGCAAAAGGTAAAGTGCTTTTCGTGCCTTATAAGAGAGGGAAAATAAGTAGAGGGTATGTAGTGGCCACAGTATACAAAAAACGATTACGTTGATTTCGTTATAGGTAAGCCCAGTAATGTCTCCCAAAATAGACATGATGTCTACGCAAATATTAAATACTTCATCCCACATGGTTTTATTTATTTGTTTAAACCGAAATTAAAATGACAAAACATTTTAGTTTGTTATCAAAACCTAAAACCACAATACATTAACATAATAGTGTGTGAATGCGTTTTAATTGAATCGTTTTTCTTTTTTTCTACTGCTTTTGGTCTTTAACCATTGAGCTTGCTAAGTCAAAGATTTATTTGGTCTTTAAATAGCAGTACTGTTATTTTGATTTCTTGATTCGGCAGCCATATTTGCATCAATTTTCCTAGTTTTTAAGCCAAATTTTAATATTTTCTTAGCTTTTCTGATTGTATTTTTATTATAGTTGTAAAAAAATGTGCAATGAACGCAAAAATTAAGAAAAAAGGTATTTACTGTATCGAAGGGCTTTGGGATCATGGAAATATTCAAGATGAAACAACGGTACTTCCAATTTTAGATTTACTTGAAAAGAAAAATTATTGCGATCATATTTATCATGACTGTGCTACCAAATCTGAACTTGAATATTTTCTCGACAAATGGAAGCATAAAGCAGTAAATGAAAAATACTCAATTTTATATTTAGCATTCCATGGAGATCCAGGCTATATTTTTCTAACACATAAAGACAAATATTCTCTTGCCGAATTAGCGGACTATTTAGGAGATAAGTGCACAGGTAAAATTATTTATTTTGGGTCATGTTCGACTTTAAACATTGACAAGCGTAGAATTAATTCCTTCCTTAAAAAAACAGGAGCTATTGCTGTTATTGGATACAAAAGAGATATTGACTGGATACAATCTGCAGCTTGCGATTTATTTGTATTTGAAGCATTGCAAAGTGACAAGCTTGATACCACAGGGATTAAAAAAATACACAAGAAAATAATTAGTGATTATGGGAACCTACATAAACTTTTAAACCTTCGTTTTGTAATTAATGAGGAACTTCATTTTAGTAGAAAGAGAAAAAAAGCTAAATAAGCACCCAGCTTCCCTCTTCAATCTCCGCTTCTAATTCCCCAACGTCCCAACCGCAATAGCCAATAAATATTTGAATTTCTTGATTATTGGCACCCCAATTGTTGATAGCTTCAATAACCTGATCCATATTGCCACCTAAATAAAGATCTTGGGTAACTTGTTCGCCTCCATCAATAAGATCAGGTCGCTTATGGAGTACAAAAAGGTGTTCTCTGTTGACAGGGCCGCCATCCATTAGTGGGAATGGTTTACTCTGATTGAATTCTATGAGTTCATGCAACGACTTTTGAAAGGGTGTATTAGTTACAAACCCTACACTTTCCTCATTATTGTGTTTAACAATTAAAATGGTTGTATGCTCGAAGAAACTACCGTTTAGCGCGTCAGTACTTTTGATATAGATACCTGGTTTTAAATCACTCATCATTCAATTTGCTTCATTTACCGCTTCAATAAAAAAGTAACTGGAATATTTAATCTGCTTTTCCAAGACTTTTCGGAATGATCCTGCCCAGGCCATGAACGACTTATCCAATGACTAGGCCGGTATTTTTTCTCTTTCATTATAGCATCTACTTGTATTTGAAGTGATGCATACATTGAGTCTAGTGTTTCAGTACCATGATCAAAATAAATTTGATGTTGCTTAGGCGAAGGCAAGTTCTTTTTTAAGTAGGAAAAAAATACCGCAGGCACTGGATTGTTTTCCATCGAAAATAGCCCGGGCCAATGTGTAGAAAGGCAAGCCGCACCGCCAAAAACATTTGGATACTCACATAGAGCATACAAAGAAATTAAGCCACCCATGCTGCTGCCTGCCACAAATGTATTTGATGCATCTATTAATGTGCTGTAGGTTTTATCAATAAAAGGCTTGAGCTCTTCTACCAAAAATTTCAAATACTTATCCGATGAAATAGGGAGCCCCGAAAAAATTGATTGCCCACCACTTCTATACGCATTGTAAACTAGTTTCTGATCCTCTTTGGATAAAGCTTCGAAAGGTTTTTGAGGAAAATATTCGGGATGTCTACTTTTTCCTCCATTCCAAATACCTACTACTATACAATCACGTATCTTTTTTTGTTGCATCAATTGGGTTAATGTTTCGTCAACGCCCCATTCTTGTTTATTCCATGTGATGCTACTGTCAAAAAGCATTTGCCCATCGTGCATGTATAAAACTGCATATTTTTTTGAAGCCGTGTAGTTATCAGGTAACCAAACATCTACATTTCGGGCAGGCACATACTTTGAATTAAAACTTTCAATTCTTACAATCTGGCCACTACTTGGTTTAGCTAGTTGCGCATATAATTTAACCTGACATGCCATCACGAAAACGCAAAAACCAATAAATAGATGCTTCATGTAATTTAATTTGTAAAGTGTTTACTGAAAATTGATTTAAAATTACTAATTTATTTCTTCTACTCTTTAATACACCTGATACTTCCTCCATAAGATCTATTGTGAGTTAACACAAATGATCCGGCACTGCTAATGTTGAGGTATCTAGATCCATCACCACTAATAGTGCTACTCCAATAGCTTCCGCTAACGCCTGCGCCATTGATTGTTAATTCACGACTTCCAGCAACGGTAAGTTTTAGAGGAGAAGCAAATGCGCCATCCGCATTTTTTGTTGTCCAGCTAGATAATTCAGCATTCCACTCTGCCTCTGTTGGTAAACGAAATCCAGTAGGACATGGGTTATTAATGCCGTTTACGCCTTGCCATAAGTTTGTATTTGCCGGATTTCTCCAATCTGTAAGCGGCGTATTGGGTAAAATAAAGTTTGCATTACCAGGAACATCAGTTGTTGATTGAGTTGCAATGAGTATTGATTTTCGTAATTGGTGTTGATCTGAACCTCGTCCCCACTGGTATAAATCGCCATAAGCGCTCGTATCAGTAGTGCTTGTTGCAACTCTTGATGCGCCTAGATTTCGGTCCATCCAAACTTTTCCATTTGCACTTGTAACTGTTGCGAAACTACCTGCTGCGCGTGTTGTAAAAGAAATTTCACTGCCATAATAGGTTCCACTTTGATTGCTAGCGTAAGCACTTACAAAGTATTTGGTATCGGCACTAAGGCCTGTTATATTACTGGTAAAGCTATTTGTGCCAGCGTCGTTTGTTTTTGTAGACAGTAAAATTGTTGGGTTGTTACTCGTACTCCATACCACACCTTTAGCAGTAATCGTAAGTCCACCACTTGAAATAATGCTTCCCCCAGTTGCAACGCTGTTGGATGTTATGGAAGACACATCAGTTGTAGTTAGGGTGATTTGTGTATTTACATTTTCTTTTTTATCACATCCAAAAACAAATAAAAGTGAAAATAGGATGACAATGTTTTTCATGCAGGTAGTATTTACTTTGAATATAGACATTTTCTTTGTTTTCCTGACGATTTATGCTTGGTTCGCCAAATTGCCCTTGAAACCACATAAACCCTTTTTATATTGCTGATAATCTATTGAAATTGAATAGTTAACACTAAAATATATCGTTCATTTTGTAGAGATCTCTTTTTCTGCTACATTTGACAGAACTGTCAAGTATGTAATTATGAGATCAGGAAGAATTGACTTTGGACAATATTTACTGGAATTGAGAACCAAGGCTGGTTACTCTCAAAAAAAAGTAGCTGACAAGCTTGGTATAGATATCAGTTTGCTAAGTAAAATTGAACATGGCGAAAGATTTATTCAAAGTCACATGCTTAAAGGCATATCAGAGCTATTTAATTTAAGTTTAAAAAACCTGCACATAGCTTTTTTAAAACAAAAAATTGATAGTGAGTTATCATCTTTTCCCTATGCGCATGAAGCAATTGAAGAGTGGCTTAAAAGTAGCAAAAATAAAAAGTCCAACAATGAAAAAGCATAAATCACTTGGTCAAGTTTACACGCCTGACTGGATTGTAGACGAAATACTAGAAAATGTAGGGTACGGGGCCGAGCGTATATTAACCTCTACAATATTAGAGCCGTCTTGCGGTGATGGCGCTTTTCTTAAAAGGATTGTTTCGCTTTTTATGCAGGAGGCTAAAAAGAAAAAATTATCAGAAAAGCAGATAAAGCAAAAAATAGAAAAGCAGATTATTGCATTTGAAATTGATACCGAAGAATACCACAAGTGTATTGATAACTTAAATCATTTGCTTGCAAGTGATTTTAACTTTACATCTTCGATTAATTGGAATATTATTAATGGAGATTCACTGGTCTTATACAAGAATTATTTAGGATATTTTGATTTTATTGTAGGCAATCCTCCTTACATAAGAATTCACAATCTAGATATAAAAACTAGAGAATTGATTAAAAATGATTTTCAGTTTGCGGAAGGAACTATTGACATATACATTACTTTTTTTGAGTTAGGGTTCCGTTGCTTAAAGCCAACAGGTAGATTATCTTATATCACACCTAATAGCTACTTGCACAATTCATCTTATGAGAAATTCAGGGAGTTTATAAAGTTGAAAAAAGGATTGGTTTCACTTACCGATTTTAAAGCAAATAAAATATTCAAAGGATTTTCAACATATACTGCAATCTCTACTTTTGACTTCAGTTCAAAATCTAAGTATTTCTCGTACAATGAATTTGTTGACAATAAAATTTATGCGGTCAACAAAATAGAATTCTCTGATTTAAATAGACAAGATTGGACTTTTTCATCCAAAGAAGATTTTGAATTTCTTGAATCTTTGAAAAACGAAAACCTTGTAAAAATAGGGGACATTTTTAATGTTCAATACGGATTTGCTACATTGAGAGACGGGATATTTATTGGTGATATAACAAAAGATAAAAATTCAAAAGATCTTGTATTTTTCAATGATTATTTAGTTGAAAAAAAAATATTAAAGAAAATTGTAAAAGGCTCTACTTATAAAGGAAATACCGACGAAAACAAGTATATCATTTTTCCTTATAAACCAATTAGAAATAAATATGTAGCCTATTCCGAAGTAGAATTGCAATCGCTTTTCCCAAAAGCCTACGCGTATCTATTGGCCCACAAAGAAGAGCTCGAAAAAAGAGATATGGATAAAGGGGCTACATGGTTTGAGTTTGGAAGAAGTCAAGGAATTCAAACAGTTCACACGCCTAAATTGGTGTGTAGCACATTGGTGAAGGATCAATTGCAGGTGTATGAATTACCAGCAGATGTTTTTGTTTACTCCGGAATTTTTATATCTACTAAAAAGGACCAAAAGGAAATAAATAAACTTAAAACTATTCTAGAAGCGCCTGAGTTTACTAGGTATATAAGAATAACAGGAAAAGATTTTTCGGGAGGGTATAAATCCATAACTACAAAGCAAATAAAAAACTTTGCTTATGGAGAAACTAAAAAGCATGATTTGTTTAGTTAGTACCCATAAAACCAGCCCTTGCCATGAGGAATGAAAATTATTTTGATGTACAAGTTTCCCAAGAACAACTTTCTTATGCCAAGGAACTAGTGCAGTATTCGGTAGACAATCATCCTGTTTCAGATATTTTTTCCAATGACCCAGGAGGTAAACAAAGGCAATTTGAGTTTCGGTTAACGGGTACTTTGGGTGAAGTGTTGTTTGCTGACATTTATTCGCTTAAAAGACCAACAAGATCATTTGGGGCAGTTGATGGTCAAGATTTTGGACAGGATTTTAATTTTACAGAAACTGGCAAAGAATATTCTATTGATGTAAAGTCGATGCGTCGAAAATCGAATAAGTTTAGAACCAATTATGTTTTAAACCTCCCTAAGTATCAAATGGATAGAGATTTTATAAGAACCGACTTTTATTTTTGTGTTAGTCTCTTTGAAAAATCTCCAAATACTTTTATAGCTTCGTTTTTAGGGTATGTATCTAAACTTGAAATCCAAGATGGCAAGCTGGGCATTTTATATAAGTCTGGTACTAAGCGTATCAAAGATGATGGCGGCACTTTTATTTTTCAGCGCGATACCTACGAAGTTGATTTTAAAGATATTACAACCCCATTCAAGCCCAGAACTACCAATTTAACAGGTTTTTCTGAGCACAAAATCTTAAATCCATACAAATGAGTTACAACGAACAAACATTTTTAGCTGCTATTCAAAATTCATACATAAAGTACAAAGAGCATGGGGCAAGAAGTACCGAAAAATTAAAGCCTTTGCATTTATTTGTAGCAGATACGCTTCGTCAAATATGGGGAAGTAAAGCTGAAATTAATTATATGGGAAATGGGGTAAAAGAGCTTGCTGTTCAAGGAAAATTTTACCCTAAGAAAATAGATATAGCAGTTTCTATAGACAAAAAAACAGTTTTTTGTTTGGGCGTTAAGTTTGTAACGAGCAACTATAAGCAAAATGCCAATAACTATTTTGAAGGTATGATGGGTGAAACTGCCAATATTCAATCCAATAATATCCCCTATGCGCACTTGATTATTCTGCGTTACCAAACACCCTACTACAAAAAAAACAACTCAGAAACGCCGCATAAAACTGAAATCATTACCAAAAAAGATTTACAAAAATATCTTAATTTAATGTCTGATGCCAATCAAGTGCATAGTCCTCAAATGCTTGGGATAAAGCTTGTTGACATTGATGAAAAGACGCAGCGTGTTAATTCAACAGATGTTAGTAGTCATTTTGGTAAAGATTTTGCGCAAGAACTCGAAAGTGTTTGCTCAGTAGCAAAAATGTTTACTCTTATTGAAAATTATAAAGCGTCGTTACCTACCACGGCTTAATTCATTATTTTTTCTTTCTCCTGTACTTGCCTCTTGTCTTGTAGTAATATCTAGACTTGGCCTGATTTCTGATAGCGGAGGGCTTGGTACTAACTGATTTTCTAATATGCCCCTTTCTAAATTTCCCCTTATAATTAATTGAAGGAGGAACGTAATGAGACTTTTTGGGTCTATTGGTATCCTGTAGGTCTGTGCATCCTATAAGTAGTATGGCGCATATGGAAAAGAGTAGTTTGATCATGGTTAAAATTATTGATTTACCAAATCATATCAATCACTGCACAAATGTCGGTATTTATATGTTTTTGTACTGACACCCCAACTTTTGTATATGCTTTATTTAAGCAATTGATTCTGTGGCCTAAGCTTGGTACATCATGGTCAATTAATAATTGTAGTACAATATCTTTTCCGGTGTCCATACCATACGAGCAGCATTCGGCGTAATTCCCATCTTTACACGCAATTCTTGTATGCCCCGTTGTACCAGCTTTTCCTTGCTCAATGGCAAAGCATTTGGCATTATTATAGGCTTCATTATCAAAATAAAGCGGATCGACTGGTTGCATGTAATTTAATAAGTTCATTAACGATTGTCGGTAACTAGAATTTTTTACGTAGTCGCCATACTTTTCTGTTCCGTAATAGTTTACAACTTCATATTTTAAAAAGTCTTTTGGATAAAGTCTGCAAAGATTAATATACAAAATACATTCCTTTTCGGTAGTTGTTAAATATTCGATGTTTTTAGCTGTATTAGCTTTTTCAATTTGAGCAGTTGTCCAATTTTGCGCATTCACAATTGAAAACTGAATGAAGATAAGGAGCGCACACGAAATTGTAATTATTTTTTTCATCTTTTTGAATGGATTTGTTAAACCAAAATTGAAAGATCAAAATATCTTAATTTGTTATCAAAACCTAAAACTACAACACCTTAACATTACAGTGTGTTAATGTATTGTATGTCAAATTGTAAGGCAATAGCATTTTATCATTTAAGTTTCTTATTATTCTTTTTCAATTGGGGTTTCCTAAAATTTGTTAAATTTGAAATACCTAAATCTCGTTTTTTTTTACAAAATATAAGCTAAGCGATGAGTAAAAAGAAAAACAAAAGTAATTTTAACATTAAAGTACCAAAATTTATTGATGACTTTTTTGAATTTATTTTCGAAATATTCATTTATTCTAAGGAATCAACTAAGTCGTCTAATGGGTCGTCATCAAGTAGTTCTTCATCAAGTAATTCATCATCTTCTGAAAGTAAAAGTGAAAATCAAGTAGTATGCCCAAGGTGCTATGGTAAAGCTTACGTTGATTTAAATGATATTAAACGACTAGGTATGGAACACACATGGCATCATGCGGGGCCATGCGGATACTGTGACGGTACTGGAAGAGTGTCAGCTAGCAAAGTTAGATTTGTTTCTCCTCGCCTTGGATCTAACGTAGACAGACCCTAATTTTTATTGGGTATAGATTGCCCCTTCATAATTATTTAACGATATCCCAACGTATCCTTAACGCTTCCTTATTAATTAACGAAATACTTTTGACCTCCCCCCCCTTAACAGTATTTTCTAATTAATAATTCTCCCGTATGCGGCTAGCTCTTGTTGCACTTTCATTTTTGCCTCTTTCTTTTTTTGGCCCCGGTAAACCAGACACGTACCCTCCCATAAAAGATCATTTTGATTTACACTGGTCTACACAAATGGGTTCGGCAAGTTTTAGATCGAATGTTATTGTAACGAATAACAGTTTAATAATTGGATCCAATGGCACTGATTTTATGGACTATTATATTTCAGACAAAAAATCGGGTGTTTATACCATCAATCGTAAAACTGGGACCATTATCAATCATTTTGCCAATGAGCCTCTTGGTGATATGGACGTAAACGGGTTGTTGCTGTATAATAATCGTTTGTATTTTGGTAACGACAATGAAGAATTTTTGTGTACCTCATTGGATGGTAAAATTATTTGGCGAAATCCCGCTTCTGGCGATATGGAACATGAGCCCGTACTTATTAATAATAGAGGGGTTCAGCAAGTTGTTTATGCGACCGAAACAGGCGAGGTTAAAGCCGTGGATCCGGCAACTGGTAAAGCTTTTTGGAGTTATTATGTACCTGATTTTGATGGCTGGAAACAAGGTGAAAATCGTGCCTTATTTAAGGTAAAATCTTATTTTACAAATACTTATGCTTTTTTTACTAAGCCGTTGGTAATGGATTTAACAAGGGATGGAGTTTTGGATTTGGTATACCACACCTATGACGGTAGATTATTTGCTGTAAATGGGGCATCAGGTAAAAAGTTATGGATACATGACGGTGGCAATGGAACAGAAATTGCAATATTTCAAACGGGTACAAAGACAAACCCTACCATTAGTTTTTTTGCTAAAACATTTGATGAGAAATATAATGCTACAAGCCATTTAGTTACTATTAATAGTGAAGGCAAGCAAATTGTAAAGATTGATTTACCGGCTAGTACTTTTGGAATGGGGCTTAATTCTCTTTTGTTAAATAACACATTTATTGTTCAGCGCGATTCTTTACTTGAAATTGATAGTAAAGGCAATTACAAGGCTTACGACCGTTCTAATCTCTATGAGGATGTTGATTATTTTGGAAAAAATGTAATTGAACAGCGCAATGGGTACGAATCGCTTATTTCAAATAGAGCATTTTCATACAAAGGCGATAGCAATTGCATTGTTATTTTAAATCAGCACGACTATGCGAATTACGAAAACGGTTTTGTAGAAATCTATTCATTAACCAGTCATAAAGTGATGGCTCGTTTAGGGTTACCAAAGCCCTCTGAGTTTCCGCCAATGATTGCCGACATCAATAAAGATGGGTATCTCGACTTGCTCATCAACTGCTTCGATGGTTATTTGTACTGCTATAATTTAAAAGTAAAACCTTAATAGTATGATTTTGAAAAATAAATTCGCCTTATGTATTGTTCTCGTAACAATTATGGTTAGCTGTTCTAATAAAAAAGTTTCTTATGAACAAAAAATTGAACCACCCCTTGTTGGAAGCGCCCTAGCCTTTGACTTATATGCTTATAAACAAGACACGAGTATTCGTATTGCCACTTCAAAAGGGACCGTTATAAGCATAGAGCCCAATACTTTTGCCCATGCAAACGGTACTGCGGTATCCAATCAAATCATTATCAAGGTTAGAGAAATGCATACGGCAAATGAAATTTTTAAATCAGGAATTCCAATGAGTGTTGATGGTGCTAGAAAAGATTTTTTACAATCTGGTGGTATGCTTGAAATTAGGGCGTTTGATAATAAAGAGGAACTGGTAATTGCGAATGGAAAAAGTATTGGCGTGTCACTTGCACATTTTAACCCATCTAATGGATATCGTTTGTATCATTTAAACGAGCATCAAAACTGGCAAATCAATGATACATTTGTAGTCCAACAAAATCAGCGTAAAAAGAGCGGGTTAGATAAAATCATCAACTTTTTTAAGCATCCCACCCGCCAAACCGGACTAGCAAAAAATAATGATTTTGAGATTGTTGC
>Ga0164293_10005184_pt1 | contig 11098 bp, 10 predicted proteins | sample GEODES118metaG_FD_111487 | JGI IMG/M metagenome (GOLD analysis project Ga0164293, IMG submission 111487) | Eutrophic lake water microbial communities from Lake Mendota, Wisconsin, USA - GEODES118 metaG | ecosystem: Environmental > Aquatic > Freshwater > Lake | place: USA: Lake Mendota...
ACCATGTACTGCGCCAGCAAGCACGCACTTGAAGGCATGACCAAAGCGCTGGCCTGGGAGCTGGGGCGCCAGGCCATTCGCGTCAATACGCTGTGCCCGACCTTCTTGGAGACGGACATGACGCGCGCCATGTTCGCCGAACCGACCTTCCGCAACTGGGTGCTCGAGCGCATCGCGCTCGGCCGGCTGGGCCAGCTGGAGGATATCGGCGGCGCCATCGTTTTCCTGGCCAGCGATGCCTCCAGCTTGGTCACGGGCAGCGCGCTCATGCTCGATGGCGGGTGGACAGCGGCATGAAAACCGGGCCCACCGCGCACGAGGTCGCTGCCTTGGCCCAGGTCTCGCAATCGGCCGTCAGCCGCGCCTTCACCAAGGGCGCCAGCGTCTCGCCCGCCACGCGCGAAAAGATTATGGCGGCCGCCGCCGCCCTGGGCTACCGGCCCAACGCGATCGCCAGCAGCTTATCGACGCGGCGCAGCTACATCATCGCCTTGGTGATGCGCTATCTGGAAAACCAGTTCTACCCGCAGGTGATCGAGAAGCTGTCCCAGCAGTTGCAGAAAGCCGGCTACCACGTGCTGATCTTCATCAGCGAAGCGGACGACGCGGACAGCGTGATGGACGAGATCTTGCAGTACCAGGTGGACGGCATCGTGCTGGCCTCGGCCACGCTGTCGGCGGCCATGACAGGCAAGTGCCGCAGCGCCGGGGTACCGGTGGTGCAGATCAATCGGCGCAGCGACCTCGATTTTTGCGGGCTCAACGCAGTCAGCGCCGTCACCTCGGACAATGTGGCCGGTGCCCGCGAAATCGGTCAAATGCTGCTGGCGCGCGGCCACAAGCGCATCGCTTTCATCGCCGGCCTGGAAGATGCCTCCACCAGTCGTGAGCGTGAACAAGGTCTCATGCAGGCGCTTGAGGGCGCCGGTCAGGCCTTGTTCGCACGCGAGGTAGGGCACTACAACTTCGAGCGGGCGGCTGAGGCCACGCGGCGGCTCTTCAAGGCACGCTCAAGCAGCCGTCGGCCCGATGCGCTGTTTGTCGCCAACGACCACACGGCCTTCGCAGCCATGGATGTCCTGCGTCAGGAGCTCGGCCTGCGGGTCCCCGAGGACGTCAGCGTGGTGGGCTTCGACGATGTTCCCCAGGCCGCCTGGGGGGCCTACCGTCTGAGCACCATGGCCCAAGATGTGCGCGCCATGGTCGAGCAAACGGTGGCAGTGCTGCTCGCACGCATCGCGCAGCCCTCAGGCATGCAAGCACCTCACCAGGCGGTGGTGCCGTGCCGCTGGATCGAGCGAGCTACCGTCCGCCCGGCTTGAACCTGGCCTCTTTCTAGGTCCCATGCCAGTCATCAACAACGCAGCAGATCGGATGGGAAAAATCCATGCCGGCAGCCTGACTTAGGCCCGTCGCCACTGGTGCTTGAGCGCTGGGGCCTGAGTTGCCCACCGTGGCTGAACTGGGCCTGCCAGGCTTTGAGGCGCTGAGCTGGCTGGGTCTGCTGGCACCGGCCGGCACGCTGAACAACGTCACCGTCGAACCGTGAGTCCCAATCCGCCGTCGCGCGTGCCCGGGTGGAGTGACCGCGCAGCACCCGCGATCTCCCCCGTGCCTCAGCGGTGGCGCAGCCCGCTGCCTGCGTCAAACCAGTAAAGGCGGTCCGGGTCCACCGCCAGATGCATCGGGGCGCCGGTTTTGAGCCGCGTGTCCTTGCCCGCCTTGACAGCCAGCATGCGACCATCGACCAGGGCGGTGGCCATGGTGCAATCACCCAGCAATTCGAAGGTGTAGACCTCTGTGCTGAAGGCCGATTCCTCGGCGCTGCAAAGCCGCAGGTCTTCGCAGCGAACGCCCAGCGTCCAGGCGCCGGGCGCCGGCGCGGTCACCGCCAGAGGCCGTCCGTCACAGGTGCAGCGGCCGTGTGCATCGGCTTGCACGGACAGCAGGTTCATCGCCGGGCTGCCGATGAAGCTGGCCACAAAAGTGTCGGCTGGGTCGTTGTAGATTTGCTCGGGCGTTCCGATCTGACGGATCTCGCCGTCCTGCATCACTGCCACGCGCGAGGCCAGCGTCATCGCCTCAATCTGGTCATGCGTCACGTACACCGTGGTGACACCCAACTCCTGGGTCAGATGTTTGATCTGGGCCCGCGCCACCACACGCAGCTTGGCGTCGAGGTTGGACAGCGGCTCGTCCATCAGGAACACCTTGGGCTGTCGCACGATGCTGCGCGCCAAGGCCACACGCTGGCGCTGCCCGCCCGACAGTTCGCGCGGCATGCGCGCCAAGTAAGGCGTGAGTTCCACCCGGGCGGCAGCCTCGTTCACACGGCGCTGTCGCTCAGCGACGGGCACACCGCGCAGCTTGAGGGGATAAGCGATGTTCTGCGTGACGTTCATGTGCGGGTACAGACCGTAGTTCTGGAACACCATCGCGACGTCGCGGTCCTGTGGACCCAATTCATTGATTCGGTCACCGTCGAATGCGATCTCGCCGGCCGACGGATGCTCGAGCCCCGCGATCATCCGCATCGTGGTGGTCTTGCCGCAGCCCGAGGGCCCCAGCAGAACCAGGAACTCCCGGTCTGCGATCTCTAAGTTGAGGTCTTTGACCACGTGTACGGACCCGTAGTACTTGTCAATCTTGCGCAATTGGATGGTGGTCATAGTGTTCAGCGAACGGCACCAGCAGTCAGGCTGCCAATGAACTGCCGGTGGACCAGCAGAGATAACAAGAACATGGGGGCAGTGATCAACAAGCCGCCGGCAGCCATCAACTCCCAGAGGTCGCCGCGCTCGGTGCGAAAGCCAATCAGGCCCAAGGGCAAGGTCAGCGCATCTTGCTTGCCCAGGATCAGCGCGAACAGGAACTCGTTCCAGGTCAGGGTAAAGCTAAAGACGGCGGCGGTGATGATGCCAGGCAAGGCGACCGGGACCACGATCTCCCACAGCACCCGCCAGCGTTGGGCACCGTCGACCATGGCCGACTCCTCCATCTCGATCGGCACGGCGTCGATGAAGCCCTTGATCATCCACACCGCATAGGGCAGTACGATGGACAAGTTAATCAGCACCAGTGCGCTGCGGGTGTCGAGCATGCCCAGTTCCTTGAACATCAGGAAGTAGGGCAAAACGACCACGGCTCCGGGTATGAACTGGGAGGCAATGACCGTTAGGAAAAGGGCTTTCTTGAAACGGAACTCCAGCCGCGAGAAGGCATAGGCCGCCAGCGTGGCCATCGGTACAGCCAGGAGCACCGTGCCCGAGGCGACCAGCACGCTGTTGAGGGCTTTGCTGCCCAGGTTCCAGGGGTGTTGGAAGATGGTGACCAGGTTTTCAAGCGTCGGTGTGAAAACCAGTGCTGAGTCGAGCGAGTAGACATCGCGCGGCAGCTTGAATGCGGTCAGCATCATCCAGAGGATGGGCAGCACGATGCTGGAAATGCCGGCTAAGACCAGCGCCTGCCTCAGCGCTTGTAGAACACGTTCCTGAAGCGGGGTGCGGTAGCCGGGAATGCTCGACTGCGCAACTGTGGATGATGCTTGCATGCGGATTTACTTGCGGAACAACAGCCGCAGATAAAAGAAGGCGCACACCACAAGGGCGGCGGTCAGTAGGTAGGCCGCCGCAGCCGCGTAGCCCATGTCGTAATAATTGAAGGCGGTCTGGTAAACGAAGTAGGCCAGCGTCTGGGTGGAGGTGCCTGGCCCCCCATTGGAGAGAGTGAAGATGGTGTCAAATGCTTTGAGCGCAAAGACCGTCTTGAGAATCAAGACCACACCCAGCACCGGCTTGAGCTGGGGCAGCGTCACGTCACGCAGCACCACCCATTCAGAAGCGCCATCAATGCGTGCGGCTTCCTGCGTTTCCTTCGGGATAGAGGCCAGGCCGCCCAGGACCACCAGGGTCATGTACGGCGCCCAGTGCCAGACATCAGCGGCGATCACCGCCACCATGGCCAAGGTCGTGTCAGCGAGCCAGACCTTGTCGGCCATGGCCGGGAAGATCCAGCCCACCAAGTGATGGCCGACGCCGAATTCTGGGTTCAGGAAGAAGCGGAAGGACACGCCGATCAGTGCCGGACTCATCACGAAGGGCAAAATCAGCAGCACTCTGGCCAGGCTGTTCATGCGAGTCTCGCGCTGGAGCAGCAAGGCCGCCGCCAAAGCCAACAACAGCGTCACCGCGACATCAGCGCTGACGAACACCAACGTCGCCCAGACAGAATCCAGAAACTCAGTATCGTCGCTGAGCAGGTTCCAGTAGTTATCCAGCCCAAGCCATTGACCAGGCGTGTCCTGCTGAGCCAACTTCCAGCTGCGAAAACTCAGCAGCAGGGAGTAGCCCAGCGGGAACAGCGCCATGGCTGCCACGAAGGCGAGCGCCGGGGTCAGCAACCAGACATGCAGGGGAACCCGGCGCAGCATGGCGATCAGGCGCGCAGGGCGCGACGGGCTTTAGCCGCTGCAGCGTCCAGGCCAGCCTTGACCGTGACCTGACCTGCCACGATCTCGCTGATCGTGGCCTCCAGAATGTCGCTGACCTGGGGCCATTGCGCAAACAGCGGGGTACCGCGTGCGCCCTTGAGCGCCTGCGCGCCGAACAGGTGCATGCCGCCAAAGCGCAGATTGACGTCGCCGTCGATCAGGTTGGAAGTCTGCATGGCCACCACCTCATTGAGGCGCCGGTCCAGGAGTACCGAGCGCTCCAGCGCTGGGTCACTGAGCCATGTCAGAAACTCCATGGCCGCGTTCTTTTGTTTGCTGCTGCGGTTGATCCCGTAGAACCAGGTGTTGGTGTATGTGGTCGCCTCACGTCCCGGCATGGAAGGCAGCGGCGCAAAGCCGATCTGATCGGACTTGAGCGTGGAGGTCTTGGGGTCGACGAGGCCTGCATAGCGCCACCACCACACCGGCACCATGGCGCTCTTGCCTTGAGCCACCGAATTGACGGCATCGGTTTCATTGAAGGTAGCCGATCCTGCGGGCGCAACTTTATGCTTGAGCAGGACGTCCACGTAGGCCTGGGTCGCGGCCACGCCCTGCGGTGAATTGAAGGCGGGCTGACCCTTCGCATCAAGCAGTTCACCCCCCATTCCCCAAAGGTAGTTAAACCAGATCATCAGATTCTGGCCCGAGGTCTTCCCGTAGTACATGGCCACGCCCGCCATGTCAGTCTTGGACTGGATCTGGCGGCCGGCGTCGACCATCTGGTCCCAGGTTTCCGGCGGCTTCAGACCCAAGCGGTTGAAAACATCCTTGCGATAGAACATCAACTGGACGTGGCCGCGCAGCGGAAAGCCCAGGATGTTTTTGCCGTTGCCGTTGCCATCCCGTGCAGCCCGCAGGTGTGCGAACGGATAGCGGGCCGTCATGTCGATCTTCTTCTCAGCGATGCGGTCATTGAGCGGATCGAACAGGTTGTACAGCGAGGGGCCCCAGACATCCATCACGCTGAGCACATCGTACTGATCTGTCTTGGCCACCAATTCGGCCGTGAGCTTTTCACGCATGCTGGCAAAGGGCACGTACTGATACTTGACCTTGATGCCCGTCAGCGCCTCGAATTCAGGCAACCTGGCCTCATGCGCGCTGAACTGCGGCGCCACCACGGACAACACATTCACGGTGGTGCCCGCAAAGGGCTTGCCTGGGCGCAGTGCAGCCGTGGTCTGGGCGTATGCCGCGCCAGGGACAACTCCCGCTGCAGCCATCCATTGCATCAATGCTCTTCTTTGCATAGTCATCTCCTGTTGAGTGATGTTGAGGGTCGGGAAAAAATAAATCTGAGGATGCGTCAGTAAGCGGATCGGGCCGAAGCGGGGGCCGCCGCAGGATTGCTACGACGAGCGGCCTGCGCCAAGGCCTGCGTGATGACCGCCGATGCCACGGTGCAGAAAAAGCGCGCTCCGACAGCGCCATAGCGGTCCTCTTCGGCCTGACTGAAGGCCAAGGTGCCGGGGCAAATGCCTGCGCGTGCGACATCGCGCAGCGCGCTGTCGATGGCAGCCTGCACCGGCGGGTCGCTCCAGCGGTTCTCGTGTCCCATGGCGTGGGCCAGATCGTTAGGCCCGATGAACACGGCATCGACACCCGGCACACTGGCAATGGCATGGGCGTTGGCAACGCCCTCTGGCGTTTCAATCATCACCACCAAGCCCACGCCGTCGTTGGAGCGCTGCGTGTGGGAAGGGCCGCCATAAGCGCCATAGCCCGCCGCACGTGTGCTAAATGCGCTGCCCCGATGACCGCCGGCACCGCCGGGCAGGGGGTAGCGCACCCGATCGACCAGATCGCGAGCCTGCTCAGGCGTACTGACCATCGGCACCTGTATGCCGCTTGCGCCCATGTCCAGCAGGCGAGGGATGTCATGCGGCAGGCAGCGCACCACGGGCACGATGCCACTGGCGCGGGCGGCCCGCAACATGTTCTCCGTGGTTTGCAGGTCGGCGCTGCCATGTTCGTTGTCAATCACCACGAAATCAAAGCCGGCAAAAGCACACATTTCGACCAGTGCTGGAGACGATAAAGAGTTGAAGATGCCGCGCAGGCGCTCGCCGCTACGGAACATGCCGCGCAGGCGGTCATCAAAAGGGATTCGGGAATTCATGGCTGGCTCACCTCTGGGCACGATCAACAAAACGCTTGGGCGCGACAAAACCATTGGCGTCAATGGCCCAGCCTGCTTGCGTGGCAGCAGTCACGACCTCGGGCGCCCACTCGATGCGCTTGCGGTGGTCTCCGCTGGTGAGTACCAGTACACGGGCCTGAGCACTGCCGGCATTGCGCAGACTGCGCCAGACATCGGCCGGCAAGGCGTAACTGTCCCAGGCGCTGTCTGTGCCTCGCAGTGCCATCTCGGTCTGTATCTCGCCACTGCCCACTTCCACGCGCAGATCGCCCTCTACGGCGATCAGCACCTGCTTTTCTGCCAGGCGGTGACGGCTAACGCGCCCGCCCGGCGGCAGAGCGAGCCACTCAATGGACAAGGTGTGTGCATTGGCCACAGGTGCTTGGCTGTTACGGTCCTGAGTCATGCCCAGGCCGATCACCGGGGCGAGTTGTCCACCGCAGCCGGCAAGGCTTGAGTCCAGCAGACCGTGGGTGGACCATGCCAGCGCATCGCCGCGCACCAAGCGCCCGGCCATTTCGGCGGGCGACCAGTCGCGCAGTTGAGCGATTTCCTCTGGGGTCATCGGCACAAGCGGCTTGAGTGGCGGCGCCATGCGCTGACCCCGCTGCTCGTCAATGAGTTGGTAATCCTCGGTCAGATACACCCCCTGCTGGGCAGCGGCGGCCAGCGTGCTTGGGCCCCACAAGATGCCACCGGTATCGTCACCGCCCAGGGCGGTAAACATGAAGCCGTCATCCACCCCCACGTTGGTAAAACCGCGGTAAATCCAGGTGGGCACGCTGACGATATCGCCGGCCTGGATGCGCACCGAGCGCTTGTCGGGGTTGAATCCCCAATTGATCTCCCACTGGCCGCGCACACAAATGAACACCTCGCAGGTGAAGTGCATGTGGGGCGGGTTGGTTTTGCCATGCGGCATCGACACGCCGCCTACCTGGAACCCATGCTTGTCACGCAGGCTCACCGGTTGATTCGGGTTTTGCGACACCCCAGGGCCAATGAGCGCGTAGTTGAATTTCGGCGAGCACTCGGGGATTCGGTAGTCGATGAACGCCTCGGTGCTGTATTGAAGGGAGGGGAACGGGATGAGGCGTTCCCGCAGGGCCTGAGCGTCAAGCATATGGGTCCGATGGCTAAGGTTCTAAAGAAGAAGTGACGGGGCTTTGCAGCCATTGGGCGAGGGCGCGGCTCAGGGGGGCGGGCGCCTCCAGGGGAAGGAAGTGACCCACGCGGGGCAGCGCCGTCCATTGGGCGTGCGGCTTGAGAGTTGCGATTTCTTGCTGCCAGGCATGGGGACACAGCTTGTCGCGCATCCCACTGACCACACACAGCGGACCGGTAAATCCAGCCAGAACCGAATGCCCCTCGGGTCGGGCAGCAGCCCACTGAAACTGAGCCTTGGCCGCGGCGCCAGGCGTGCGACGTGCCATATCTGCAACCAGACGATGATGGCGCTGGGCGCGCTTGGCAAAGTACTGCGGCAGCGCGTCTTTCATCACGCCTTGCGGTCCGCCGATTCGCCACCGACGCCACAGCTGCGCGCTGCGGCGCTGGCCGCGCAAGGAGGCGCCGCGCGCATTGCTGGCCACAAGGGCCAGGCGTTCAACGCGCGATGGCGCCTGTCGCAGGATTTCCAAGGCCAGCAAGCCGCCCAAGGAAAAGCCAGCCACCGAAAAACGCGGCGGCAGCCGCTCTAGCAAGCGCGCCACCCAAGCGGCCGGTTGGTCCAGGGTGTGCAAGTTGCCCACTTCAATGCGCACCATCAGTCGCAGCGACCGGCGCTGGCGGGCAAAGAGGCGCTCATCACACAGCGTGCCGGGAAGCAGCAACAAGGTGGGGCGCATGGCCGGACTCATCGGGCCCTCCGGGGGGCCGTGGACTGTCGCAAACACAAGCGTCCGGGCACCACGACGTTGCGAGACTGGAACACTTCCCCCGTCTGCATCTGTACCTTTAACAAACCGATCGTGGACTCGACCATGGGCGCCAGCGGCTGTTCGTAAGTTGTTAACTGGTAGGCTGGCCACTGGGCCTGCGGCACATTGTCGAAGCCAACCACTGAGACATCGTCTGGCACCGCTAAGCTCAGGTCGTAGCGCAAGGCATCGATGACCGCAATGGCCATTTGGTCACTGGCCGCGCAAACCGCATCGGGCCGATGGGCAGGATCGGCGAACATCTTGAGCGTCGCCTCGCGAGCACGCGCCATGTCGTAATCGCCCACGCCACGGGCAAACAAAGGCAGCCCGGCCTCCGCCAGACCCTCCAAGAAACCACGTTCACGCTCCAGGTTCGTGGAGGCATCTTCACGGCCAGCCAAGTAGGCGATGCGGCGGTGACCCTGCTCCGCCAAGAGTCGAGCCAGGGTGCGCCCCCCAAAATGGTTATCGCTTCGCACTGAATGCACAGGCGTGGCATCAGCCATCACGCGGTTAAACAGCACCACGGGAATATTGGCCTCGGCGCAGCGCCGCGCCAAGGCCGACGACAGCGTGGTGGCGCCCAGGATGATGCCGTCAACGCGGTACTGCAGCAGCTCGCGAACCAGGTCATCGCCGTCTTCTTGGTCGCTGACGAACAGCAAGACGTGATAGCCGTCCGTTTGCAGGCCCTGGGACAGCTGTTGCAGCACGGCCGGGTAAAACAGGTTGTCGAGGTTTGAAACCACCAGCCCAATGATCCGCGAGCGACCCGTGATCAGGCTGCGGGCATGGGCATTGGGCGCGTAGCCCAGCTGCCGCGCGGCAGCGAGCACCTTGCGACGCGTGGCATCGCCCACGCTGGCACCGGCGGTGAACGTGCGGCTGACTGCTGACTGTGACACCCCTGCCAAGGTGGCGACGTCAATGGAGGTGACACCAACGCGAGTCACAGCATGGACCGAGGTTTTGCATAGGTATGCATTCTGCAGTTCTGATCGCGAAGAGAAATGGTATTTACCCTAGGGAAGGTCTGTACAGCCGAGGCTATTGCGTTGCTTGATACATGAGTATTCGCCCGATGAAACCGCAGCTGGATTTGCCAGCGATTGCGTGCATTGCGGGCCTTCTGCGGCCTGTTTTCGGGCCCGTGTCCGTGCTGCAGGCGTCAGCGGTGTCGGCGGACGAGCCGTTCAGGAGGGTCGAGGAGGCGCGCGTCTTCGTGCATTTCGACCGGATACCGCAGCCTTGCCAAGGGCTTGAATACTTGCAGGCGGCGCAGCGCCACGGCATTGCGATTCGCACGGGCTTGTGGTCGTACACGGCCGGGCGTGCCCCTATCTTTTTTTCGGCCGCCGCCCGGGCAATGGCGCCTGTAGTGGTGCGCCTACCGGTGCGGAGCACAGCAAGGACATCGTCCGCCGCATGCTGCGCCATCACCTGCGCACCCCAGGCAGCCCGCTCAAGTGCATCACGACGGACATGATCGACATGCCCGGCTACGGCGGCAGCGTGAAGTACTTGCTGTATGAGTAGAACGTCGCGATTGCCCAGCGGTTTGGCCATACCTGGGATTCCATGGTGAAGGACGCTTCAGTTCCGGCCTGATCAGGGAGGCAAACCCGCGGTCAGCCATCGGGTGATGAAATTTTCCGGGCCGGACCTTGGGTTACGGTGGGACTACGCCCTCAAAAGCGCCACGGCCTTGTCGGATACCTCGCTGCGGCCAGAACTCGAAGCTGGCTTTTTGCTCTAATCCGTCCCCGGCAAGAGCTCGATCATGTGCATGCTTATGACGGGCGGTGGGTCAGTGTGAGTCAAAAAGGATGTGTTTATGGTAGCTTCGTGGGTCAGATCCCTCTCGGTTTTCGTTTTGGGCCTTGCAGCGGCGTTTGCGCATGCCCAGCCCCAGGCAGCTAGCTATCCGAACCGTCCGATCAAGCTGATCGTGACGGTGCCACCGGGCGGCGCGGCTGATTTCATTGCCCGCCTGCTGGCCAGCAAGCTGTCGGCCTCGATGGGGCAGCCGGTGGTGGTTGAAAACAAGGCCGGCGCCAGCGGTACCCTGGCCAGCGACTTTGTGGCCAAGTCGGCGCCCGACGGCTACACCCTGCTGCAAAGCTCCATCACCACCCACGGCATTGGCCCGCACCTGATGGCCAAGCTGCCCTATGACCCGGTGACCTCTTTTGCGCCGGTGACCATGCTGGCCAGCTTGCCCCTGATCATGACGGTCAACGCCGACCTGAAGGTGAACAGCCTGGCCGAGTTTCTGGCCCTGGCCCGCGAGCGGCCGGGCCGGCTGGCCTTTGCCTCCTCGGGCAATGGCGGCGCCCCGCACATGGCTGGCGAATTGCTCAAGGGGGCGGCCTCCATTGACATGCTGCACGCCCCCTACAAGGGCAGCGGGCCGGCTGTGGCTGATCTGGTCGGTGGACAGGTGCAGGTCATGTTTGACGGCGCGCCTTCGCTGCTGCCGCACATCAGCTCTGGCAAGATTCGCACCCTGGCGGCGGCCAGCCCCAAGCGCAACCCGCTGCTGCC
>Ga0164293_10005185_pt1 | contig 11094 bp, 9 predicted proteins | sample GEODES118metaG_FD_111487 | JGI IMG/M metagenome (GOLD analysis project Ga0164293, IMG submission 111487) | Eutrophic lake water microbial communities from Lake Mendota, Wisconsin, USA - GEODES118 metaG | ecosystem: Environmental > Aquatic > Freshwater > Lake | place: USA: Lake Mendota, Wisconsin...
AGCGATCTGGTTTGGACCGCGGAGATACCTTCGTTTCGTCATGATTCGATCACCCGCCGCGCGGGAAAAGGTCCGCCACTTCTCAGGCCACAAAGCTATAGTCGTAGGGAGCGCGCATTTCCCGGGCGACTTGCGCATTGCCCTCCGCCGCGTGGTCGCCGGTGAAGCGCTCCGCCTCCGGGTCCCACGTCAGCGCACGCCCGGTCCGCAGCGCGATCGTGCCCAGATGGCAGACCATCGCGGACCGATGCCCGACCTCGACGTCGCAGATCGGATCGCGGCGCGTCCGGACGCAGTCGATGAAGTTCTCCATGTGATTGTTGCTGACGGGAAGCCGGAGCGCATCCGCGGCGAGCGGCGTCCGGAGCAGTTCCGGGTCGCTGGCGCGCAGTTCACTGCGGTTCACCCAGATCCAGCCATTCGTGCCTTCGAAACGGAGACCGTTGCGCTGGCCCTGCGGATTCGCCACCCGCCCGAAGATATCGTCGTCACGAGTGGTCGCCACGGTCAGCCGCACGCCGTTCCGGTAGGCGAACCGGACCTCGTAGTCGCTGACGGCGGTGAACCCGCCCGGGATCGGCTCGGCGATCCGGGTAGCCTCGACCTTCACTGGCGCAGTCTGCCCGATGGCCCACGAAGCGATGTCGATGTGGTGCGCGCCCCAGTCCGTCGTGGTGCCACCCGAGTAGTCGTACCAGAAACGGAACTTCACGTGCGACCGCTCCGGCACGTAGTCGACGCGCGGTGCCTGACCTTGGTAGAAATCCCAGTCGAGCGACGCTGGAACAGCCGCCGTGGCAAACGGGCCCTCCCGCAGTCCGGCCGGCAGCCAGACCTTCACGTCCTGGAGGCGACCGATGCGACCGTTGCGCACCAGTTCGCACGCCATGCGGAAACGCTGCGAACTGCGCTGCTGCGTGCCGGTCTGCAGCACACGACCGTGCTTGCGCGTCTCGGTCACCAGACGGCGCCCTTCATCGATCGTCAAGGTGAGCGGCTTCTCCGAATACACGTCCTTGCCAGCCCGGACCGCACCGAGATTGACCAGCGTGTGCCAGTGATCGGGCGTTCCGTTCAGTACGATCTGCACGTCGGAGCGCCCCAGCATCTGCCGAAAATCCCGGTAAACCTGCGGCGCGGCTTTCCCCTCCACCGTCAGCTTTGCCGCCGCCGCCGCCGCTCGCTCCGCGTCGACATCACAGACCGCCACCACGTCGCCGTAATTCGCCGCATTCAGCGCGTCCACCGTCCCCATCCCCCCGCATCCCACCAGCACCACCCCCGGCCGATCATTCGCCGCCACCTTCGCAGTCGCCGCCTCGCTGGCACTCAACTGCCTTTCCATAAACCACATCGGAAGACCAGTGGCTGCGGCCGCAGCCGCGCAGCGCTGAAGGAAACGACGCCGGGTGACCGTGAAGGGGGCTTCGCAGGGGTTCACGGCCCGAAACCGTGCAAAGTCTGGGCAATGAGGTCGAACCTATTCATAAATTCATGAAGGTCATGTATTTAATTAACAGATGCCCTCTCGGAAAGGACCGTGTCCCGCGCTTACGGGGGGCGTTGCTGCCGCTAATAGGTCGGAAATTCGTTCGGTGAAGATTGACGGAACCTTCCCAGCGGAGTTCTGTCTCCCTTGTAAGAACACTTCTCCCGCCTAGCGGGAGTTTTGGGGTAACTAAGAAAGCAAAGGCGGGTCGTGTAGGGGTACACGGCCCGCCACTTTTTTTGCCCATCGGGGGCGGATCGCCCCGTTCAGTCCGCCGCCGGAGGCACTGCGGGAGGCGCCGGCGGAGCTCCGAGTAGGATCTTGTCCACGCGGTGGCGGTCCATGTCGACCACCTCGAAGCGCCGCCCATTCCACGTAAAATATTCTCCGGCGTTCGGGATGCGGCCGAGCCGATCCACCACGAAGCCGCCGACCGTCTCGAAGTCGCCGTCCTCTTCCCCAGGCAGTGCGGGCAGGCCGAAGCGCCGCCGGAAATCGTCGATCGCCATGCTGCCGTCGACCAGCCACGAGCCGTCTTCACGCTGCTGCGCGTCCGGGGAACGGCGGTCGCCGGGCTCCGGCAGGTCACCGACGATGGCCTCCATCACATCGATCAGCGTCACGAGTCCCTGCACGCTGCCGAATTCATCGGTGACGAGGGCGATGTGCTTGCCGGACTTCTGAAAGAGCTCGAGGAGCTGCACGACATTGATCGTGGTGGGCACGAACAACGGCGGCATCAGGTGATTGCGGATGCTGTTCGGCACGCCGGCGGCGGCGTTGGCCCAGAGCGACTTCACGGAGACCATGCCGAGTACGTGATCGCGGGTGCCCTCGTAGACGGGAAACTGGGAGTGACCGCTGGCGACGATCTTGCGCCAGTTGGATTCGTCGACGTCGGAGACGTTGAGCCAGACGATCTTCGTCCGCCGCGTCATGATCTCGGTGACGGACCGCTCGTCGAGCCGCAGGACACCCTCGACCATCGCGCGCTCGGCCTTATGGAAGACGCCGGCGGTCGTGCCCTGCTCGATCATGTGCGTCACTTCCTCCTCGGACGGCGGCGCGTCGACCTCCTTGGCGAGCCCGAAGACCTTGAGCACGAGGTCGGTGGAAACCGTGAGCAACCACACGAACGGCGCCGCCAGGCGCGAGAGGCTCGTCATCGCTCCCGCGACGAGCATCGCCCGACGCTCCGGGTTGGACAGGGCGATGCGCTTTGGGACGAGTTCGCCGATGACGAGCGAAAGGTACGTGATGGCGCCGACGACCAGTGCGATCGAGATGATGCCCGCGTACGGGGCCAGCGCCGGAATCGCCGCGATCACCGGCTCGAACTCGTCGGACAGCGTCGCCCCGCCGAACGCACCCGCCAGAACGCCGACCAAGGTGATCCCGATCTGCACCGTGGAAAGAAACCGGTCCGGACTGTTGGCCAGCGCCAGCGCCACGCTCGCCCGGGTCGATCCTTCGTCAGCCAGTTTCTTCAGCCGCGCCTTGCGCGACGACACCACGGCGATCTCCGCCATCGCAAAGACGCCGTTTAGCACCAGCAGGAGGAACAGGATCAGGAGCTCAGCGAATAGGTTCATGGTGTAAGGGGCGCCTCCTTGTTACCTCGCCGACCGGTCAAACCGGAGGCGCGGAGGTGGCGCGGGAGAGACGACGGGCGTCAGGCACCCCAGTGCTGGGCGATTTTTTCGCGGAGGAAGCGTGCACTTTCCACCAGCTGGTCCATGCCTTCCACGCCGTCCTCGATGCTGATCCAGCTGTCGAAACCCACCGAGCGGAGCTCGCGGAAGATGGCGTCGTAATCGTTCAGGCCGCGCCCGATCGTGCCGTGGCGGAGGCGCTTCACGTAGCCTTCAACGCCGCCTTCCTCGCGCCGCAGGTCCTCCAGCGTGCCGGAGATCAGCGTGCGGTCGCTCGCGTGCATCGTCACCACCCGGTGCTTCACGCGCCGCAGCAGCTCAAGCGGATCGTCGCCGGCGAGGAAGGCGTTGCTGGGGTCGTAGTTGACGCCGAAATACGGGTGGTGCAGGCGGTCGACGAGTTCGCAGAAGACGTCCATCTTCTGCGCGAACTCCGGGTAGCTCCAGAAATCGTCTTTGTAGTGATTCTCGAGGATGAGCGTCACGCCGCACGACTCCGCGACGGGGAGACACGCCTCGATGCAGCCGACGACGAGGTCGAGTCCCTGCTGGCGGGTGAGTTCGGGGCGGCGCTGGCCGGAAAGGACGCGGCAGTAGCGCGCGCCGAGTTCGGCGGCCATGCGGATCCAGTCCTGCTCGCGCGCGATCTCACGCTGCCGGGCCTCACCCTCGGGCAGGCTGAAGTCGGGCGAGCAGCAGAGCATCGGGATCGTCATTCCGGCGCGCTCGACGCTGCGGCGCAGCCCGGCCCAGCGGCTGCGGTCAGCCAGCTCCCAGAAGCCGCTGTAGAATTCCAACCCGTCCAGCCGCAGCGGCGCCGCGAGGTCGACCCACGCCTGCAGGGTCATGCCCTGCGGCGTGCAAAGATCGCGAATGAAGGCCTTGGGAAATGCAGCGAGGCGGGGCATGGGATCAGGACTTTACCGGGTTGCGGCCGATGATGGGGTATTGTTCCAGCTCCAGGACGGAGCCGCTGACGGGCCGGGACTCGTCGCCGAGCCAGTAGACGGCCGCGGTGGCGACTTCCTCCGGACGCAGGATCCGGCCCGAGGGCGCATAGGCCTTCGGGATGTGTTCGTGCCAGTCCTTGGGCTGCCCGAGTTCGATCTGGTGGTGATACTCGCGGTCGGTGAGGACCCAGCCGATATTGAGGTGATTCACGCGCACGCCGTCGTTCGCCAGCGCGTTCGCGAGGTTGCGGGAGAGCGTCATCAGGCCGCCCTTCGACAGGCTGTAATCCAGCAGGGTCGCCTCGCCGCAATAGGCATTGATTGAGCCGATGTTCAGCACGGAACCGCGGTGCGCGCGCAGGGATGCAATCGCCGCCTGAACGAGCAGCATCGGGGCCCGCAGATTGACCGCCATCATGCGGTCGAAGATTTCCGCACTCGTGTTGTCGATCGTGCTCCGCCCGATGCAGGCCGCGTTGTTCACGATGCCATCCACCCGGCCGAACGCCGCCAGCGCCTCCGCCACCACTCGCGCCGGGGCCGTCGCTTCGCCGAGGTCGGCAATCGACAGCAACGCCCGGTCCGACCCGAGCGCGCGCACCAGCGCCTCGCCCGCCGGGCGATCGATGCCGTTGATCACCACGCGGGCACCTTCCGTCACGCATCGTTCCACGATCGCGCGACCGATGCCGGAGGTGCCGCCGGTGACGAGGATGACCTTGTTTTCGAGACGCATGGCAGGGAGGAGAGAAAGAGGAAAGAAGCCGGATCGGACGCTCCCGCGGCGCGACGCCACGCGGTCCGTTTCCGGCCGTCGTGGCTCAGTCGGTCGGCGTGAGCACGGCCTTGACGATCTCGCCGTGGTGCATGCGCTCGAACGCCTCGTGCCAGCCCGCCAGCGGCCACGTGCCGCCGATGATCGGCCGCACGTCCAGCTGCCCCGAACTCATGAGCGCGAGCACGCGCTCCCAGATCGGCCAGTTGTGGCTGAAGCTGCCCTGCAGCGTCACCGCTTTCGCGACGAGCGGATCGAGCGAGAAACCAAGCGGCTGCGGACCCCAACCCACCTTGCTGATCCAGCCGGCCGGGCGCACGAGATCCAGCGCCGCCTTGAGCGACGCCGAAACGCCCGCGGCGTCGATCACGCCATCCGCACCCAAACCGTCGCGCGACCGCGCCCACTCGGTGGCGTCACCGATGATCACATCGCAGCCATACTGCTTTCCGACTTCGAGACGGACCTTGTCCCGCTCAAGTCCCACCAGCGCCACCTGCGCGCCCGCGAGGCGCGCCATCGCGGCGCACAAGATGCCGATCGGGCCGGGCCCGAGCACGATCACCCGGTCGCCCGGCTGGATGCGCGCCTGCTGGATGACCGCGTTGTACGCGACGCAGCAAGGCTCGGTCAGCGCGGCGTGCAGCAGCGGCACGTTCTCCGGCACCCGGTGCAGGCACCGCGCCGGCACGCGCACGTAGCGGGTCATCGCCCCGTTCACGCCGTACCCAAAGCCCTTGCGGGTCGGATCCAGGTTGTAGAGACCCCGCCGCGACAGCGGGCTGTTGGCGTCGATCACCGCGGCCGTCTCACTGACCACGCGATCGCCTTCCTTGAACCCTTGCACGTTTGCCCCCACCGCCGCGATGCGGCCGCCGAATTCGTGGCCGAGCACCACCGGATAGTTGACCGTCCAGCTGTGCTGCGCGGTCCACTGGTGCAGATCGCTGCCACACACGCCGACCGCCTCGACCGCGAGGAGGACGTCATCCGCACCCGGCTCCGGGCGGGCGACGTCGCGCAGCTCGACGCTGTGCGGCGTGGACGAGAAATTCACCACTCCTGGACTGGTCTTGTTCATGACGAAACTTAGGCGCGGCCGACCGGCACGTCTCCGTAACCATGGACCCGCTCGCAGATGATCCGCAGCGTTCCCTCGAGGTTGCCATCCGCCGTGCGGAAGGCGTCCGCATCCACCGCGAGCGGCGCGCCGATCACGACCAGCGGCGCTCCGTACTCGGGCGTGCGCACCGCCTGCTCCAGCGTCAGCCCACCCACCGCCTGCACCGGGACCTTCACGGCCGCCACCACCTCGCGCAGCTGGTCGAGCGGGCTCGGCATGCGCCGACCGCTCGCCGCGATGCCGCGGCGTTCGTCGTAACCGATGTGGTGAATCACCATGTCGCAGCCCAGATCCTCCAGGTGCCGCGCCCCCGCGACCATGTCCTCGCAACCGAGGTTGTCGCCCATGACCTTGACCCCGTAGTCGCGGCCCGCCTTGACCACGCACTTGATCGTCTCGGGATGCGCCCGCGCCATCACGACCACGTGGGTGGCGCCGGCCTTGGCCATCATCTCGGCCTCGAGGTAGCCCCCGTCCATGGTCTTCAGATCGGCGATGATCGGCACCCCCGGGAATTCCCGGCGCAACGCCCGCACCCCGTGCAACCCCTCCGCCAGCAACAGCGGCGTGCCCGCCTCCAGCCAATCGACGCCCGCCCGGCGCGCCAACGCGGCCGTCGCGAGAGCCTCCTTGAGGTCAGTCAGATCGAGCGAAATCTGCACGAGGGGACGCATAAAAAGAGGGTCCAAGCAAACCCCCGCCTGACCCCATAGCGAATCGAAAAATATCCGGGACGAGGGCGACGTCCTCAAACCGATCGATTGCTATCGATATGCAACGCAAATTAATATCTATTTTGCGGGATTCACTCCCTCCCTTCGCGCTTGCTGACCAAGGATGGCATGTGGGCAGGTTGATCGCGATCCCCGCTTTTCATCCGTGCCGAATCCTGCTTGGTTCCCGGGCCCAGCCGCCGCCATGAACGACGCCGACGATCTCCCACTCTCCCCCGTCTCGGAGCCGGGCGAGGTTGGCTTGGTGGCCCCCAGCGATTTTGTCAGCAAGGAGTCGTTCGTCTGCGATTCAGGCCAGGTGCTGCCGGGGTACACGCTCCGCTACGAGACCTACGGCCGGCTCAACGCCGCGCGCGACAACGCGATCCTGATTTGCCACGCGCTGAGCGGCGACCACCACTGCGCGGGCATTCACAGCCTGAGCGACCGTAAACCTGGCTGGTGGAACAATCTGATCGGGCCGGGCAAGCCGGTCGACACGCACCGCTACTTCGTTCTCTGCGCCAACGTCATCGGGGGCTGCCAAGGTTCCAGTGGGCCGGCTTCGATCAACCCGGCCACCGGCCGCGCCTACGGGGTCTCGTTTCCCGGCGTGACGATCCGGGACATGGTGCGGGCACAGCACCGGTGGCTGCAGTCCCTCGGAGTCACGGCCCTGCACGCGGTCATCGGCGGCTCCATGGGTGGAATGCAAGCACTCCAATGGGCCATCGAGTACCCGAGCTTCGTCCGGCGCGTGATCGCCATGGCCACGACCGCGCGGGAGAGCGCTCAGGGCATTGCCTTCAACGAGGTCGGGCGACAGGCCATCCTGCAAGACCCGGGCTGGAACGGCGGCGACTACCCGCGTAACGGCGGTCCGCGCGTCGGCCTCGCCATCGCGCGCATGATGGCGCACATCACGTACCTCAGCGACGCCGGCCTCGACCGAAAGTTCGGCCGGCGGCGGCGCGCGGTCGCGACGACCCCCGGCACCGCGACGGCGACGGCGGAACCCGCGGCGAACGAAGCGGCCGGGGCGGCCGCCACTGAGGGCGCGGGCACCGCGCCCGGCTTCGCGAGCTTCGAATTCGAGATCGAGCGCTACCTGCGCCACCAGGGTCAGAGCTTCATCAATCGCTTCGACGCGAACAGCTACCTGTACATCACGCGGGCAATTGATGCCTTCGACGTGGCCGGCGAGGGCTCGCTGGAGCAGGCCTTCGCCCCGGTGCAGGCCGAGTCGCTCATCGTCGGGTTCACCAGCGACTGGCTCTTCCCGCCGGAACAGAACCGCGACATCGCCCTCGCGCTGCTGCGCGCCGGCAAGCGGGCAAGCTACGCCGAGCTGAACACCGATCTCGGCCACGATTCCTTCCTGCTCGAATCTCCCCAACTCTACGATCTGGTCCGCGGCTTCCTTCGCTGAGCGCGCCACTCCGCGCGCGCTCCCCCTCCGCACGCCGTCGCTCCGCGCCCCCTCCCGCGCCGACCTTCCGTCCACCGTCCCCCGCCCCACGCCTCATGAGCCTGTCGCTTCGCGGTCTGCTGCGCTTCCAGGAAAGCGGTCTCCTCGTCGTCATCCTCGTGCTCGGCGCCTTTCTGACCGCCTTCAGTGGGACGGTCCGCGCGCCGCTCTTCCAGCAGGGGCCGGACGGGACCCGCGAGCGGGTGTTCATCACCGACGCCAACGGTGAGCGCACGCCGGCGTTCGTGGAGCGGAACAAGTTCCTGAACGCGCAGAACCTCGCGCAACTTGCCAAGGACACGAGCTTCATCGCGATCATGGCGGTGGGCATGGCGTTCGTCATCATCGCCGGAGGCATCGATCTTTCCGTCGGCTCGATCTACGCCCTCGCGTCGGTGGCCGGCGCCCTCGTGCTGAATCACTTCGGCCCCGGCGGCCCGGCCGGGGACATCGGACTCGCGGGGAGCCTGGCGGGCGCCGCGGTCTGCCTCGGGACGGCACTGGTGTGCGGGCTCACCAACGGCGGCCTCATCGTCGCCCTCCGAGTCCATCCGTTCATCGTTACCCTCGGCACCATGGCGGTCTTCCGCGGAGTCGCCTTCGTCGCCACCCAGGGCCAGTCGGTCGGCGGTTTTCCGCAGTCGTTCCGCGATCTCATCCGGATCGAGGTCGGCCAGGGCCTGAGCGTGATGCCGCTCCTCGTGATGATCGCGGTGACCGTGGTGGGCTGGGTCGTGCTGTCGCGGCTCGCCGCCGGGCGCCGGGTCTACGCGATCGGTGGCAACGAGCTCGCCTCTCGATTCAGCGGCATCCGCATCGAGCGCGTGAAGCTCGGCGTGTACCTGATGTCTGCCCTCGCTGCCGGCATCGCCGCCCTGCTGTCGCTCGGCTATTACGGCGGAGCGACGTCGGGCGACGGCCAGGGCTACGAGTTGAGCGTGATCGCCGCCGCCGTCGTAGGCGGCGCGAGCCTCTCCGGCGGGCGCGGCTCCGCCCTCGGGGTCGTGCTCGGGGCCTTGATCATCCAGATGATCAACAGCGGCATCGTGATCCTCGGGATCGACCAGAACTACAGCCAGATCATCATCGGCTCAGTCGTGATCGCCGCCGTGGTGCTCGACAACGTCAACTCCTGGCTCGCCCGGCGCCGACTGCAGAAGGCATCTGAGGGCTGATCGGTCGCCGCACCCCGCCCCGCGATTGCCTTTCGTCGCCATCACCCTCCTACTCATCACCCGTCCGACCGCGCCTCGCCGCTTCGATCGAAACCCCTCTCCCCCCGCCTTCGCATGCGTACCCTGATCTCGCTCCTCCTCACCGTCGCCGCCGCGGTCACCCTGAGTGCCGCCCCGCGCACCATCACCATCGGCTTGGTCGCCAAGTCCCAAGGCAACCCCGTGTTCCAGGCCGCCCGCGTGGGCGCCGAGGACGCCGCCAAGGCCCTCAGCGAAAAGCACGGCGTGAACATCCGCATCGACTGGCGCACGCCGAACGAGGAAGACGCGCAGAAGCAGGCCGAGGCGATCGAGCAGCTCGTGCTCGCCGGCGCCGAGGGCATCGCGGTGAGCTGCTCCGACGCCAACAAGCTCACCGATGCCATCGACGCCGCGGTGACCAACGGCGTGCACGTCGCGACCTTCGATTCCGATGCCCCGATGAGCAAGCGCTTCGTCACCTACGGCATCGACGACATCGAGTGCGGCCGCCAGTTGATGGACGAGCTCGCGAAGCTGATGGGCGGCAAGGGCACGATCGCCATCCTCGCCGGCAACCAGAACGCCCCGAATCTCCAGAAACGCGCGCAAGGCGTCCGCGAGGCCGCCGCCAAGTATCCCGGCATCTCCATCCGCGGCGTGTACTACCACAAGGAAACCCCACAGGACGCCGCCGCCAAGGTGGAGCAGGTCATGCAGGCCAATCCCGACATCACCGGCTGGGCCATGATCGGCGGCTGGCCGCTGTTCACCGACAATGCCCTGAAGTGGACCCCGGGTTCCGTGAAGTGCGTCTCCGTCGACGCGCTGCCGCCCCAGCTCGCCTACATCCGCAGTGGCCACGTGCCGGTGCTGCTCGCCCAGCAGTGCTACGAATGGGGCAAGCGCTCGGTCGAGATGATCGTCGATCGCATCCTCTTCAAAAAGAATCCGCCCGCGCAGAAGGAGGTCAGCCCGCTGATTCCCGTCACGCGCGAGAACGTCGACGCGTTCGCCAAGAACTGGGACGTCTGGCTGAGGAAATAATCCCGCCGGTGTCCCGCGGCCGCCGCGGCTCCGCATGTCTCCGCCTCCGCAGATCGAGTTCCGCGGCATCGCCAAGCGCTTTCCCGGCGTGCAGGCGCTCGATGGCGTCAGCTTCTCCGTCGCCCCGGGCTCCTGCCACGCGCTGATCGGGGAAAACGGCGCCGGCAAGAGCACGCTGGGCAAGATCCTCGCCGGAATCCTCTCCGCCGACGCCGGGACGCTCCTGCTGGAGGGCCGGCCGATCACGCCAGCTACGCCGCTCGAGGCGCGCGCACTCGGGATCGCGATGGTCCATCAGGAACTCGCCTTCTGCCCGAATCTCAGCGTCGCCGAAAATCTCTGCCTCGGCGACCTGCCCACCCGCCGCGGGGGCTGGGTCGATCGCGCGGCGCTGCACCGCCGCGCCCGCGCGCTGCTCGCGGAAATCGGCGCCGACCTCGATCCGGCCCGCCTCATCGGGAGTCTCTCCACGGCTCAGGAACAATTGGTGCAGATCGCCGCCGCCATCGGCACCGGCGCCCGCGTCATCGTGATGGACGAGCCGTCCAGCTCCCTCTCCGCCGGCGAGACCCGCGAGCTCTTCCGCCTCGTCCGCAGCCTCACTGCCCGCGGGATCACGCTGGTCTACGTTTCCCACCGGCTCGAGGAATTGTTCGCCCTCTGCGACACGCTCACCGTGCTGCG
>Ga0164293_10005187_pt1 | contig 11093 bp, 8 predicted proteins | sample GEODES118metaG_FD_111487 | JGI IMG/M metagenome (GOLD analysis project Ga0164293, IMG submission 111487) | Eutrophic lake water microbial communities from Lake Mendota, Wisconsin, USA - GEODES118 metaG | ecosystem: Environmental > Aquatic > Freshwater > Lake | place: USA: Lake Mendota, Wisconsin...
GCGAGGTCCTGGGAGATCTGCATGAGCTTCATGCCGACGATCTGCAGGCCCTTCTCCTCGAAGCGGGTGATGATGCGTCCGCACAGGCCGCGCTGGACGGCATCGGGCTTCAGGATGATGAGGGTGGTTTCCATGGGGTGCTCCTTTGGTGGAATTGGGGCGGGAATGGTAGCGGTTTCCGTCGGCCGGGCCAACCGGGTCCCGAGTCGGCGCGCCGCGGGCAGGTCGCTAGGATCCAAGCGCGCCCCGTGGGTTCGGGGTTGCAGGGCACGGACGCCGAACGAAGGTGAGATGGAGCATGGAAGCCGTGAGCGAGACCACATCGAAGCGTCGCAAGGGCGCCACCGCCGAGGAGATGGCCACGCGCCAGCGTGACATCTCGGTCAGTGAATTCTTCGCCAAGAACCGTCACCTGCTTGGCTTCGACAACCCCCGCAAGGCGCTGCTCACCGCCGTCAAGGAAGCCGTCGACAACAGCCTCGATGCCTGCGAGGAAGCCGGCATCCTCCCCGAGATCGCGGTCATCATCGAGGACCTGCAGCCCGATCGCCCGGCCACCGCGAAGAGCTCCCGCTACCGGCTGACGGTCGTCGACAACGGTCCCGGGATCGTCCGCAAGCAGGTCGAGAACATCTTCGGCCGGTTGCTCTATGGATCGAAGTTCCATCGCCTGAAGATGAGCCGCGGCCAGCAGGGGATCGGCATCAGCGCGGCGGGCATGTACGGGCTCATCACGACCGGCCGCCCCATGGTGATCCACACCAAGCCCAAGGCCGGCAGCGCCGCTCATCACATCGAGCTGGCGATGAACACGAAGACCAACCGCGCCGAGGTCACGACCGACGACGAGGTGAAGGACTTCCCGCCCGCACGGCTCTCGTCCATCACGCCGGGCACGCGTGCGCTCGTGGCAGAAGGGGGATTCCTCTCGCCGGAGACCTTCCGCACCGGCACCAGCGTGAGCATCGAGCTCGAGGGCCGGTACCAGCGTGGGCGCGGCAGCGTCGATGAGTTCCTCGAACTCACGGCGATCGCGAATCCCCACGCGCGCATCACCTTCGTGCCGCCGTCGCGTGATGCCGGTGCCGACGATGATGCCTCGGTCCTCGCCCACGCCGAAGCCAGCGCCGCGACGAAGGCCACCGCGACCACCGAGACCGGCGGTGTGGTGATCTATCCGCGCGGCGTGCAGGAGCTCCCGCCCGAGACGCGCGAAATCCAGCCTCATCCCAAGGGCATCGAGCTCGGCATCCTGCTGCAGATGCTCAAGGACTACGAGGCCACCGAGAAGGGGAGCCTTTTCACCTTCCTGCAGGAGCGGTTCTGCCGCGTGAGCAGCGCCACCGCCGCCCAGATGTGCAAGGCCGCCGATGCCACCAGCCGCACGCGCGCCGGCGATGTCGAGGCGCCGCAGGCCGAGAAGCTCTTCCAGTTCTTCCAGGACGTCAAGCTTCCACCGCCGCCGACCGACTGCCTCGCGCCGATCGGCGTCCGTCAATTGCTCGCCGGCCTGCTCAAGGGCGTGCGGGCCGAGTTCTACGCCGCCAGCAGCCGCAGCGCCGAGGTGTACCGAGGGCGTCCGTTCCAGATCGAGGCTGCCATCGCCTTCGGTGGCGATCTGCCGGCCGACGAGCCGGCGCGCGTGATCCGCTTCGCGAACCGGGTGCCGCTGCTCTTCCAGCAGAGCGCCTGCAGTTCGTTCAAGGCCGTGCTCGAGACGGGTTGGAAGAACTACAACCTCCAACAGCCTCGCGGCAGCCTTCCGGCCGGGCCGCTGGTGATCATGCTGCACATGGCGAGCGTGTGGGTGCCGTTCACCAGCGAGAGCAAGGAAGCGATCGCCGACTACGACGAGATCCGCAAGGAAATGAAGCTCGCGCTCATGGAGTGCGGTCGCAAGCTCGGCACGTACCTCAACAAGCGAGCCAAGATGCGCCGCGAGGGCGAGCGCCGCGACGTCTTCGAGCGCTACATCGGCGAGATCTCCAAGGCGATCGGCGCCATCACCGGCGAGGATGCCAAGCGCCTCTACGACGCGCTGCACGCCCAGGCCAAGCGCAAGACCGCGGTGGCCGACCAGCAGCTCGACGAGGACGGCAAGGTCGTCCGTGAGCAGGAGGAGTCCGACGACGACGGCGTGCTCATCGTGCCGTCGGCGATGGGCGTCGCCGAGGACGCGGCCGTCCTCGAGCCCGTCGTCGCAGCCCCGTCGCCCAAGGCCCGGACGCCCGCCGCGTCGCCCCCCAAGGCGGCCAGGCCGGCGCCCGCTGCCGCCAAGCCGGCGGCCGCGAAGAAGCCCGCCGCGGCAGCCCCGCCTGCCGTGAGGCCGAAGCCCGCAGCCGCGGCGAAGCCGCCGATCCCGCGCCGCCCATCCCAGGACGGGCCGACCCTGTTCTGATCCAGCACGAGCACCATCATGGCCAAGAAGACCACCCACTCCGTCGCCGAGCGTGATGCCCGCACGCAGAAGAAGATCGTCGAACTGGCGCAGGCCATCTCCCGGATGACCCTCTCCGGCCGCGAGCCGCAGCTGTCGATCCCCACCCGCACGAAGAGCAACACCGTGTGGAACCGCAAGAAGGGGATCCTCGAGATGGGCGATGCCACGGCCGATCGGCCGCTCTTCGACCTGAAGACCGCGAAGCAGTTCATGCAGACCATGCTGCATGCGAGCACGATCAAGGACCTGATCGAGGCCCGCAAGACCAGCAGCCTCCGTGGCGTCTTCTACAAGGCCAAGCACACGGTCGCCGGCACGAAGGAGAACACCTTCGACACCCAGGACGAGAGCGACCCGATCCTCGAGGACCTCGAGGTCGCCCTCGCGGCGCTCCGTGAGGAACTGCACGTGTTCGCGGAGAACCGCGGCTCGATGGTCGGCAACATCACGATCGTGGACAAGGGCGACGAGATCGACTGCCGGCGCATGGGTTCGGGCGGCTACGCACTGCCCTCGATCGTCGAGCCCGACGTGATCCAGTTCAAGAAGTGCGAGGCGAAGTTCATCCTCCATGTCGAGAAGGGCACGGTCTGGAACCGGTTCAACGAGGACCGCTTCTGGGAGAAGCACAATTGCATCCTCACGCACGGCGCGGGGCAGCCGCCGCGCGGGTGCCGTCGCCTGCTGCAGCGGCTGAACCAGGAACTGGGGCTTCCGATCATCTGCGTGCTCGACAACGATCCGTGGGGTCATTACATCTACAGCGTGATCAAGCAGGGCTCGATCTCGCTGGCGTTCGAGAGCACGCGCCTGGCGATCCCCGAGGCGAAGTTCCTGGGCATCCGCGCCAAGGATTTCCGCCAGTGCGGCCTCGACGATGCGGTGAAGATCGACCTGACCGACAACGACATCAAGCGCGCCCGCGAGATCGCCGCGTACCCGTGGTTCGAGGGCCACAAGGGCTGGCAGAAGGAGATCCAGGCCATGCTCACCAACGGCTTCAAGATGGAAGTCGAGTCCCTCATCACGAAGGACATCTCCTACGTCAGCGAGGTCTACGTCCCTGAGCGCCTGAAGGCCAAGGACTGGCTCGACTGACGCCGGCGCGGGCTCCGAGCCGCCGGGCGGCCCGACGGCGGTTCATCCGGCCGAGGGCAGCTCGATGGTGAAGTCACTGCCGCGTCCGGGCTCGCTGTGCACCTTCACGTCGCCGCCGTGCTCGCGTGCGATGCGGCGCGCCACGGGAAGCCCAAGGCCCGTGCCGCCGGTCTTCGTCGTCACGTAGGGCAGGAAGATCCCATCGATGCGGTCGGGCGGGACCCCGGGCCCCGTGTCGATCACGTGGAGCCGTGCGCGGCCATGGTCACGCTCGATGCGGAGCATGAGCTCGTGCGGTGCACCGTCGGCCCGCGGCGCGCCGGCCATGGCCTGCATCGCGTTGAGCATCAGGTTCAGCGCCGCCTGCTTCAGCAAGCCGCGGTCGGCATCGACGGACACCGGTTGCTCCGGCGGCGGCGAGAGCAGCAGCCGGATGCCGGACTGCGCGGCCTGCGCATGCAGGAAGTCGACCAGGTCCACCGCCACCTCGCGCAGGTCGATGCGCTCGCGATCGACCTTCATGCGTCCTGCGTACTGCAGGAAGTCCGTGAGGATGTCGCGGAGGCGATCCGTCTCGCGGACGAGTGCATCGACCCGGCGCACCATGCCGGCGGACTGGTCGGTGTCGAGCGGGGCATCGAGGATGTCCTCGCGCAGGAGCTGTGCATTGAGCACCACCGTCGACAGCGGGTTCTTGATCTCGTGTGCCAGGCCGCTCGACATGGTGCCGAGCTCCGCCAGCTGCTGGGCCTCGACCGCACGGCGCTCGGCGGCACGGGCGCGTTCCTCGCGTTCCGCCAGGCGCGCGCGCTGGAGCGTCCAGGACACGATCCATGCGACAGCAGCGCCCACGATGAACGCAAGCGCTGCTGGGACGATCATGGATTGGTCAGGCATGGACGAACCCGCCGTGCGGGCCTGGGTCGGCCGCCGTGCCGAGGCCGGTGGCACCCAGACTGACGACCCGGACTGATGACCCGGGCCGATGGCCCGGAGCCCCGCATCACGCCTGCGGCGTGGTCACGCGCGCAGCGCTGCGGGCGAAGGTCGCCGACCAGCCCTTGGCGCCGCAATTGGCCGAGTAGGTGACCTTCTCGCCGTCCTTGAAGGTGCGGAATCCGCTCTCCTGGTCGATCACCGTGAAGTGGACGAAGATGTCCTGGCCCTGGGGCCCGATGATGAAGCCGAATCCCTTGCGGGCATCGAACCACTTGATGGTTCCTTCGGCGTTCTCGATCTTCTGGGTGTCGGTCATGTGATGCCTTTGCTCGTTCCTGGATGTTGGCGCGATCCCCGCGGATCGCACGCCCTTGGCAGCGGATTCTCGCCCCGGAATGTGGGGGGCGCAACCCGTTATCTCGCGAAACCTTGACAATCGGCCGAACTTCCCGTCCCCCACGGGACGGGAAGTCCGACCGGGTGACTCACTTGCGGGCGACCGGCTCGGCCGGGGCCTCGAGCAGGGCCTTGCGGCTCAGCTTGATGCGACCGGTGTCGTCGACGTTGATGACCTTGACCTTGATGACGTCGCCGACCTTGACCACCTCGGTCACGGTCTTGACGAAGCCATGGGCCAGTTCACTCACGTGCACCATGCCGTCGGTGCCGGGAGCGAGCTCCACGAAGCAGCCGAAGTCCTTGATGCCGACGACCTTGCCTTCATAGATCGAGCCGACCTTGATCTCGGCGCCAAGCGCCTCAACCTCGGCCCGGGCGCGCATGGCCGCGTTGCCGTCGGCCGTGGCGATGAAGACGGTGCCGTCCTCGTTGATGTCGATCTGCGCACCGGTGCGGTCCTGGATGCCGCGGATGGTCTTGCCGCCGGGGCCGATGAGCTTGCCGATCTTCTCGGGGTCGATCTTGACCGTGATGATGCGCGGCGCGTGCGGCTTGAGGTCGGCGCGCGGCTTGGCCAGGCAGGCTTCCATCTGCTCGATGAGGAAGAGCCGGCCTTCACGGGCCTGGGCGAAGATCGTCTCGATCTCCTCGACGCCGAGCCCGCGGGCCTTCAGGTCGAGCTGGATGCCGGTGATGCCCTCGCGGGTCCCCGAGACCTTGAAGTCCATCTCGCCGAAGAAGTCCTCTTCGCCGATGATGTCGGTCACGTGGGTGACCTTGCCGGCCGAGCTGGTGAAGCGGCCCACGCTGATGCCCGCGCACGTTGCCTTGATGGGCACGCCCGCGTCCATGAGCGCGAGGCAGCCGCCGCACACGCTGGCCATGCTGCTCGAGCCGTTGCTCTCGGTGATGTCACTCACCAGGCGCACGGTGTAGGGGAACTCCTCGGTGCTCGGGAGGATGGCGAGCAGGCTCCTCTCGGCCAGGGCGCCGTGACCGATCTCGCGACGGCCCGGGCCGGCGATGCGGCCGGCCTCGCCGGTGCAGAAGGGCGGGAAGTTGTAGTGCAGGTAGAACTTCTTCGCGTACTCGGGGAGCAGGCCGTCGACGATCTGCTCGTCCTTCATCGTGCCGAGGGTGCAGGTCACGATGGACTGCGTCTCGCCGCGCTGGAAGAACGCGCTGCCGTGCGGGCGCGGCAGGAAGTCGACCGCCATGTCGAGCGCACGGATCTGGTTGAGCGGCCGGCCGTCGGCGCGGATGCCCTTCTCGGCGACGAGGTTGTGGGTGATCTTCTTCTCGAGCAGGCGCAGTGCTTCCTTCGCCTCGCGCGCGCGCTTCTCGGCGGCCACGTGCTCGGTGTAGGGCAGGCCCGCGGGAACCGCGAAGAACGAGTCGATGCACCACTTCTTGACGCGATCGACCTCGCCGTTGCGCGCTTCCTTGCCGTGGATCTGGCGTGCCTTGGTGAGTTCGTCGTACGCCTTCTCCTTGACCAGGGCCATGACGTCGGCCGAGGGCAGGATGCGGTCACCCATGCGCACGGCGGGGGCGCCGCTCTTGGTGCGCAGTTCCTCGATCATCTCGAGGATCGGCTTGATGCCGTGCTCGAGGCCGAAGCGGATCGCCGCGACCATGTCGGCCTCGGTGATCTCGGCGGCGCCGACTTCGATCATGTTCACGCCGTCCTTGTGGCCCGAGAGGACCAGGTCAAGGTCGCTGAACTCGATCTGCGCCTGCGTGGGGTTGATCACGAACTGCGCGCCGGCATCGGTGTAGATGCGGGCCACGCGCACGGTCGCGATCGGGCCCTCGAAGGGCGCGTCGGTGATCGACAGCGCCGCAGAGGCCGCGGTGCAGCCGATCACGTCGGTGTCGTTCTGGCCGTCGTGCGACAGCACGCTGACCTGGAGCTGGATCTCGTCGACGAAACCCTCGGGGAAGAGCGGACGGATCGGGCGATCCATCATGCGCATGGTGAGGATTTCCTTCTCGCTCGGCTGGCCTTCGCGCTTGCGGAAGCCGCCCGGGTACTTGCCGGCCGCGGGGAGCTTCTCGCGGTAGTCGCAGGTCAGCGGGAAGAAGTCGATGCCCAGGCGCGGGTTCGCGCGGACGGCTGTGGCGAGGACGACGGAGTCGCCGTAGCGGGCCATGACGGCGCCGCTGGCGAGCTTGGCGACCTTGCCGGTCTCGAAGCGCAGCGTGCGCCCGCCGATTTCACGTTCAACGAAGCAGGGGGTGTGGTGTCCCATGGGAATGATGCCTTTCTGGGAAGTGGTGTGGTGAAGCACCGCCCCGTGGAGGCAGAGACCAACAGGCAGCCGGTCGCGGATCGCCGCGAGGCTGCCGATTGCCCACTGCCGCCGGAGGCGGCGAAGCCCGTGCGCTTACTTGCGCAGGCCGAGCTTCTTGATGAGGTCGGTGTAGCCCGTGCGATCGACGCGCGCGAGGTAGCGCAGCAGTCGGTTCCGCTGGCCGACGAGGAGCAGCAGGCCGCGGCGGCCGGCGTGATCCTTGCGGTTGGTCTTGAAGTGCGACTGGAGCGTGTTGATGCGCTGCGTGAGGAGCGCGATCTGGACCTGCGGCGAACCCGTATCGTGCTCGTGACGGCGGTTCGCGGCGATGGTCGTGGTCTTGGCTGCGGTCGAGGTCGGCATTGCTGTTGAGTGGGCCCGTCGCGGACCCGTTCCTTTCCAGAGTTGTGAGTCGCGCATGGTAGCGATGCATCGAATGGGGTCAAGCGGTGTGATGCTTCAGCCCTGTGTTATCAGGCGTCACGGGATGGGTCGCCGCGCACGCGCTCCGTATGCTTCGACCTCCCATGACGACCACCGCCGACTCGCCGCTGCGCCTCGCCACGCATGAGTTCGTCGCCCTCGCGGCCAAGCTCGAACAGGGCGGCGGCCCCTCGGGGGCGGAGCGTCAGCACCGCCACGGACGCCTGACCGCCCGTGAGCGCATGGATCGGCTCTTCGATCCGGGCACCCCCACGCTCGAGTGCGGGCTCATGAGCGCCTGGAACATGTACCGCGAGTACGGCGGCGCACCGGCTGCAGGTGTCGTCACCACCATCGGTCAGGTCGATGGCCGCCTCTGCATGGTCGTGGCCAACGACGCGACCGTGAAGGCGGGCGCGTTCTTCCCGATGACCTGCAAGAAGATCATCCGCGCGCAGTGGATCGCCGAGCGTGCCCGGCTTCCCTTGCTGTACCTCGTGGACAGCGCGGGCGTCTTCCTGCCGCTGCAGGAGGACGTCTTCCCGGACACCGATGACTTCGGCCGCATCTTCCGCAACAACGCAGTGATCAGCGCCCAGGGGATCCCGCAGTACGCGGCCATCATGGGCAACTGCGTCGCCGGGGGCGGCTACCTGCCGGTCATGTGCGACACGCTCCTGATGACCGAAGGCAGCGGGCTCTACCTGGCGGGGCCCGCGCTCGTGAAGGCCGCGATCGGCCAGGAGGTCTCGAGCGAGGAACTCGGTGGTGCCTCGATGCATGCCGCCGTCAGCGGCACGATCGACTTCAAGGAGAAGGATGATCCGTCGTGCATCGAACGCCTCCGTCGCCTGATGCAGGCGAACCAGTCGGCCCCGGCGGCCCGCACGCCGCCCATCGCGCCCACGGCGCCCGAGCGTGATCCTGCGGAGGTGTATGCCGTCCATCGCTCCGAGCCGGGATCCCAGTACGACGTCGTCGAGCTCCTCAAGTGCATCGTCGACGGCGGCTCGATCGACGAGTACCGCGCCGAGTACGGCTGCAGCATCGTCTGTGCCTATGCGCGCATCGGCGGGTTCCCCTGCGGCATCGTCGCCAACCAGCGCAAGCTCACGCAGCGCACGATGCCCGGCGGCAAGGCGGGGCCGTCGAAGGCCGGCGCGATGCCGGCGGTCATCTACGACGACAGCGCCGACAAGGCGGCCCGCTTCATCCTGGACTGCAACCAGCGCAGGATCCCGCTCGTGTTCATGCACGACACCACGGGGTTCATGGTGGGCCGCGACAGCGAGCAGGCGGGCATCATCCGTTCGGGCGCCAAGCTCGTGAACGCGATGAGCAACAGCGTCGTGCCCAAGATCGTGCTCATCACGGGCGCGAGCTACGGCGCCGGCAACTACGCCATGTGCGGACGGGCCTTCGACCCCATGCTCACGCTGGCCTGGCCGGGCGGACGCTGCGCCGTGATGGGCGCCGCGCAGGCGGCAGGCACGCTGCTGCAGATCGACCTCGCCGCGCGCGAGCGCAAGGGCGAGCAGGTGGACGATGCCATGCGCAAGCAACTGCTCGACGCGATCACCGCGAGCTACACCGAGCAGCAGGACATCCGATACGCCGCGTCGCGCGGTTGGGTGGACCGCATCATCGAGCCGCACCGCACGCGAGATGAACTCACGATGGCGCTCCGGATCGCCGCACAGGCTCCGGTGGGCGAACTCAAGGTCGGCGTCCTGCAGACCTGACCCATGGACCTCGTCGTCGCCACCGGCAATCCCCACAAGGTCGACGAGATCCGCGCGATCCTCGCGCCCCACGGCGTGCGCGTGCTCGGGCTCGATGACCTCGGCGCCAGCGTCCCGGAGCCCGACGAACCCGGCGACACCTTCGAGGAGAACGCCGCCATCAAGGCCCGCGCCTACGCGGCGGCCCTGGGCCGAACGGTGCTGGCGGATGACAGCGGCCTGGAGGTCGATGCACTCGGCGGCCGCCCCGGCGTGCACAGTGCGCGCTACGCCGGCGTCGGTGCGACGCGCGAGGAACGCGATGCGGCCAACAACGCCAAGCTGCTCCATGAGCTGTCGGGCATCCCGATGGATCGACGCACCGCGAGGTTCGTGTGCGTCATCTGCGTGGCAGCGCCCGACGGACGCGTGGTGGCCACGGCGCGCGGGACCTTCGATGGCGTGATCATCGAGGCCGCACGGGGCAGCCATGGGTTCGGCTACGACCCCTTGTTGTTCGTGCCCGACGCAGGATGCACCAGCGCGGAGCTCGATCCTGCGGAGAAGAACCGTCGCAGCCACCGCGGTCAGGCGGTGAGGGCGTTGGTCCCGAAGCTGCTCGGACGTGCCTGAGGCCGCCGGCGTGCGGCGTGCCGCTCCGCGCGCCGCGTCAGGTCCGTTCCACGCCGCACGGATGCAGCGCGCAGGTCCGTCGGAGCCCGTCGTCCAACGCCAGGAACGACAGGCGCAACCGTTCACCCGAGGTGGCCAGCCATGGTGCCCGTCCGGCGGTGCGGTCGATGCGCGCGACGGCTGCCGCCATGTCGGGCAACTCGACCCGGTTGGCCGATGGATCCCTGCCGGCCGCGTGCACGCGGGCCAGGTATGCGGCACTGGCCACGTCCACGCAGAGCGCGGCCAGGCCTTCGACCGCGCTGAAGCCGTAGTAGCCGGCGCCCCAGGTACGGGCCCCGCGCAACCGCGCTCGGACCCAGCGCGTCACCAGATCGTCGATCGGGTCATCGTGCCCGTCGGCGGCATCGTGCAGCGGGTTCGGGATCACTTCCGCGTCCTGGAAGCGCACGCCCTTCGCAAAGCCGCGCAGCTCCGGAACGGTGCCGCCGCCCAAGAGGAACGCCCGTTGCCGCCGCCACTGCCGCCATGCCGTCCGCAGGAAGCCATCGGCCTTCATCCGGTCGAGCCGAGGGTCCTCGGTGCGCATGAAGATCGCTTGGCGCAGCATGCGCTCCTGGCGCTCCGTGGCCACGCCCGGCGGATCGGCATCGAGCTCGTCCTCGAGGGTGGCGACGATGGTCGTGACGAGTTCGAGGAACCGCGCATCCTTCACGCTGGCGAGCTTGGCATGACGCAGCGCCTGGGCGATCCATGCGAGTCCGTCGATGCGCGTGGCGATCGAGGCTCCCTCGCGCCCCATCCATTGATCGAGGACGCCGGCGAGCGCCCGGAGTTCCAGCGGTGAGGCCTCACGGCCCGGCAGGAGCGCGACGGGCCGGGCCTGACCGATCGTCTCGGGCGCATCCTCGGCGATGCGTCGGAGGTCGCCCAGGTGCGTGGCCATCGGGGCGCCCTTGTTCAGCTGCACGCTGCCGCACGCGAAGTTCAGGCCTTGCTGCGGCCCATCGGCGGTCGGCATCACGCTCAGCGGGAACGACCGGCACGCGACGGGTTTCTCCTGCAGCCCGTGCCGCGCGTGGATGCGGCACAGGCCATCGTCCTGCAGGAAGATGCACGATCCATCGGGGCGCTGGCGCAGGAACC
>Ga0164293_10005189_pt1 | contig 11091 bp, 6 predicted proteins | sample GEODES118metaG_FD_111487 | JGI IMG/M metagenome (GOLD analysis project Ga0164293, IMG submission 111487) | Eutrophic lake water microbial communities from Lake Mendota, Wisconsin, USA - GEODES118 metaG | ecosystem: Environmental > Aquatic > Freshwater > Lake | place: USA: Lake Mendota, Wisconsin...
AGCAGGCGCTGTCCGGGGTGCTCGATTCGATCATGGCCCACCAGAACGTCGGACCGTTCATCGGCAAGCAGATGATCCAGTTCCTGGTGACCAGCAACCCTTCGCCGGCTTACGTCGGTCGAGTCTCCGCAGCCTTCAACTCGGGGGTCTACACCGACCGATTCATGTCGATCGGCAGTGGCACGAAGGGCGACATGCGCGCCATGCTGGCGGCGATCCTGCTCGACGCCGAGGCGCGCGACGCCGCGATCGCCGCCCAAGCGCGGTTCGGCAAGCTGCGCGAGCCCGTTCAGTACATGCTGAACGCGGTGCGTGCGCTGAATGGCGTCACCGACGGCGAATACCTGGGCCGCTACGCCTGGGGCGACCGTATGGGCCAGCCGGTCTTCAACGCCGTCTCGGTGTTCAACTTCTACCCGGCGGACTACGCGCTGACCGGCACCGATATGGCTGCGCCGCAGTTCGGCATCGAGAACGTGTCGACGACGCTGTCGCGAATCAGCTACCTCAACGACCTGATCTTCGACTGGTACAACGCGGGGGCCGGTCTGAGCCGCAACCCGCTGCTGCGCGACGCCGTCGGCACGAAGCTCGACCTGTCCGCGCTGGCATCGACGCTCAAGACGGCCGCGGACTCGGGTGCGGTGGTCGACCGCCTCAACGAGCTGCTGCTCGAAGGGAGACTGTCGTCCGCTGAGAAGGGCGAGATCGTGAACGCGATGAACGCCTGGACGCCCGCCGATACCTGGCTGATGCAGTCGGCCTTCAACTCAAGCTGGCAGATCGAACGGGTCAAGTCCGCTGCGTACCTGATCTTCGCATCGCCGAAGTTCATGATCCAGCGCTGAGCCGCGTCCCATTGATCGCAAATCGCGAAGGTACACGATGAACCGACGACTCTTTCTCTCGCAGGCCGCCGCGCTCACCTCGATCGGTGCGGGGGCGATGGTGTGTACTCGGCTCGCTCATGCTCAGGCGGCCGACTACCGGGCGCTCGTCTGCGTGTCGCTCTACGGCGGCAACGATGGCCTGAACATGCTCCCGCCCGCGAGCGACGCGCGCTATGCCCAGTACGCCGCGGTTCGCGGCGACCTGGCGATCCCGCGCGGGCAGGTCCTACAGCTCGACGATCAGCTCGGTCTGCATCCGGCGGCGGCACCGCTGCGCGCCATCTGGAGCGAAGGCAGGATGGCCGTCGTGCACAACGTCGGGCCGCTGGTGCGACCGACCCGACGCTCGGACTTCATGGCCTGGGAGTCGCTCGCCGACACGGCCAAGCTGCCGATGTCGTTGTTCTCCCACTCGGACCAGCAGGCCCTGTGGGAGAACGGTACTGCCGACACGATGGTCCGCAGCGGTTGGGGCGGACGTCTGAGCGCCCTGGTGGCCGGCAGTCCGCAGGTGATCTCGTTCGCTGGCAACGCGCGGTTCGGCAAGAGCGCGTCGCGCTCCGAGCTGGTGCTTCCGCTGCCGAGCAGCGAGCTGGCGATCAAGGGCTACTCCGGCACGTCCCAGTCGAACGCGCGGCGGGCCGCGCTCGACGCGATCTTCGCGCAGTCGGGCGCCTCGGGCAGCACGATGCAGAACCGCCTGGCCGCGCTGCAGATCGAGGCAATGCAGCGCGGCGACGCACTCGGACCGGTCCTCAAGCAGGCGCCCTCGGGCGGGTCCCCCGATCCGGCGAATCCCGAGATCTCGGCGGCCTTCGGCAACATGACCGGGTCGTACAACAGCTCCATCGGATGGCAGATGTACCAGGTCGCCAAAGTCATCAAGCAGCGTGCGATGTTCGGCTCGGGCCGCCAGGTCTTCTTCGTGTCGCTGCCGGGCTTCGACACGCACGCCAACCAGGCAGGCCAGCATGCGGATCTGCTCCAGCAAGTCTCGCATGCGATCGCGGGCCTGTACGCGGCCACCAAGGCGATGGGTGTCGCAGACCGGGTGACCACCTTCACCCAGTCGGACTTCGGCCGCACGTTCCGTCGCAACGCGAGCGGCGGAACGGACCACGGCTGGGGCAACGCGCAGATCGTGGTGGGCGGGGCAGTGATCGGCGCCCGCGCCTACGGCACCTTCCAGAGCCTAGAGCTCGGCGGCAGCGACGATGCCGCGACCAACCTGTCCGGAAACCACGGACGCTGGATTCCGACGACGTCGTTGTCCCAGTACGGCGCCACCCTCGCCAAGGGCTTTGCGCCCGATCTCGCCGGTTCCTTCGACAGCGTGTTCCCCGATCTGCGCAACTTTCCGGTGCGGGACCTCGGATTCCTGCAGGCCTGAGCGCCGGAACGACACGACCGATCTCGCGCTCACCGTTCGGCCGGCGCCGGGCGCGCGCTCAGCCTGCCGCTGCGGTCGGGGCGTCCGGAGCCGGAGCCTTCAGCTCGCGGAACAAACGCACGAGCGCGACGAGCTGCAAGAGCGCCACGGCCGCGTAGATGCCTCGGGACGCCGCGGCGCCATGGATGTTCAGCAGCCACAGCATCGGGCCGAGGGACGCGAGCATCGCGACACCGGCACCGAGGCTGATCATGGCAACCGTCCGGACCTTTCCCGCGCCGACCAGGATGAAATAGGAGGCCGCGCTGGTGGACATGGCGCAGAAGGACAGCACGATCAGCAGCACGACCGTGCCGTTCGCCGCCGCGAACTCGCGTCCCATCCACAGCTGCAGGAACGGAATCGTCAAGGCGGCCGAGGCTAGCGCGGCGATCGAGGCGGTGAGCAGATTCAGCCGGTTCGTGCGCCCGCCGAGCCGGATGATCTCGGGGAACGCCCGTTCCGCAAACAGGCGGCTGATCTTTGGCAAGAGAGGCTGGAACACCGCGATCGTCAGGTTCTGGACGAGCTGGCCGAGCTGCAGCGCGATCGCGTATACGGCCACTGCCGACGGGCCCAGGACGCTGCCAATCGCCAGCCTGTCTCCCGAATTGAACAGTGCGCCGCCGATGCTCTGCACCCAGGGCCAGCGTGCGAACGCGAAGATCCGAAGGATGCCAGCCGGCGCCATCGCGGGCGCCATGGACGTCAGGCCGGCGCCGCGCTTGAAGATGACGCACTTCACGATGCCGAAGACCAGGTACGCCAAGGCCTGCGCGGCGATGAGCCACCCGGGGCTCGGCACTGCGATCGCGACCGCGAGCAGCGCCGCGTACATGCTCACGCGTCCGGCGGCCTCGGTCAGCGCGAGGGGACGGAACTGCTCCAGTCCCTTCATGCACGCCGATGCGTAGGCGTCGAACTGCATGGCCGCGTACAGGGCCGCGGCGGCGAGGACGGGCCACGGCAGCTGGTCCGCGATGCCCGCGAGCGCCGCGCCGAACGCATGGATGACCGCACCGGCCGCCAACACCACGACGACGCCGACGATGACCGACCAGATCGCCAGTCCGCCGCATTCGGATACGGCGCGTCGAAGGCCCGCCCGGTCGTCGGCCACGGCGGCCTGCTCTGCCACGAACCTCGACGTGGCGGTCGGTACGCCGAGCCCGACGACGTAACCGAACGTCGCGAGCGCGACGAGGAGCGCATAGGCGCCGAACTGTTCCTGACCGAGCTGCCGGAACAGCAGCGGCGTGAAGACGAACGAGGCGACCGCCGCCGAGCCGAATTCGAGGCCGCTCCAGAGGCTGCTGCTCAATCGCGAAAGCAGATTCCTCGCCCGGCCGATCATGCGGGCAGGGCCTGAGCCGTCGCCTCCGCCTCGCGCAGTCGATCCGCCAGGTGGTCGGACAGGCGAAGCGTCAGCGCCACGATGGTCTGGGTCGGCAGGTTGGCCGCACCGGTGGTGAACACCGAACTGCCCGCGACGAAGAGGTTGCTCATCCCGTGCACCCGGCAATTCCGGTCGACGACGCCGTACTTCGGCGAATCGTGCATCCGCGTCGAACCCATATGGTGCCAGGTCCCCTGGTTCTCGAACGTCGGATGCCAGCCGCCCGTACCTTCCATCGGCGCATCCAGCGTCGTCTGCGCAATGCCGGCCAGGCGCATCTCGTCGGCGAGGATCGCGAAGTTTCGGTCGAAGGTGCGGCGCACGATGTCGCCGAGCTGCCAGGTGACCTTCACGCGCGGCATGCCCAGCGCGTCGCGCGAGTGCGGCAGCAGCGTGATCCGCGACTCGGGGTCCGGATTGGGCTCGACGATCGCCTGGAAGCGGACGTCGCGGATCAGCGAGCGCAGGCGGAAGAGCCGACCGCCGAGGAAGCCTGCGGTCTGGAGCGGGCTCCTCGCGACGGTGAACAGGTCCTCGAGCAGCGTCGGCCCGGGCTCTTCCTTTCGTTCCAGCCGATGCTTGATACGCTCGAGCGACTTCGCGGCGGGCTGTTCGTCCCCGGGAAACATGGAGCACAGCCAGACGCGCCCGTTCATCACGCGCTCGGCTTCCTGCGTCTCGCGGGTGAGCGCGAAGGCCCCCGCGAACTTCTGTCCGAAGGCCTGCACCGCGGCGTTGTGGTAGTGGAACTTGATGTCGTACATCATGTTCCGGCCCCAGTCGCCGTTGAACCTGATCGAGCCAGAGTACAGGCGTGGGTGCTCCAGGTAGTAGCGACCGACCACGTCATGGTCGTTGCCCAAGCCATTCGGCCGCACCGTGTTGGCCGCGAGCAGGAGGCGCGCGTTCTCGATGCCGCCGGTCGCGAGGATGAACTTGCTGCCCTTCGCCGCGAACGACCGTCCCGACAGCGTCCGGCACTTGAGCCGCCGCACGGTGCGTGCATCCGGATCGGTCTCGATATCGACCACGTTGGCGTTCAGCACGACCCGGACGTGGCGCGCCGCCTTGAGCTCGGCCGAATACTTGCGGCCCATCCGGGTCGGAGGCGAGAACTGTGCGATCAGGTCCCAGACTCGGCCGCTCGGCAGCGGCATGCGCCGGACGTGGTGCTTGCCGATCTCCGCCTCGAAGGCACCGATGTCGAAGTTGAAGGGGCCGAGATCGAGGAACTCGTGGGTGCGCGGATAGTAGGGCGTGACGTCGGACGCCTTGATCGGCCAGCCGCTGTTCGGGATCCATTCGCGCTTCTCGAAGTCCCAGTCGTCGAACGGACGGCACCAGCCACCCCAGCAGTTGCTCGAGCCTCCGAGATAGCGGCTCCTGCATCCATCGGCGAATCGGTAAGGAATGCCCCCGCTCTCGCCGCGATAAAGGTCACGGTTGGCGATCTCGGGCTTGTGTCCGCCGCTTTCAAGCACCAGCGCGTCGATGCCTCGGCGCTCGAACTCGAGTGCCAGGACGATCCCCGCAACGCCCGCCCCGACGATGACGACGTCCGCCGAAAGTTCGAGGCCAGATTCTAGTGTTCGCGCGTCAATGATCACGATGTCGGGACGAGTGGTCTCTTGTGGAAGGGGCTTGCCGGAAGGACGCTGGTTCCGATCTTAGCGGACCGGTCGCATCGGTTCCCCACGTCGGTTGACGATCGTCCGTCTCGGGTCATCTGCCGCCGTAGCGGTCGATCAGGTCCGAAAGGGGTACGGCCTGCGGCGGGCTCGCCGAGGTCGCGGCGTACCGCATGTCACGGATGGAAACGAAACGGAACTCGTCGAGCAGTCGGCGCAACTTGTCGTCGACCGGTCTGTCGGCGAGCGTCTGCACGATCTGCTCGAGCCAAGTGAGTTTCGGCCGGGGCCGGTCGAGATCGAGCTCCCACGGATGGATGTAGAAGCCAGCAAATTCGCGAGACGCTTCGAGCGCGCGAAAGTTGCTCGCCAGCGCGGCGTACGGATAGAGACGCGTGTAAGACCCGCCGCAGGCCGGTAGGGTCAGCGGTCCGATGTCGCGGACCGTCAGCGGCCACTCCTCGATCCGCCCGTGCGGGGTGTCGACGACGAAGCGCCGCCGCGGGAAGCCGGAGATGCCGTAGCGCACCGCCCGGATCGGCACGATGCTGGAGTCCACCTCGTAACCGAGTTCGGCCAGGGCTTCGAGCATCCAGAGCGAGTCTCCGGTCACCGAGAAGTACGGCGCGCGGTAGGCGATCGGCCGGCTTCCGACCAGATCGGCAATCATGTCGGTCGCCTGCCGGGTATCTGTGAGGAACTGCTCCGGCGTCATGCGGCAGACGAAATCGTGGTTCCAGCCGTGACATCCGATCTCGTGGCCAGCTTGTGCGGTGGCGCGGATCAGCGCGGGGTTCTCGCGCGCCGCCGCGCCGAGCCAGAAGAACGTTCCGCGCGCGCCGGTGCGCGCCATCATCTCGAGCAGCTTGTTCAAGCCCACGTGCAATCGGGACGTCGAGTTCCTGCGCACCTCGGGCTCGGACGAGCCGTGGTACCAGTCCTCTACGTCGACCGTGAACAGGTGTGGTTTGCGGGAGTCGAGCATGGGCCGATGAGTGGGGGTTCCCGAAGGACGGATGGGCCTCGCGACATCCACCCCGGCCGACGAAAACGCTTGAGACTGCCCCGGGACGTCCACGAGGCTCCGCTGCGGTACCCCCAGAGGGGCCCTTACCTCGCGGTAGGAAGAGGGTGCAGCGGGAACCGGCGGCGCGGCGAACCGCGGCGCCGACCGGCGGCTAATCGCCGTCGCAAGGCCGCCACGACTGTCGTGCGCCGCCGACGGTCACGGGATGGCGCGACCGTTCATGACCCGGCGGCGCGCCGTTGCGCCGGTACCGTGTGGGCCAGATAGCTTGTCGAGGATGCGCGATCGCCGTAATAGCGCTCGGCCTTCTCGAAGTCGTGCTGGTTCATGACCACGCCGATGATGCGGGCGCCGGCGGTACGCAGGCGCCTGATGTTCCTCTGCGCGAGCGCCACGGACGTCTGGTTGGAGCGCACCACGTAGACCATGCCCGTGCAGTTGCCGGCCACGACCAACGCGTCGGCCACGACCTGGATCGGCGGGGTGTCCAGGATCACCGTGTCGAACTCCGTGCGCAGGGCAGCGATCAGCGAGCGGAACGCCGGCCCCATCAGCAGGTCGACCGCGCGACCCGGTTTGCGCCCGACCGTGATCACCTGCAGCGTCGAACCGGCAACGCTCTGGTACGCCATGGCGAGGCTGGATTTCTCCAGGATCAGGTCGCTGAAACCGTGCGCCGCCGGGTCCAGGCCGAGCCGTTGGCCGAGAGAGGGGCGCCGGAAGTCGAGTTCGACGAGAACCACCCGCGTCGTGCGCGCGAGTTCGAGCGCCAGGCTCGACGCGAGCGTCGATTTGCCTTCGCCGGGGAGGGTCGACGTGACCGCGATGACCGGATTGGGTTCGCCCAGGGTCGACAGCCGAACACCGGTGAGGACCGAACGGACCGACTCCGCGAACAGCGAGCGCGGCTCGTCGATCTGGATCGTGGCTCCATCCTTGAGCTGCGCTGGCTTGAGCAGCGGCATGGCCGCCAGCAGCGGCAGCTGGAGGGCCGATTCGACGTCCGCCGTCGAGCGGAGGACGTCGAGCGCGCCTTCCCGCCACCAGGCGAACGCGCCGCCGAGCAGCAGCCCGAGCAGGGCCCCGACCGCGATCATCAGATTGCGCGGCGGCTTCGACGGCGACACGGGGGGCGTCGCCGGGTCCATGAGCCGGGCGATCGGCGTCGCAAAGTCCGAGGTCGCGCCGGTTTCGCGCGACCGGGAGAGGAAGGTCTGGTACAGACGGCGGTTCGTATCCACCTCGGACTCCAGCGCCGCGAGCTGGATCTCCTTGCGGTTCAACGACTGCACGGACAACTTCGAGGCCGACACGGCGCCTTCCAGCGACCGTTCCTTGGCGACCGCCAGCTCGTACTCCTTCTGGATGCCCGCGATCACCGATTCGGCTTCGCGCCGCAAGGTGCCGCGAGCGGCATCCACTTCCGCCTGGGCGGATTGCATCATCGGATGGGACCGGCCCAGGCGGTCGCCGAGCTCGGTGGTCTTGGCCAGGGCCGCGGCCTCCACCTCGCGCGCACGCGTCACGCGCGGACTGCTGAACACCTCGGGGACCTCGAACCGTCCTGGTGCGTTCGGCTGGACCTGGCGGTATAGCTGCTCGGCACGGGCCCGTTCGATCCGCGCTGCCACCAGACGTTGCGACATGTCGTCGAGGACACGGTCCTCGCCGCGGCCCGGCACGCCCTTCGCCTCGACGATCCCGGTCGAGTCGCGAAACTTCTGCAGCGCCCGCTCCGATTCCTCGAGTTGACTGCCGAGCGACGCCAGTCGCTCGTTCAGCCATCCGCTCGCGGTCTGGCTACGGCGGAACCGGGTGTCGAGGTCGACGTTGATGAACGACCTCGCGAACTCGTTGGCGACGCGTGCGGCGAGCTCTGGGTCGGGCGACTCGTAACCGACCAGAACGACCTGCGTCAGGCGCACCGGATCGAACTTGACGTCCGCCTGCAGACGTCCGATCACCGCTTCGAGCACCGTCGCTTCCGTCCAAGGCTGTTCGGGACCCGCGAGCCCGATTGCCGACCGCACACGCTGCAGCGCCGACGGCGAGGCCTGGCGCGGATCGAACAGCGGGTGCTTCGAGAGGTTGAGTTCGCGCACGACCCGCTCCGCCACGCCGCGCGACGAAAGGAACTCGAATTGGGTCTGGAAGTGCTCGCGGTTCGCCGTGAACGCTCCGTAGGCGTCGTCGACCGACACCACCTTGTTCTTCCCGGCCTCGAGCAGCAGTTTCGACGTCGCGAGATACTGCGGTGTCAGTGTCACCGCCAGCGTCCCGGCGAGCGCCCCGCCCGCGATCGTCGCGGCGAGCAGCAACCACTTGTGCGAGGACACGACGCGCCACGGATGACTCAGCGATGGCAGCGCCTTGTGGGTGAGGGCACTGATTCCAGTGGGGCGTTCTTGGAGGCGATTAACTGTTGGCATTATACTCTCGAGGCGAAGCCGCTCCCAGCGGTGGGGCGATCGCCCACGGACAGCGTCGATCATAGTTCAAGGCTTTCGGTCGACCCGTCGATTCCGTCACGACCGCACTCGGGTTGCGTGATGCAGGACAGGGCGAGAGACGACCGTTTCGCAGCGGCCTGCGGGCGCATCGCACGGGCAGGGTTGTCCAGACGGCGGCGCCTCATCCCGGTGGGCTAGTTCGGCGACGCGCGGCCGTCGAAGACATGGGAGATGAGAACTTTTGCGCAGCCGTACCCCAGGTGGGAACCCTAGTATCGAGGCACACTAGACTTTCATCGAATGCCGACATGGAAGTGCCGCCCGACTCCCTGTTGGTAACCGAACTTATGGCAGGCGCCGTCTCCTTCCTCGCTGTACTGCTGCTCGCCCCGCTGCTGACACGCCTGTGTCTGCGCATCGGATGGATAGACAAGCCCAGTGCCCGCAAGCTGCACGAAGGTAACGTGCCGATCGCCGGCGGGCTCACGATCGTCTGCGCGGTGCTGGTGTCGGCGTTGATCGTCGATCCGAGGCTGGCCCTCGCCGTTCACTTCTGGGTGAGCGCGTTCATCGTCTTCATCACCGGCTTCATCGACGACCGGATTCCGATCCGTGCCCGCTACCGGCTGCTGGCCCAGTTCTCTGCGGCCGCGTTCTTCATGCTGAGCAGCGGGGCGACGCTCGCCCATCTGGGCGAACTGATCGGTCCGTTTCCGATCGAGCTCGGCGTGTTCGCGCTGCCATTCGCGGTCATCGGCATCGCGGGCCTGACCAACGCCTCGAACATGACGGATGGCCTCGACGGACTGGCTGGAGGGTTGTCCTGCATCGCGTTCGGCTGGCTCCTGCTCGTGTTCGCGCTGATCTCCCGCGATGTGGTCGAGACCGGGCCGGAGTTCGCGGAGCGGGCGCTGCAGGTATCGAAGGTGGCCTCGCTGCTCTTCGGCGCACTGCTGGCCTTCCTGGTCTTCAACCAGCGTTCGCCCTGGCGGCGCCGGGCGTCCATGTTCCTCGGCGACGGCGGCAGCATGGCCCTGGGCTTCCTCGTGGCGGCGATGCTGGTCTACGCCTGTGGAGCGTTCGGCAGTGCGGGTATGCCGGCCGTGGCCGCGGTCTGGATCGCGGCAGTGCCGCTGATCGACATCTTCTCCAGCATGCTGCGGCGCGTGCTGGTCGGCGTCACGCCGATGACGCCCGATCGCCGGCACCTCCATCACCTGCTGTTGGCGCGCGGGATGTCGACCGAGTCCGCGGTCTTGACGCTGCAGGGGCTCGCCGTCGTGTCCGGTTTGGTCGGTGTCGCGGGCTGGCGGTGGGGTGTCCCGGACTACGTGCTGTTCTGGCTGCTGGCCGCGGTGTTCGTCGCGTACTTCGCCTTGTCGCAGCGCTTCTGGCATCGGATGGACGCCCTCGAGGTCGGTCCGTTCATGGCGGGCGCCCCGATGGGTACCTCCGCGCAGGTGGTCTCTTCCGTACAGGCCGCTCAGCAGAGCGCGCAGGTGGCTCCGATCAGCAGTGCTCCTTCGGGGACCCTGGACACTGCCGTGCTCAGCCCGACCCAGACCGGCACCAACGGCTGACGGGCCGTCGCGGCGGGTACGGCGCGAACGGGCCGCCCCGCTCCCCGGCTCGCATCAGCCCTGCAGCGCCTTCCACATCTCGATGTCGCGCTCGGCCGTCCAGACCCGAGGATGCTTGATGCCGCTCGCCTCGTCATAGGCCCGGGTGACGTCGAAGGGCAGGCAGTGCTCGTAGATGAACACCCCACCGAACACCGGGTCCATCACCTCGCGCACGTCCTTGAACACATGCTTCAGGTCCTTGCCCGCGGCCACGCCGGCACGGGCCGTCGCGTACAGGTCGGTGACCCACCGCCGGGTGTACTCGATCGCCTTCTCGCAGTCGGCCGGCGTCGTCATCGCCGGGCCGCGCCCGGGCACCAGCTTGTGCGGCCGGAGCGCGCGCAGCGCCTCGAGCGTCGCCGGCCATTCCTCGAGCTGCGCATCCCCGGTGTAGACGCCGGCGTTGTACTCGACCAGGTCGCCCGAGAAGATCACGTCCTGCGAGGGCACCCAGGCGATGGTGTCGCCCTTCGTGTGGCCCGGGCCGATGTGCTTCAGACGCACCTCGAGCTTGCCGAGGAACAGCGTCAGGTCGCGCTCGAAGACCATCGTCGGCCAGGTCAGGCCGGGCACCGTCTCCACGCCCGCGAACAGCCGCGGGAAGCGCTCGATCTCGCTCTTCATGTCCTGGGCGCCGCGCTCGACGATC
>Ga0164293_10005190_pt1 | contig 11090 bp, 14 predicted proteins | sample GEODES118metaG_FD_111487 | JGI IMG/M metagenome (GOLD analysis project Ga0164293, IMG submission 111487) | Eutrophic lake water microbial communities from Lake Mendota, Wisconsin, USA - GEODES118 metaG | ecosystem: Environmental > Aquatic > Freshwater > Lake | place: USA: Lake Mendota...
AAGAGTTTTTATATAAGAATAATTGTTATGCCAGTAAAGATTTTTTGTGTGGTCAAGTAAAAGATTTTTCAGATATAGAAAATTGTGTTGTAGATTATAATGATTACTTTTTAAAAGGTTATGCCTCGTAACAAGTGTAATATTCTATATGCCAATTACTAGAAACAGAGTTATTTATGCAGGAACAGATGTATTAGTTTCAGATTCGCCATCTTGGAGTGGACAAACTGGATCTAAATCTTTGAAATTATTAAAAAGAGTTCAATCAAGTAGTATATCTATAAGTAATCCTGTAACTAGACCAAAACAAATTGGTAGTTCTGATTTTGCATTTGAAAAATATATAACTATTCCAGAGATATCTGTAGATTTAAATTATATTGTTTCTGATAATTCTAATGAATTGCTTTTAGGATTGAATGCTACTGGTAACGAGTCTTTCTTAAAAAATATGGCAGTTACTGGTCAGGATAAAAATTTATTTTTTATATTAACTGATACTAATGCCCAAGATGCAGATAGTTTAACAAATATGGTTGGTAATGATGTATTTGCTGTTGGTAATGCTTTCTTAACTAGTTATTCTTTATCTGCTGAAGTCGGATCTGTGCCAAGCGTTTCTGCTTCTTTCGCTTGTTTGAACATGACGTTTCAAACTTATAATGGAACCGGAACTAATGGAAGCGAGGTTCCAGCAATCAATTTAACAAATGGAATAAAGTCAACAGAAAAATATTTATTGACTGGAGCGAATATGACTCCAGCAAATTATTTATCAAATCAAACTATTAGACCAAATGCTATTAGACCTGGAGATATAGTTCTTCAATTGCCGCAAACTTTCATGGGAGGAATAAGATATTCTGGAGATGTGCCAGCTACAATATCCTCTTTGCAAATAGATGTTCCAATTGAAAGAAGAGATTTATTGGGTTTTGGAAGTAATTATCCTTACGATAAAAGAATAATGTATCCATTGATTGGCACAATAAGTTTTAATGGAATTTTTGATGAGCCAGTAACAGGTGATTTTAGCAGTATTTTTACAAATGATACTGCTTATGATTTGACGTTTAATTTAAAAAATTATAATGGCGCGACTGGTTTAAGAGTTGAAATTTTAAACGCAAGAATAGAGGAACAGTCTTTTGATTTATCTATTGGTGATAATATGAATTTTCAATCTAAATTTTCATTTAAGATCTTCGAAACAGACGGTATGAGAATTAGCGGTGCAGCAAGATTAATTTAAAACTCAATTCTTGCATTTTTTGTTTCAATTTTCTTTGGAATATCTTTGATATGCTTTTTGCCATTCGTTTTCTTTTTATAGTCATCAAAGTATTTGCGCTTCAAAGGGTCTTCGCCGCCAGCCAAAGCTGCTCTTCGATCAGATAATTCAGAAGAGTAATCAAGAAGATCGCCATATTTGCCAGTCATTCCGCCGGTTTTATTTACAAATGCTTTGTTGTCAAATGGATCAACAACAGTAGCGTTTCCTATATTTACTTGTGGCACATCGTATAGTCGCTCCCAATTATCTTCATTGCCACTTTTACCGCGATATGGCTTATAATCTTTCATAGACATAACTACATCTACGATCTTGCCAGTTTTTTTATTCTTAAATTGATAAACCATATCTATTATATCATATGCAGAAAAAATTAAAGCGCGACTTTCATCGCGCTTTGTTTGTTTATTCTATTTCTATTTTTCTTTCCACTTTTTTAATTTGCGGTACTGTAATGGTTAACAGGCCGTTTCTCATTTTAGCTTTAACGTTGTCGAAATCGTACTTGTTTCTCAGAATGTAATCTTCATAACTAATTCTGTATCTATTTTCTTCAACATTGATGCCTATATAATAATCTTCATTATAAATTTTAACATCTTCTTTTGATTTGCCAGGAAGTTCAACGTTGAATACTAAGCCGTCTTCTTTTACTTGATATTTATATGTTAATCTATTATACATAGTAATTATGCTATAGCAAGAATCGTGCCAACTTTTTATAGCGTTTTAAAGCGTCTTTTAAGGCGTTTTAGAGAATATATGACACATAATACGTCACATCTGGCTACTTATGGCACAGAGTATTGTCTCAACTGTTTTTTCATAAGTAAATTCTTTTTGAAGTTTAAGACCTTCTGGATTTAGTGTCTTAGCGTATGAAACAGATTTGAGAATAGCATTTTCCATTTCTTCGTCAGTGATATCAAAGAATTGACCTTGATTAAACGACTGTCCCTTATTAAAGAAAACTCCATCGTAACATTCTTTGAGGCTAGAAGGCTCTATTAGTATACTGTTGGTGTTTGTGGCCCAATCCTTATGTGCTGTCGCATTCATTACAACACTCCACTTGCCAAGCGCAGTAGCATTGAATGATGGGAGATTCCAGCCTTCTGCTCCACTCAATCCGCCAAGATCAATATCTATGCTATTTAAATAATCATTTACTTCGCTGTTTGTTTGCATGTATGGGATAAAGTTTAAATTATTATAATTCTTACCTTCTAGCAGCTTTAGCATTTCATTTTGAAATTTAGCTTTATCTAGAAATGGGTTTGTGATAGCGCAACTTAATTGATATTTAGAATTATTACCAAAAAGCTTCATCCATGTTTTAATAATACGAGCGGTATTTTTTCTGCTTTCAAACTTACCAAGAATTCCAAAATGAATTTTATCTTGAAGATAAGTTCTATTGGTTGCATGAAAATCATTATCAAAACCCAATGGAACATAAGTAACATTTTGAATTCCATTCAATTCAAAAATATTTTTTGTATAATTTGAGCTTACAAATACTTTGTCTTGTAGACTTAGGAGATTTTTTTCAATCGCCGTAACTTCAGACACTTCGTGAAAAGTGAATAGAGATTGATTTTTAGCATATCTAGTTTCGCTTCCAAAAATATGCCACAACTTTAGAGAAGGAGTGTTTCTGTCAATTTTTTCATATCTACTGTTGGTGGCGGATTGAAGATATTTAATAAAATCTCCATCGATCTTATCGTATGCTTCTAGTTCAGCTTTATCTCCAATAGGAAAAAATATCAAATCTATATTCTTCTTGTATAATTCTCGAAGAATATTTACAGATACATTACCAAAAGATAATGCGTTAATTGGCGCGTTGACTAATAATTTCATATTTGGATCTTATATTTTTTGAGATAGAATTTAAAGCTGCGTTATGTATATTTATACATCCTTGAATGCTTAGGTTCATTGACTTGCTGATTTTGCGCCAAGGGGTTAGTTTCTTGTTTCCTGAATAGCGCATTGAGAAGATTTTTTGTATTCGCTTGTCTGGATGTTTAGAAATCTCTTCATTGAATTCTTTTAGGATTTGATCTTGAAAGTTAACTACAGTGTGTTCGTAGTTATCTTTTATGCATTCAAAATCATAAGTATTATCATTTAATTCGACGTACTTTTTATTCTTATTAGAAGCGTTTAAACACATCCATTTAGCTTCATTTCCTAAAAATGTTGAAAACTTTGTACCTCTGTTCTCGTCGTATTTGAGAACTGAATTGTATATAGCGTACTCTTTATCATTTATAATCTCATCTTTTAAAGAGTCGTTATTGCAGTTTCTAAGAAAAGAATTTACTATATCCAAGTAAATTCCTGAGTGCCTATCAATAAGTTCTTGTAGACATTCATCTACTTTCTTTTTTCTTTTGATATTTTTGATTAAATCTAAATCACTTAAAATCTCCATATGTTGACCATCCTTTTTCATAGAATAACTTGCTCAAGTGATAATTGCAAGTTTCTTTTTCATCAGTAAACGTTTTCCATCTGATTATATGGTCAGAATTGCGTTTTACAATAGGATCGTTTGATCTTTCTTGAAAATTAGAAGGTTTTTGCCCCATTCTGCTTAGGTGGATCATAAAGCCGCCGTTGTCTTTTATCCATTTAACTTCGTTTTCATAACGGACATCAGTTATAACAACGATAATCTTGTTGTTAATTGAAGACTTTACTTGTTTTTCTATCTTTTTAATCCAGTAGTCAGGATCGATTTTTCTACAAGTGTCTGTTCCCCAACATACAAGCATTGGGCGAATAAGTTCTTTTTCAAAATTAATATCTGTAAAAGCTGAGATATTTAATTTCTCTTTTAAGAATGGGTCAAGATCTTTTTTTAATTCAGTAGCGAATGATATATTCAACGCTGGAAAACCAGACTTATTTAACTTGTTGATAAGATGTTTTCCAAGAGTGTCTTTTCCACATCTTGCGACTCCACCTATTCCAAATATTAATGGCAGTTCTTTAAATATCACTTTTTTTCTTCTTCGTATTAAAAATTTATGTGTCTTATTCATTTCTCTTAGGTTTCGCTCTCTTAGGTATACCTTACCGATTTGTTAAGGTCAACCTTTTTTATTAAGATTTAGACTTAGATATTGCGTATGATTTTCGTAAGATGAATTAAACTCTTTCGCTTCGCTCCAGAGTTTAATGAGGATTTTCTCCTTTGTCAAGGAAAAAATCACTCAGAGACTCTAAATCTTTTGCCAATTTAAAATGACCAAGATCGTTTAAAATACTTGATGTGTAAAAAACAAATGTTTCATTTTCTTTTTTATTTATAAAATCAACACTGGTTATAAAAGAAAGATTGGTCTCTTGACCTTTTTTATTAAGAATATTTTTCAATCCAATACATGAAGCTTCTTCAGGTGAATTTGCCATAACCATACATTCTAAGTCTGCACATGTTACTAAGTAAAAATGCTCTTGACTTTCTACGCTTCTAATCATAAGATTAATATATTCTTTAAATGATAAATGTCAACCAAAAAATACTATGGTTAGCTGACTATGATTTAGATCAGGCTCCAGGCGGCGCACAAAGAAGCGATAAGATCATATTAGATAAAGGTAAGTTGCTTGGTTTTAATATTCTAAAAGTAAATCACGAAACCTTTGGAAAACATATCAACATACATGATTATGATATACTAGTTACTTCAAACGTTTGCGCTATCTTTCAAAAGCATTCTTGGATTTTAGACGAGATAACTAAGCACAAGTATCACGTTAGAATCGAACACGATTCAAATGATTATTTAAATCAAGAAAATAGAATAAAACTGTTTTCATTTTGCAAGAAGACATTTTTCTTAACTGATTATCATTTTTGGTTCTTTAAACAACTATATGGAGATATTTTTAAGAATGTAGAAATCGTTCCTGATCCAATTGAAACAGATAAGTTTTACGATTATGGTCAGCAACGTGAAGATAAGATTTTATATGTTGGATATATGCATCCATTGAAGGGTACAAGCAACTTTTTTGAACTAGCCTTGAGAAATCCAGATATAAAATACGCTGTTGCTGGATGGAGCGATTATCAAACTTATAATTTTCTAAGTACTAATGTTCCAAATATTGAATATCTTGGTTTGATCAAATACGAACAAATGCCTCAAGTTTATAATAAATATAAGACTCTTTATTATGAACCAAATTTAAGAGAGCCTTTCTGTAGATCTGTAGCTGAATCTATTATTTGCGGAATGACTATCATGACAAGCAAGCAATCTCAAATTGGATGTCTCCATGATATTGAAAAAAATGGAATAGTAGGTTTTAAAGAAAATTGTAAAAATGCTTCAGTTGATTTTTGGAATAAGATATGAATAATCCATTTAATTTTTTCGATAAAATATTCTGCATAAATCTTGATGACAGACAAGACAGATGGATAGACTGTTGTAAAATATTTAATAAATATGAAATGATGCACAAGGTCGAAAGATTTTCTGCTTTAAAATTTACACACCAAGATCCTCGCTTGATTAAGGTTATGGGACAAATAGGATGTAGCATGTCCCATTTTGGAGTTCTAAAAAAAGCTAAAGAACAAAATTTAAATAATTTTCTAGTATTAGAAGATGATTTTTGTTTTGAATTTGAGCCTTTTGAATTATTTGAAAAAATGAATTCCTCGTTATTAGAGCTTCCAAACAATTGGAACATGTTTTATCTAGGAGGAAATCTAGATTCTTCTTATAACGTAGATCCAATAGAAAAATATTCTGATAATCTTTTTAAACTAAATGCTTGTCATACAACACACGCTTTTGCAGTAAACAAAAACATATACGATGTAATTCTCAAAGATGAACCAACTTTAGACGAATTGCCCTCTTGGCATAACAAATATACTGTTATTGATGTTTATTTTTCAAAAGCTATTTTATCTAAAAATAATTGCTTTATAACAAACCCTATTTTATCTCTTCAGAGACCAGGTTTTTCAAATATAGAACATAACAATTATGACTATAGATTTTGGATGTTGCAAAATTTTAATAATTTTAAAAACAAACTTAATAAGTGAGCAACATAATTTCATTTCAAATGATGGGCGGATTGGGAAATATTTTATTTTCTCTTTCTACAGCTTACGCATTAAGTAAAAAATATAATTTAGATTTAAAACTTTGTTATAATCATACTGGGTATCTTCACACGCCTCCATCAATTTATAAAAATAATATATTTAATAGCTTCAAAGAGCTTGGTGAGAAAACTAATTTTCAATTAATAAATCAAATAAAATTTGATTTCTATGAAATAGAAATACCAAAAAACACTAACGTTTTTCTTAATGGATACTTTCAGTCAGAAAATAATTTTTTAAATTTTAAAAGCGATTTAATAACAAAGCTATCTCCACAAGAAAAAAATAAAAAAATTTTATTAGATAAATATCCAGACTTAAAACTAGATAGAACCGTAAGCGTTCATGTTAGAAAAGGAAACTATAAAAATTTACAAGAATTTCATCCTTTATTATCAAAAGAATATTATTTTAAAGCTTTAGAAAACTTTATCGATCATAAAATTTTTATATTCAGCGATGATATAGAATCTTGTTATGATGTTTTTAAAAGATATGACTGCGCGTTTATAAAAAACGATTTTGATTTAGATGATTTATATTGCATGTCACTATGTAAAAATAACATAATAGCAAATAGCACTTTTAGCTGGTGGGGAGCATGGCTAAATCAAAATTTAAATAAAAAAGTAATAGCACCATCCACATGGTTTGGTTCAAAAATGACATTTACAAGCAAAGACATAATACCAAAAGAGTGGACAATAATTTAAATATTATGAAATTATTTTTAAAAGATACATGCTTTTCTCATTGTTTATTTAGCAATAACCCATTGCCACCTATTCAATTTTCTGAAGAGATAGAATGGGATAGGTCTAATAATTTTAAAGATTCAGATTATATAATTTTTACAGATGATGAAATTTATAATACTAGGAATAACAATCAAAAAGATATAGCATGGCTGGTCGAACCATATGAATTGCAGCCTCGCAATTATTTATATTTACAAAATAACTATAATAATTTTTTTAAAATACTAACTCATGATTCGGATTTATTAAAACTTCCAAATTCTTACAAAATACCATACGGAGGATGTTGGATAAAAAAACAAGATTTTAAGATATATGATAAAAGTAAAAATTTATCAATTGTTTGTTCCAATAAAACATATCTAAGCGGTCATAAATTAAGACATAAAGTAATAAAAAGCATTGGCAATATTATTGACGTATATGGTAACGGTTATAATTCAATTAGTTATAAACTAGAATCTTTACAAAATTATAAATATCAGATTGTAATAGAAAACGTCAAAAAAGATTTTTGGTTTACTGAAAAATTAATTGATTGTTTTGTTACAGGAACAATTCCAATATATTACGGCTGCCCATCGATTCATAATTTTTTTGACATAAATGGAATAATCACTTTTGATACTGTAGAGGAACTGATTGAAAAAATAAACGACTTAAAACCAAACCATTACGAATCCAAAATAGAAAGCATAGAAATAAATTTTAAAAAAGCTCAAGAATATATTTTAGCAGAGAGCAGTATAAATAAATTCTTCAATGAATTATGATGCTATCTGTTTGATTTTTTTTTAAAAAAATATATTATCAAATTGATGAAAGAAGATATCCAACTTGATAAAATTTTAAAAGATATTTGCGATTATATAAATAATCAACATAATAAAAAACAATGGATTCCAGGCGAAAACTGGGTGCAATATGCTGGACCTTATTTTAGTTCAGAAGAGTACAAAGCATCAATAAAATCTCTTTTAAACGGATGGTTAGTGCTTGGTCAAGATGCCATTACTTTTGAAACTAAATTTCCAAAGCATCTTGGTAAAGAGTACGGAATACTTACTAATAGCGGCAGTAGTTCTAATTTAATTATGATGTCAGCTATGGCATCAAAAAGACTTTATAACTTTCCAAAAGCAACTAAAGTTATCACTCCAATTGCAGGTTTTCCAACTACTATTAATCCTATTTTTCAAGTAGGTTTTGAACCATTATTTGTAGATATTGATCTTGATACTTTAAATTTAAATTTAGATCAAGTAGAGGAAGCTGCCAAGAAAGGAGCAAAAATAATTACTTTCGCTCATGTTCTCGGAAATCCTCCAAACATGAATCGATTGATGGAGATTATAAATCAATACAATCTTGTTCTGCTTGAAGACTGTTGTGACGCTCTTGGTTCAACTTACGACGGAAAGCCGCTTGGCAGCTTTGGCGAACTCGCTAGTTGCAGTTTTTATCCTGCTCATCACATGACAATGGGTGAAGGCGGTTTTGTAGCTTGCAAAACTCAACTGCAAGAAATCGTCACTAGAAGTTTTAGAGAATGGGGTCGCGGATGTTATTGTGTTGGCAAAAAAGCTAATTTACTAAAGAATGGTTCATGCGGTAAACGTTTTTCTAATTGGCTCCCAGAACTTCCAGAAGAAGAGTTTGATCATAAATACGTTTATGATGAAATTGGATATAATTTAAAACCAATGGAGCTACAAGCATCAATGGGTCTTGCCCAGATGGTTAAGCTTCCTGAAATACATGCGCTGAGAAAGCGTAATCACGCTTTGCTTTGCCAAGCTTTTAGTCAGTACGAAGACTATTTTATTATTCCCAAGGCTACGACTTTAGCAGACCCAAGTTGGTTTGCTTTTGCCGTAACTATTAAGAATTGCTCACCATTTAAGCGTAAGCATATTGTTCAACATTTTGAAAACGCAAAAATTCAAACTCGTCCTTATTTTGCTGGCAACATTATGTTGCAACCAGCATATTCAGGAATAATGAGTTCTAAAGATATTATTGAAAAATTTCCAGTAGCCCGTAAAATTACAACAGATACTTTTTTCTTGGGAACCAGCCCAGTAATAACAGAAGAACAAATTTATTACATAAAGAAAAATTTAGATCTATTTATTTCAAGTTTATGAAAGTAGTATATATCACAGGGTGTTTAGGATTTATAGGTTCTTATGTAACAAAAGCTTGTTTAGATAAAGATTGGTATGTAAGAGGAATAGATAAAATCACTTATGCTGCTAGGCCAGAACTTCTTGAAAAGTTCAATAAATATGAAAAATTTAGTTTTGAACAAATAGACATTTGTGATTTAGATCGTTTGGTTGATTGTGATTATTTTATTAATATTGCTGCTGAAACCCATGTAGACAATTCAATCAGAGACAGCAAATGCTTTTTAAGATCAAATGTAGATGGAGTATATAATATACTGGAATTACTTAAAAATTACAGAAAAAACGATTCTCACTCTCCAGTATTTTTTCATTTTAGCACTGATGAAGTTTACGGTGATATAGATTCTGGTGAACACTACGAAACAGATCTTTTAAAACCCAGCAACCCTTATTCAGCCACCAAAGCTGCGGCAGATCAATTGATTTTAGCTTGGTCAAGAACTTATAATTTACCTTATATTATTTTTCGCCCAACCAATAATTATGGAATCGGTCAATACGCTGAAAAACTTATTCCAAAAGCTTGCAAGTTTTTAACTTTAAATAGAAAAATTCCTCTTCACAATTCTGGAACTCCAATTAGAAACTGGCTTCACGCTAAAGATACTGCTTCTGGAGTTATTAAAATAATTGAAGCTGGATCTAAAAACGAAATTTTTAATATAGCAGGTGGATTTGAACAATCAAATATAAAGACTGTTGAAACTATAATAAAAGAATTTTTCAATCAAAACGATTCAAATTTTATAGATTCTAATCTTGATTTATCTTTTAAACGAGCAGGTCAAGACGTTAGATATGCTATCAATGATGAAAAACTTAGATCTTTAGGATGGAAGCCAGAATGTGATTTCAATCATGAAATCAAGAGTATAGTGAAACATTATAAGAAAAATTTTATATGGTAACAGAACTAGAAATGATTCAATTTGAAAACGAAATTGGCGATTTATTTAATAATAAACAAATTAAATCCCCCATTCATCTTTACCATTCAAATGAAAAACAAATGCTTAACATTTTTGAAAAGATTGATTGTAAAAATGATTGGGTTTTTTGCACATGGAGAAATCACTATCAAGCTTTATGCAAAGGAATTCCTAAAGAAATTCTTAAAAACGAAATTTTGAAAGGTAAATCTATGGTTATGAATTTGCCACAGTATAAATTTATATGTAGCTCTATCGTGGGAGGAGTTGCTCCAATTGCGCTTGGAACTGCATTAGCAATTAAAAATAAAAATCTAACATCTAAAGTTTGGTGTTTTCTTGGCGATATGTCTGCTGAAACAGGATCATTTCATGAATCTTATAAATATAGTTTAAACTTTGATCTTCCCATCAATTGGATAATTGAGGATAATAGAAAATCTGTTTTAACTCCAACCGATCAAACTTGGAATAGAAATCTTCCATATTATATTGACGTAAGCCAATACAAGAATGATGAAATGTATTATAAAGATAAAATTATTTATTATCAATATTCAAACAATAAATATCCACATGCTGGCGCTGGAGTAAGAGTTCAATTTTAATATGAAATACATAGAGGAAATAAAAAAAGCAATGGTTCTTCTTTCTCAAAACGATAAAACTATTTTTATTGGTCAATCAGTTAAATTTGGCGGCACAGGAATGTATGACACTTTGCTTGAAGTCAATGAAGATCAAAAAATAGAATGGCCTGTTGCAGAATAT
>Ga0164293_10005191_pt1 | contig 11089 bp, 11 predicted proteins | sample GEODES118metaG_FD_111487 | JGI IMG/M metagenome (GOLD analysis project Ga0164293, IMG submission 111487) | Eutrophic lake water microbial communities from Lake Mendota, Wisconsin, USA - GEODES118 metaG | ecosystem: Environmental > Aquatic > Freshwater > Lake | place: USA: Lake Mendota...
CATTGCTTGTGCAGCGGGCGGAGCGGCATCGATTTTCTTTAACCAGCGATCCTTGGCGCCAAATCCAACCGGGCCAAGTCCAGCTGGTTCTGGGCCAAGGCTCTCGCGCACGCTATTGAGAATTCGGATGTGCTCCTCATCCATATATATAAGTGCGAGGGCACGGAACTTCACTACTGGCGCAATTGCGTTATCCCCTGTTATCGCAAGGAGCGCTTCCATACTCACCGGCTCAGAGAGAACAGCGATGGTTTCCAATACTTGAATCTCCCACGTCGTCAGTCCATCGAGCACCCGAGCGATGCTGGGAGCGGCGCTTGCTCGCGCAGCGAGTGCAGTTATGTCAGTGGGAAGAGGGGAGAGTAAATCTGGGCGAAGGAGAAAAAGTTCGCGGAGATTTTCATCACTTCGCGCGCGCAACTCATCGGCCAAAGAGCGGGCGGGGCGAAGGGTGGCGGACATAACCTGCCTACGCTACCTGAAGGTGTGCAGGTTATGCTCATCGCATGAAAACTCTCGTCCATGTGATGCGCCATGGCGAGGTAGAGAATCCTGATGGCATTCTCTACGGCCGCCAATCTGACTGGCATCTCTCAGTTCGCGGTCGCGAGATGGCAGAGACCCTCGCGCGTTGGACTCATGGCCGTGATATCGCGGCAGTTATCGCATCGCCGCTTGAACGAGCGCAAGAGACGGCGCAACCAATCGCAGCGTTACATAAATTAGGTATCCAGAGCGATCCGCGATTACTTGAAGCGGCGAATGTTTTCGAAGGTAAAAAATTCGGAGTAGGGGCAAGCACTGGAGCGCTCTTAAAGCCCTCTGCATGGCGACATCTGTGGAATCCATGGCGACCATCGTGGGGGGAGCCCTATAAGGAGCAAGTTTCTCGAATGATGGCTGCAATCCATCACGCATACGAGCAGGCACGTGAGCGTGAGGCAGTTTGTGTCTCACACCAACTACCTATTTGGATTCTTCGATCAGCAATCGAAGGTCGGCCGTTTCTGCACGATCCACGCAAACGTATTTGTTCTCTCGCCTCGGTGACAACAGTGGTCTTTACTTCAGAAGGGGTGATTGAAGGGATTGAGTATGCAGAGCCCGCTGCACACTTGCTCCGTGAAAAGAAGTGAAAAAACCTTACGTTGTTAAGTGGCTAGCTTTTTCAGTAATTGCTTTGTTGATGACAAGTTGTGGCACAAGTGGAACATCAATTAATGAGAATTCATATGTCGCAGGTGATGGTGTTGTTACAGAGATTAATAGCGGCGATCGAAAGATGGGCCCGCGAATTACCGGTCAAAGCATCACGGGATCTACTGTGAACATGAAGCCGGGGCGAGTGGCGCTAGTGAATGTGTGGGCATCGTGGTGCTCACCCTGTCGAGCCGAAGCTCCAATTCTCGAGGACCTTTCAAAAGAATTCCCGACTGTGCAATTCGTTGGTCTGCTAACTCGTGATTCAACCGACAGCGCGCAGGCTTTTATGAAGCGATTTGAGATTACCTATCCCACAATTTCTGATGACCAGATTCTTCTTGGATTTCGACAGAGCCTTCCGGTCGCCGCGATTCCCACCACTTTCTTAATTGATAAAGAGGGAAAAGTCGCAGCGCGAATTTCAGGAGAGATCACCTACTCATCAGTCAAAAAGTTACTTGAGAAGTTGGTCAGCGAATGAACCTTTACTCGCTCACCGATCAAGTCCTCCAGGGCTCAGTTCTACTTGCATTTCCCATCGCAATATTCGCAGGCATCGTGGCATTTCTTTCGCCATGTGTTTTACCTTTAGTTCCTGCTTACCTTGCATATGTCACAGGACTTAGCGGTGCAGATTTAGAGAACCCATTAAAGCGAAAGCGCATCGTTGGTGGAACGCTGCTCTTTGTTCTTGGATTTAGTTCGGTCTTTATCTCATATGGCGCGCTCTTTGGTGGTGCGGGAAATCAACTTCTCACGCGCGAGCGAGGAATTAGTCAGATTTTGGGCATCTTCACCATAATCATGGGCTTACTTTTCCTTGGCGTCATAAAGAACACTCGTGAATTCCGGCCGCGGATGAAAACCGATGGCGGGTTACTTTTTGCACCCTTTCTTGGTGTGCTCTTTGCCATCGGTTGGACTCCCTGCATTGGGCCAACTCTTGCTGCGGTACAAGCGCTCGCATTCAATGAGGAGAGCGCCCTTCGTGGCGCATTTCTATCGTTAGGTTATTGCATCGGGCTTGGCGCACCATTTCTCTTAGTTTCATTTGGTATATCCCGAGCGGTAAGAACGTTTAAGCGCCTACCAGTGCGCGCGCTCTCAATTATTGGTGGCATCTCATTGATTCTGCTTGGCATTGCGCAGCTCACAGGCTTTTGGAGTGGCATCGAGAATTGGTTACAGGGCTGGGCCTCAAGTTTTGTGGTGGCGCTATGAGCATCTCGTTTGATACGCAACCACCTCAACTAACGGGGATAGGTTTCCTCCGCTGGATCTGGCGGCAACTTACGAGTATGCGCACAGCGCTGGTGCTCTTATTGCTTCTTGCGGTTGCTTCAATACCTGGATCGATTTTTCCGCAACGGTCCCAGAGCCCACTACAAGTCAATGAGTATTACGGCACTAATCCAAGTCTGGCTAAGTGGCTTGATGCTCTTTCGCTCTTTAACGTTTACTCATCTGCATGGTTTAGCGCGATTTATATTTTGCTTTTTATATCTTTGATCGGTTGTGTACTGCCGAGAACTTGGGAACACTTCAAAATGGCGCGTGCACTGCCGCCGATGACACCAAAGAACCTTGAACGCCTTGAAGAGTTTATCGAAGTTCGTACTGGTTTATCCCAAACTCAGACGCTTGATAAAGCAGTCGCGGAATTGAAACGACGCCGATATCGGATTAGAAAACTTTCGGATTCCGTTGGTGCAGAGAAGGGTTTCATACGCGAGAGCGGCAATCTGCTCTTTCACCTCTCGCTTATCTTGCTCTTAGTAGGAGTAGCTTTTGGATCGCTGGGTGGCATGCGCGCTGATGTCATCGTGAGCGAGGGCGAGACATTTACAAATGTTGCAACGAGTTACGATTCTTTGAATACCGGTTCACTCTTCTCCATCGATGATCTGCCACCTTTTTCGATTAAGGTTGAGAAGTTCACTGCGAAATATGACATCGTGACTAGCGCGCCACTGGATTACACCTTGAATGCAAAAGTGATCGATTATCCGGGAGCCACTCCTCGAGATGAGATTGTTAAGGTGAATGCGCCACTAACTTTTGGAGATACGCGCGTCTACCTCCAGGCCAACGGATATTCACCAATTGTCACTGTTCGAAATAAAGAGGGAGCAGTGGTGCTACGTGGTGCGATTCCATTTCTTCCACAAGATGGGAACCTGACATCAATAGGCGCGATAAAAGTTCCTGATATGCAGCCCCAAATTGGTTTTGTTGCAAAATTCTTGCCTACAGCTGAGCGAACGAAGGAAGCCGGTGGTTTCTCCTCGTATCCGGAACCGCTGAAGCCACTTCTTGACCTTGCTGCATGGAGTGGCGATCTCGGCTTGGATTCTGGGATCCCGCAATCGGTCTATCGAATAAACACCGAAAAGCTGACGCAAATCGGGTTGGCAGCGTTGAAGCCGGGAGATCGCTGGGAATTACCGGGAGGTGTTGGCTCTATTACCTTTGATGGATTGGCGCCCTGGGTCAATCTTCAAGTAGTGCGCGATCCAGGAAAGGCATATTCGCTTGCTGGCGCAGTTCTGATTCTTATTGGGTTACTTGTATCACTATTCGGTCGCCGCCACCGGATTTGGGTTCGCGTGAGTGAGAATGGTGGAGATACCATCGCTCACATTGCAGGGCTAACGCGTTCACCTGGTTTGGATAATGAAATCAAAACGTTGGCGGCAACGCTGCGAAGTGAAGTTGGCAACGAAGGTCATGCTCATCCAACGGAAGGGAGCGAATGATGTCAAAGAGCGATTGGGCATTTCTCTCTAACGACCTTATCTACGCAGCCATGGCGGTATGTGCTCTCGCCTTTATCATCTTCGCATATGAATTAGCATGGTCGATTCGCGTTGGCGAAGAGAAGACAACAATTAGTCGTCGTTCAAAAGTGCTACGCATTGCGCAGTCCTTAACAATTCTTTACTTCTTAATCCTGGTTGTTGCAGTCTTTGCACGTGCCGTCTCCGCAGGACGAGTTCCGTGGGGAAATATGTATGAGTTCTCCATCACTGGAACACTTGCTTTCACATTCGCTTACCTTGTTGCATCAATCAAATTTGATGTGCAGTGGTTGGGAATCCTTATCTCCTTTGCATCACTGCTGACTTTGGGTACCGCAATCACTCTCTTATATGTACCAAGCGCCCCATTAGTCCCAGCATTGAAATCAACATGGTTAGTTATCCATGTTTCTGCCGCAATCATTTCTGGTGGAGTCTTCTTACTTGCCAACTGCATTGCTGGTGCTTATCTAATTTTGGAACGGATCGAGCAGAAGAATGAAGGTGCGCGCCCCGGGTGGGCGCTTCGACTGCCTAAATTGGAATCACTTGATCAACTCTCTTATCGATTAGTAGCGCTGGTATTTCCACTCTGGACCTTTTCGATCATCGCGGGAGCAATTTGGGCCGAAGCCGCCTGGGGTCGTTACTGGGGTTGGGATCCAAAAGAGACGTGGGCATTTATTACGTGGGTTGGCTATGCGGCCTATTTACATGCGCGGGTTACTGCAGGATGGAAAGGTCGCCGCGCTGCATGGCTTTGTCTAATAGCCGGGTCGACCTTCCTCTTTAATTATGTGTACGTGAATATCTGGGGTACTGGTAAACATACCTATTCAGGTTTATAAAAAGAGTTAGAGATTACGTAAGAAATCCGGATTGTCATCAGGCGGGATGATTTTTCGAGGAGGGCGCTTTCGGCCACCATTGCCGCGACCACGCTGCCGACCTAGAACTAACCATGCGATGCTAACAATTGGTGATGGGCTAAAGAGGACGATGAGCAATAACCACGCCCACTTTGGAAGTTTCTGCACCTCTTCTTGGGGCGTTCGAGCGCAATCAACAAACGCATAGACAGTGATTGCGATTGAAAGGAGAAGCAGAATGCGAAGCATGGCTGGAGTATATAAGAGTTTGCGATTAAGCGCTTAGGGCAAATCCGGCTGCATACATGAGGGCAAAAAGTAGTTGGAAGAGCGCAGTGCGTTGGAGGAGCGCAATGAGATCTCGACCACCTGCACCTTTGACAACTGTCGCTGCTAGATAAAGTGCAACTGGCAACAAAAGCGCTGTTAATGCACACCAAGCTCTATCTATCGAGGTCGCAATTCCCAGCACATTGCTGCCGAGAATTAAGAGCGCGAATAGGATTCGCGTTCCTTTCTCACCCATGAGTACGGCGAGAGTTCGCTTACCAGATTCTGCATCCTTATTTCTATCTCTGAGGTTGTTAAGCACCAAGATCGCACATGCTTGAGCGCCCACTGGAATTGCTGCCACGATGGCTAGAGTGGTAATCGTTTCGCTCTGTACGAAGTAGGTGCCGAGAACTGCAACGAGACCAAAGAAAATGAAGACAGAAATTTCACCAAGCGCTCGATATCCGTATGGTCGCTTACCTCCGGTGTACCCCCATGCAGCGAGAATCGAGAGTAAACCAACAAGGATCAACCAGAGCGAAGAACGAAGTGCAAGTAGCAAGCCAAAGATCCCGGCAAGCGCAAAGAAAAGTAGCGCTGCGGTGAGCACATGTTGTGGCTTTGCCGCGCCACTTCCCACAAGGCGCATCGGGCCAACACGATCAGTATCAGTTCCGCGAATTCCATCAGAGTAATCGTTTGAGAAATTAACCCCAATTTGTAGCGATAAGGCAACTAGGAGCGCAAGGAGCGCATTGCTCCAGATTGGATATGGAGCAGCGAGCGAAGTGCCAACAATTACTGGCGCGATTGCTGCAGGAAGTGTGCGCAACCGCGCACCGCTCACCCATTCCTTTATTGTCGCCATTACAGGTAATCCTCTCGAGACCGCTTAGATTCTCTCTGTTGGTTGAGCAGCCTCAAGAGCTGCTAGGTCAATTTTTCCATTCGCTTTCAGCGGTATCTCAGAGAGTAGTAGTAGTGAACGTGGTGCCGCTACTTTAGCTAGCGATTCTCCGACAAATTTCCTGATTTCTTGAAGCGAAAATTCTGACGCACGTGATTGATTACTTGCAAGATCTTTATGTGCCATAACCAATCGAAGTGATTCGCCCCATTCTGGGTCGGGTATCCCTATGACATAAACTTCCATATTCGGATATCGCTGTTGCACGACTTGTTGCACTTCCTGTGTTGAGATTTTCTCGCCACCAGAGATGATGACGTCATCTGCTCTGCCAGCAATGTGCAGCAGACCATTGTTGTCGATGAAGCCGTGGTCACTTGTGACGAACCAATCGCCAACAAATGATTGGTTAGTCGCTCGCTCATTATTGAGATAGCACAGCGCCCGCATTGGACCGTTGAGCGAAATTCTTCCCGACTCTTCTATTCGCACTTCGACACCGGGGAGCGCTTTACCATCGTAAATACAACCACCACTCATCTCAGTCATGCCATAACTTGTCACAAGTTGTATGCCAACGTCTTTACCTTGCTCAATTAATTGTTCAGGAATTGCCGCTCCACCGATAAGAACTTTCTTTGCACCCCTAAGTTCATCGAGTGCTTTGCCTGCAAGTTCAATCGCTCGATACAGTTGCGTAGGCACAATCGAGATGAATTGAGCATCAAATGCAACAGGGTCATTGCCTAAATCGATTGACCGGAGCAATTGATTGATGCCAGCGATGTGATTTAGTGGCAATGAGAGTGACCATTGATCAGTTCCGCTTGCTCCGAGAGCTCGGTTGCTTAATGAAGAACTACGTTGCAACGCAGATGCACTTAGGGCAACCACTTTGGGTTCTCCAGTTGATCCTCCAGTTTCGATGAGAAGTGCAGCGCTCTCTGGAATCTGCGTAAGTGGCAATTGGGTGAGCGCGAGCACGGGGCCGCCTTCGAGAGCGCTTGCGAGCGCATCGCGCAGGCGCAAGGGTTCGACCGCTAAGGGGTCGATTCGCTCAACATTTCTCACGCCTCTAGGCTATCGCCTGTGAGTAAACCGATTAAAAGAGAGCCTGGTAGCCGGGAAATCCCGAAGTGGGAACAGGTCGGGCAGTACAGCGACATCCGCTATGAGCGCGCTGAGGGAATTGCAAAGATAACAATTAATCGTCCTGAGGTGCGTAATGCATTTCGCCCTGAAACCCTTGCGCAACTTCAAGAGGCTTTCAACATCGCGCGTGATGATGACAGCGTTGGTGTCATCATCTTTACTGGAGAAGGCAGCGAAGCATTTTGTTCCGGTGGCGATGTCATGGTGCGCGGTGATGATGGGTATATCGGAAACGATTCGCTCGGCAAAAAAGGAATCGGACGACTCAACGTTTTAGATCTCCAAATTCAAATTCGCCGAACTCCAAAACCTGTTATCGCCATGGTTGCCGGTTGGGCAATTGGCGGTGGGCACGTATTGCACGTTGTTTGTGATATCACCGTTGCTGCTGACAATGCGAAGTTCGGTCAGACCGGTCCCATGGTTGGTTCGTTCGATGGTGGATATGGCGCAGGCCTTTTAGCCGCACATATTGGCCAGAAGAAAGCTCGTGAGATTTGGTTTATGTGTCGTCAATATGATGCGCAAGAAGCGCTTGAGATGGGGCTGGTCAACACAGTTGTTCCAGTAGCGGAATTAGAGGCAGAAACTCTTTCGTGGGCTCGCGAAATGTTGCGCCATTCACCGCTTGCGTTACGACTTCTCAAAGCTGGCCTTAATGCCGCAGATGATGGCCTTGCTGGCGTCCAACAACTTGCTGGTGATGCAACTCTTCTCTTTTATTTAACGGAAGAGGGGCAAGAAGGAAGAAATGCCTTCCAGGAGAAACGTCCGCCTAATTTTGGTCGTTTTCCAAAGCGCCCGTAGCGATGCAACTCAACGAATTACTCTCTCGCGTAGAGGTAATTGGAATTCCTACTCGGACAAATTTTCGCGGCGTACGTATTCGAGAGATAGCACTGATTAAAGGTGAGCGACGCTGGGGCGAATTCTCGCCTTTCGCAGATTATTCAACGGAGCGAGATGCGCTCTGGCTTCAGGCGGCGCTGGAAGCAGCTAATCAGAACTTTCCGAAACCATTACGCAATCGTGTTTTGGTAAATGCCACCCTCCCGGAAGTTGCTGTTGAGCGAATAGGTGAAGTGCTCTCCTGGTTCCCCGGATCATCAACAGTGAAGGTGAAAGTTGGCACTGCAAATGATGAGGAACGCATAGCCGAGGTTTTCAATATTATTCCCGATGCGCGCCTAAGGTTAGATGCCAACGGATTATTTTCGATTCATCAGGCGCAAGAATTTTTGCTCTCGCTGTACAACAAATATGGACATCAAATCGAGTATGTAGAACAACCGTGCGCCTCTCTTGCAGAGAACGGTGCGTTATCGCTCCCTTTCCCGATTGCAATTGATGAGAATCTTCGACTTGGTGATGAAATTAATGAAATCAATAAAGTTGCTGATGTAGTGATTGTTAAAGTTGCCCCGCTAGGAGGAATCAAGCGCGCTTTGAATGTAATCGCACAATTAGATAAGCCAGTAGTTATCTCTTCTGCGTTAGAAAGTAGCGCCGGATTATCAGCAGGGGTCGCACTTGCAGCTCATCTTGCGGAAGATGTCATATGTGGCCTTGGTACTGCCGCACTACTTGATGGTGACATCACCAAGAATTCATTACTTCCCTTAAATGGCGCAGTAACTGTTGAAGAGATTGACGTTGATTTGGAATCAGTTGCTAGATATCGACTTCCGCAAGAGCGTATCGATTGGTGGCATAATCGCATTACTAATGCGTATAAAAGTATTGAAAGTGAAAATGAGCGAGAGGAGTTGATATGACTGAGTCAAATTACACCCCCTCTCCAGTCTTAGGAGAAGTAATCGTCGACCAACTCATTCGCTCTGGCGTGCGCGAGGCAGTTATCGCGCCAGGTTCGCGCAATGCGCCGCTGACTATGGCGCTCTGGCGGGCAGCTGAAGAAAAGCGCATCCGGTTACATTCGCGTATCGATGAACGAAGCGCTGCATTTCTTGCCTTAGGAATTGCAAAAGCAACAGGAGCGCCGACGCCAGTAATCTGTACTAGCGGCAGCGCTGCGGCAAATTTCTATCCTGCGCTACTCGAAGCGCACCATAGCCAGCATCCACTGATAGCAATCACGGCAGATCGCCCAGCACGGTTATGGCAGACCGGGGCAAACCAAACGACTATGCAATTAGGAATGTTCCCTGCTGCAATCTCGCATACAGTAAATATCTCCGCATCAGGAAGCGAACGTGGGCAAGTGCGAAACTGGCGTATAGAGATTGCGCAATGCTTAGCGAGAAAAAAACCAGCTCATATAAACGTCGAATTTGATGAACCATTAGTGGGTTCGCTCGACTGGAGCGAAGCGCTTGACGCAGAGATAGACCCCATCGCCACACAGAGTTTTCCGGCACGACCGCTCCAGAACTATCACCCGCATGGCGTCATTCTTTTAGGACACGATCGAGCGGGGATTTCGCCCGCAGATATATCGACGATGTCAGAAACACTCGGCTGGCCGATTTTAAGTGAAGACCCATTGTCAGGTCTTCACGTTGTTGCGCACGCTTCACTGATTCTCTCGGATGAGAAGAGAAGAAGTGAGTTAAAACCTGAGGTTGCAATGGTGATTGGTCGATTGACCTTGACTCGTGCCGTAAGCGCGTATCTAGCACTTGCAGAGCGCGTTGTTATTGTTGATTCTCGAACAGATGAGATTGATATCGAACGTGAAGGTGATGAACTCCATCTAACCCTTCCGACTTTAGAAAAACAGAGCACAATTCAGCGCGATGCTTCATGGAGTGCAAAATTCACTAGCCTCGCTGAGAAGATTTCACATCGACTACCAGCACTTCTGCCGCAATGGTCTGAACCAACTGCAGTGGTGGCAACAGCGCAAGAGATCCCTTCAGATTCTGCGCTCTTTGTTGCATCATCACGTCCGATTCGTGACATTGAAGCATTCGCCATTCCACGTACCGGCATTGAAACTTTTGCCAATAGAGGTTTAGCAGGAATCGATGGGAATGTCTCTACTGCTTTTGGGATTGCACTAGCACGTAAGCGCACCTATGCAATCGTGGGCGACTTAGCTTTTCTGCATGACATTAATGGATTGTTGATCGGGCCGGAAGAAACCAGACCCAATCTCACCTTTATTGTGATTGCAAATGATGGTGGTGGAATATTCTCTACCTTGCCGCAGAGCGATGTACCTGGTTTCGAGAAGATTTTTGGAACGCCGCATGGACGCGATCTTGTTGCTATTGCCGAAAGTTATGGCATTGCTTCAGTAGGAGTTCACACGCAAGAGGCGCTAATTGCGCAACTAGCAAGAAGTGGCGAGGGAATTCGTGTGATTGTGGCGCGCATGCCAGAGCGAACGGCGAATGCAGAACTTTTGAAAGAGATTACGCGCTCTCTAGCGCTTCTCTAATAGGTAGAAGTTTTGCCTGACTCTCTGCATATTCTTTTGCAGGATCTGAACCTTGTACGATGCCACAGCCAGCGAATAAGCGAATCTCACGTGCATTCGCAGGATTGATTTGCGCGCAACGTAGGGCAATGCCGATCTCTCCCTCACCTTTACTATCAATCCACCCGACAGGTCCGGCATATCGTCCGCGCGACATGTCTTCAATCTCCTTAATCACGCGTTGCGCGGCCGGACGGGGCGTACCGCAGACGGCAGCCGAGGGGTGTAACTCACGGACAACGGTGAAAAGATCTGCTGGTGCAAGTGAATCTGTCAGGACGCCCGTGACATCTGTTGCCAGATGCATGACATTTGAAAGATGCAAGACAAATGGCGTCTCAGGAACATTTGTAGAGGAACAGAATGGCGCAAGAGTTTGCGCGACCGAATCCACTGCGTATTCATGTTCTTCAAGATCTTTCGATGAGCGAGCAAGTGAGGCAGC
>Ga0164293_10005194_pt1 | contig 11088 bp, 4 predicted proteins | sample GEODES118metaG_FD_111487 | JGI IMG/M metagenome (GOLD analysis project Ga0164293, IMG submission 111487) | Eutrophic lake water microbial communities from Lake Mendota, Wisconsin, USA - GEODES118 metaG | ecosystem: Environmental > Aquatic > Freshwater > Lake | place: USA: Lake Mendota, Wisconsin...
GACGGTCGCTCCCATGAATATACCACTGAGGAGTGACAAGGTATAATATATGATAATATTGGCGGGTTTTAACGGTCTAAGTTTGATCATTTGCTATAAATAAAATTGTCATTTTTAAAATATTGGCTGAGTAAGTTTTCATTTATTGGCGGACAATTAATATTAGCACCAAATAATCCCTTAACTGTATTTTGATAATCGAATTTTGGTTCGGGGATTTTTTGCTGTGAAGTTGGTGGAAAGAATGCAGACATGATTTCTAATTTTTTATCTGCTGATTTTTGCATCAGATTAATTAATTGGTAGTACCATTGATCATAACTAATTTGTGGTAATTGATAACCTAGTTTACGAATTAAATTAAATAAGTGATTCATGGATATAATCTGCGGGTTTAGTAAGTGAAAAGCTTTTCCTAAGGACTCTTTTTGAAAAGATAAATACACAATTGCTTGACTGACATAATCAACGGGTGTTAAATTATCTTCCCAATCAATGTTAGGTGTTGCTCCCAATTGCATACAAGTTGTAATGATTCTGGAAAATAAATCTTCAGTATTGCAAATACCAATTTGGCTATGACCGATAATTCTAGCTGCTCTATATATTGTAACAGGTAAACCCCGTTCTCTTGCTTGCATTACTAACTTTTCTGCTACCCATTTACTTTGAGGATATCCACCTACTAATCCTTGATAATAGTCTAAAGGATCTGATTCTAGCAATACTTCATTTTCAGGATAATTTTCTGGACAGAACACGGAAGTAGTAGAAACAAAATGTACAGGTTTAATTTTAATTTGACTTGCTAAACGTAAAATCTCTTGAGTACCCAGTACATTAGCAGGTTTTAAAACTGAATAAGGATAAATCAAATTTACAGAAGCACCACTATGATAAATCATATCAATTTGACTAGCTAAATCTTGAAATTCTTTTTCAGATAATCCCAGGAGATTTTTTTCTAAATTTCCAATGATAGGTATAATTCTTTGACTATCCTGTTCATTCCATAGCTGATAAAATGATAGCTTATTTTTCAATTTATTCCTAGCTTCAGAAACATTCTCTGCGCGGACTAAACAATGAATATTGGCTGAGGTTTTTTCTAAAAGTTCATGTAATAGATGAACACCTAGAAACCCAGTTGCACCAGTTAAGAGAATATGTTGTAACTGATTAGTAAATTGTTGAGGTAGATTTTGCGGTTTAATGCTAGAATCTAAAATAGCATCAACATAAAAATCGTCAATAGGAGTGATATGATCTGCGGTTTGTAATAACTGATTAATGATTTTTGTTAAACCTGCTATTGTTGGTTCTGTAAATAAATATTGTAATGGTAAATCTATTTTTAGGGTTTCTCTAATTCTAGATATAATTTGGATTGTTGCTAAAGAATGTCCACCTAAGTTAAAAAAGTTTTCCTCGACGCTAACTTTTTCTAACCCTAAAACTTGACACCAAATTTCTGCTAATTTCTGCTCAAGGGGATTGCGAGGTAATATATAATCTATTTCATGATTTAATTCTAGCATTAATGCAGATAAAGCCCGACGATTGATTTTTCCTGTAGGAGTTAAGGGTAATTCTGCTAATCTGACAAAGAACGCGGGAAGCATATAATCTGGTAAGTTTTGCTTCAAAAAAGAACGTAAATCCTGTTGAATATTGCTATGGTCTTCGGTGACAACATAAGCGACTAATTGCTTATTTCCCGGTTGAATTTCTCTGACAATTACTGCTGATGATTTAACTAAAGGATGTTGTGCTAAAACTGCTTCAATTTCTCCTAATTCAATCCTAAAACCACGAATTTTAACTTGATAATCAATGCGACCTAAAAATTCAATATTTCCATCTGGTAAATATCTGGCTAAATCTCCAGTTTTGTATAATCTTGATGATTTGGAACTGGAAATAGGATTGGATATAAATTTCTCATTGGTTAACTGTTTGCGGTTTAAATATCCTCTAGCTAAACCAGCACCACCAATATGTAATTCTCCAGGTATACCGATAGGAACAGGTTGTAAATTTTGATCAAGAATATATATTTCTGTGTTAGCAATAGGACGACCAATAGGTACAGAATGGGTGGTATTTAATTGATAATTTACTGGAAGTTGATAAACTGTACTGGTGATAGTAGTTTCAGTTAGTCCATAAGCATTTATCCACTGAATGTTTTGTCTTTTTTCTGTTACTAATTTTTGCCATAAAGCTAATTTTTCTGGTAAAACTTGATCACTACCTGTGATAACTAAACGTAAACTATCAGGAATTTGACTTACTTTTCTATCTATTTCTAATACCCATTCTTGCCAATATGGTGTAGGTAAATTGACGACTGTTAAACTTTCTTATGCTAAAAATTGGCTAAACTCTATTAAATTTGTAACCATTTCTTGAGGACAGATGATCAAAGTTGCACCGCTTAACCAAGCAGGAAAAATTTCTTCTGCTGCAACATCAAATATAAATGTGGTAAATTGTAAAATCCGATCATGACTATTAATTTGATATTTGTCAATGATACTAGTAGCATGATTAACTATATTTTGATGGGTAATCATTACTCCTTTGGGTTTACCAGTTGAACCAGAAGTATAAATTACATAAGCTAAATTATCTGGTTTTATTGCACTAATTGGTGTTTCTATATTTTGCTGAGAAATGATTGTTAAATCTGTGTCTAATAAGATAATTTTCCCTTGATATGGGGTGAGTGGAGTTTCCCCTCTTGGTAAGGGGGAACTAAGGGAGGTTAATAATTTTTCTTGGGTTAAAATGATAGAAACTTGAGAATCATTTAAGATATCTGTTAATCTTGTTTGAGGATATTTAGGATCTAAAGGTAGATATGCACCACCAGCTTTAAGAATTGCTAAAATGGCTATTAATATATCTAAAGAACGTTCTAAATACAATCCTACTAATACTTCTGATGTCACACCACAATTTTGTAAATAATTAGCTAATTGGTTAGCTTTTTGGTTTAATTGAGTATAGGTTAATTGTTGATTACCAAATTTAACTGCTATAGCATCTGGTGTTTTGATAACTTGTTGTGTAAATAATTCATGAATACAAAAAGATTCAGGATAGTCTTGCTGTGTATTGTTCCATTTTTCCAAAATTTGCTGTTGTTCAAATGCTGAAATTATAGGTAATTGATTAATAGGTGTTTCCGGGTTGTTAACAATTCCATTTAACAAGGTTTGGAAATTTTCTGTAATTCGGCTGATAGCTTCCTGGGTAAATAAATCGCTGCTATACTCCCAAGCACCAATTAATTCTGTACCCCTATCTTCTATGATTAAAGATAAATCAAATTTTGAAGTTGAATGTTCTCCTAAAAAAGGTTGTAAAGTCAGTCCTGGTAGTTGTAATTTGTCTGTGAGTGAATGCTGAAGATCAAATAATATTTGAAATACAGGATTATAACTCAAGTTGCGTTGTGGATTTAATGCTTCTACTACTTGATTATAAGGGATATCTTGATAATTATGAGCGTCCGTAGCTACTTGACGAACTTGGTTGAGAATTTCCCTAAAGTTGGGATTTCCAGTTAGTTTAGTTCTCAAAACTACAGTATTAACAAAATAGCCGATTAATGATTGTATTTCCTGACGATTTCTACCGGCCATAGGAGAACCAATTAAAATATCATCTTGACCACTGCAGCGATAGAGTAGAATTACAAAAGCCGCTAACATGGTCATAAATAATGTAGCGTCTGACTGTTGGGTTAATGTTCTAATTTTTTGGCTTAAATTGCTATTAATTGAAAATTCCCAAATACCTCCGCGAAAAGATTGAATTGGAGGACGAGGTTTATCTGTCGGTAATTCTAATAATGGTGGTATGTCTGCTAATTGTTGTTTCCAGTAATTTAGTTGTTTTTCTCTAATTTCTGAGGTAAATTTTTCTTTTTGCCAAATTGCATAGTCAGCATATTGAATTTGTAAATCTGGTAATGGTGATTTATTTCCTGCTAAATAAGCTCCATAAAGTGTAGATAATTCTTGTAATAAAATTCCTATTGACCAACCGTCAGAGATGATATGGTGCATATTTAAAAGCAAAATATAGGAATTTTGATTGAGTTGATAAAGTGTAGATTGGAATAAATCATCTTCACTTAAATTGAAAATTTTATCAGTTTCTTGATTAATTAGTCGCTCGACATTTTGTAATTGTTGTTTAGCGGTAATTTGCTCTAAGTTAATCACTTGCAAGCTAATATTAATTTCTGGTCTAATTACCTGTAAATTCTTACCTTCTATTTGTTGGAAATTGGTACGCAAAATCTCATGTCGTCTGACAATTTCTGTAATTACTTGTTCTAAAACTGATATATTTAAACTACCACTAATTTGTAATGCAAGAGGCAGATTATAAGTGGTATTATCCTGAATTTGGGATAAAAACCAGAGTTGTTCTTGACCAAAAGATAGAGGTGCTGGTTCAGAGTTGGGACGAGGAAGAATAGTTTCTGTTTGGAGATTAATACCTTTTTTATTGAGGAGGAGTTTGAGTAAATCGCGTTTTTGGTTAGTTAAAGAATTTTCTATGCTAGTCATGAGATGTTGTAGTTTAAAGTGAAGTTTTTTAGTTTTAAAAATCAAGATAAAGAGGGATAAATCCCTCACCAATAAGTTAGTTGGAAGATACAGAAGTAACTGGTTCAGGAAAGGTTGTTACTGTTTGATTTACATCTAAAATGATATCTATATCTGGTAATTCTTCTTCTACTGATCTTAACCGGGGAGAAAGATAAACCAAGCAGGTACAGATCATGGTGAGAATTCCTAATAGGATTAATAGAAGGCTCATTCCCCGACCAGGACCAACACCAATAATTTGTCCAATGGTATTAGTTAAGAAATTGTCACCAGACATTAAAGGTTCAAAAACTTTTTCTGCTAAAGGACCAACAATGATGTAACCTAAAGGGTAAAGAGAAAATTCTATAGCATCTTTCATGGCAAATACTCGACCCTGAACATTGATATTTACTTTTCTTTGAAAGATTGCTTGCATAGGACTGGAAGCAAAGGTGGAAATGACAAAATATAGGCAAATCGAGACGGTAAACAGAATCAAAGAGGAAGTTAAGCCAGAGATAAATACAAGTATGCCACCAATAAAAGTAGACAGACAAATAATATCTATACTGCGCTCGAAATTTCCCCAAATACTAACTAATAAACCCCCGATTAGCATACCAGAACCAAAAATAGAAAGGACAGTTCCTAAGACATTAACAGAAGCATAAGTTAATACTAAAGGTGTGGTAATAACGTGAATTCCCCCAACAGTAAATATGGATAAAGCTGATAAAAACATTAATCCTAATAAACCAGGTCTTTGTATTAAATATTTCCAACCATAAGTTATATCTTCTAAAAATGAAATTGGTGGAACTGATTCACTAGAGGTTTTAATTTCTGGAAATCGCAAAAACATTAAAGGAACAATGGCAAAAAATAAGGTAATAAAATCAATAGCTATAATGCCTTGTAAATGAATCCATCCTAATAATAAACCTCCTAAAGGTGGTGCAATAATGCGGGCTGCACCATGTAAAGCATTCATCATGCCATTAGCACGATTTAGGTGTTTTTGTGGTACTATCATGCTATTGGTAGTCATATAAGCAGGATGTAGAAAGGCTAAACAAGCAGAACTGAAAGTATTAGCTAAATAAATATGCCATACTTCTAATTTACCAGATATAAATAAAGCAGCGATCGCTAATGTTCCCAAACTTCCGCACATATCACTAATAATCATTGTCCACCGCTTATCCCAGCGGTCTATAAATGTACCAGCTATAGGTGAAATTAACAAAAACGGTAAGGTATTAAATAAGGTGATTAAGGCAAATTGTGTGACTGAACCCGTACGTTCATATACCCAAACATCCAACGCAAAAGCGGTAATACTAGAACCTATAAAGGTGATGACTTGTCCTAACCAGATAATTAAAAACAGTCGCATTTCTCGGATTGTGGTTATTGCTGTGGTAAACATAGTGTATAAGTGGTAACTTGGCAATATTTTTATTATAGAATACACGGATGAATTTTTTATTACTCTGTGGAAGTTATAAACAAACTTCTTCGTATTCTTCTAATGTATTAATGGTGTTATTTGCAGACGTTACTGCCCAATGCAGTATATCAAGTTTATGGGCTAAAGTGGCTACACTAGGAGACGCAAATAAACTTTGCAGAGATAACTCAATAGCGAAAGTATCACGCAACCGAGAAATTACCTGGCCAGCTAAAAGAGAATTACCTCCTAATTCAAAAAAGTTGTCCTCCACGCTCAAAAGAGAGATATTTAAAACTTGTTGCCAAATCTGAGCAATTTTCTGTTCTACTTCGTTGCGGGGTGCTATATAATCGCTTGTTTCCTGACGAATATACTGCCGTATTAATTTGTCTTTGTCAATTGCACCATTTGTAGTCAGGGGCATTTCTAAAAGTTGTACTAATTTGCAAGTGCAACTAGTACCAAAACTATCGTTTATTTGCCAGTTATGTAATTTTATATCGGTCGAATTAGTGGTAAAATAAGCGGTTAACGTTTGTAAATTTTCAGATGTCATTAACCAACGACGAATATTAAGACTATTACCATCTAAACCGACAAATAACTGTGTTTGATTATGGTGCAAACTGGCAAACATAGAAGCTATAGCTTGAGAACAAGACATAGCAGAAAACCCCTTGGTATTCATGAGATTTTGAATCTCATAACCCTGACTCATACCTGTATCATTCCACATACTCCAAGCAAAACAATAGCTATTTAATGTACTGTGAAATTGTTGATATTGGGAAAAACGATCAATAAAACTATTGGCCGCAGCATAAGCACCTACAGCGGTGCTACCAAAAAAGCCATGTAAAGAAGAAAAATTGATAAAAAAGCTGTTGCTATGATTTTTAATCAATTTGTGTAATGTCCACGTTCCTAACATCTTAGGAGTTAACATAGCTAATAATTTTTCTGGGCTTTCTTCTAATACTAATTGTTCATAAAGTATTCCAGCTAAATGAATAATACCATCCAATTTTTTACCCCAATTCGCTTCTGATTTGTCCACTATTGACTGCAAATGTTTTAAATCGCAAATATCAGCAGATTCATAGGTAATTTCTCCCCCAAGCTGCTCTAGTTCTTGATAAGCTTGTAGACGTTGGCAAATAGGATCTGTTTTTTGTAAATGCAAATCCCAGGTACTTTTTTCTGGTAAGGCAGTTCTACCAATTAATAATAGTCGAGCTTGATAATTCTTCAACAAATATTTAGCAATTTCTACTCCTATACCTCCTAGTCCTCCACTCAATAAATAAGTTCCACCTGGCTGAAAAGGAATTGGCTGTTTAGGTTCATTGAGCAATTCTACTTTTTGCAAGCGAGTCACAAAACGTCCCCCATTTCTATAGCCTACTTCTCGTTCTTTGCTAGATATTTGTAGTTCTTGAAAAAGATAATCACCATTTTTTTCAACTTCCTCAAAAGTTAAATCAATGTGACGACAATTTAACCAAGGTAGTTCTTGGGGAATGGTTTTTAGCAGTCCCAAAACTGGAGACTTTTCATAAGCTATTAAGTCAGTTGATAAAATAGACTGAACGTAACTAGAAACAAATAGTAACTTAATTTGATGGTCAACTTGATGTTGAGAAATCTGAACTTTAGCTAAAGCTTGAACCAGGAATAATAAACTATATATACCTGGTGTTTGCGCTTGTTTAATAGCCTCTAAACTCGTGACTTCCCCACTATATTGTTCATAAGTCCATAGGTGGATAATTTGCCCAAGGATGATCTTATTATCTGCTAAAGAGTTCAATAATAACTGATAATGTTCTGCTTTTTCAGGATCTATTTGATAGGATAAATTATTGATTTTTAGAAAATCTTCACCAGATGAAACAGTTATATATAGCAGATTATATTCAGATAATCTATGAGAGATATATTCTCCTAATCCAGAATTATCAGTAAAGACTAAAGTAGAATTGGTTATGTTCAGAGTATCATAGTTAATTATCGGGCTTTTTTGTTGCCAAACTTGCCGATAAAACCAATCGGGAATAGTATGAGAATTACCAAACAAGATATCAACTTGTTTAATAATTTTTTGAAATTCACCACCATGAAACCGCTGACTTAGTTGAGAGCGTTGAATCTTACCAATGGCAGTTTTAGGAATAATTTCTTTAGCGACTGGAATTAAATAATCTGGATTAATTCCCACTTGTTTAACTACCTGGTTACGAATCTCTTTCAGGAGATTAAATAAGGCATCATCAACTCTTTCCGTATGAAAGAATATTGCTAATCTATCGGTATTGTTATCATTTAATCGCACAGCACAAGCAGCCGTATAAGAAATTTCTATTCCTTTAACTTCCTCTACAGCAGTTTCGATTTCATGACAATAATAATTGACACCATTAATAATAATAGTTTCCTTAGCTCTGCCAGTAATTACTAAATGTCCATGACTAATAAATCCTAAATCACCAGTATCAAACCAACCAGATTCTAATAATGCTTCTTTATTTGCTGGGAAATTTTTATGATACCCCTTAAAAACCACATCACCTCGTACTTGCAATTTACCAATAGTTTCTTCTAATAATAATGAGTTTTCCCGGTCTACTATTCTAATAGAAACACCAGGAATTACAGTCCCAAGATCAGTAAAAGTTGTACCCTGATGATTACCAATTTCTAATCTTTTTAGTTGTCCTTTTAACGAGGATTTATCTATAGTGTGAAAAGTTAAAGGATGTTCTATTGTGGGCTGATAATACGTAATTCCTGAACCCATTTCTGCCATACCAAAAGCGGGACGGAGTGCTGTTTTTGGTAATTTATATTTAGCGTGCAGATGCTCAATAAACTCCATTGTTGCTTTATCAGATACTGCTTCTCCTGCGGTGAGGAAAAATTTAATACATTCTAAATTCCAATTTTGTCTTTGTTCTTGTTTGAGGGCATGATTAATCAGACCATAGGCAAAATTAGGAGACCAACTATGAGTAATACGAAATTTATCAATTAAGTCTAACCAATTGAGAGGACGACTTAAAATATATTCTGTTTGCACATAAACCAGTTGACATCCTATATCAATGCAGCGGATATGCCAATCAGAAATACTACCAATATGGTCAAAAGGTAGCCAATTAAGAATGACATCTGAGGAGCTAAAATTACAAAGTATATTGGCTCCCCTCGCACGAGATATAAGATTTTTATGGGTTAGACCTATACATTTTGGCATTCCTGTACTACCTGATGTTAGGTTGAAAAAGGCTATATCATCAGGTTGACTAGGATGATAATTTAAGTCGGGGGTATTAATTCGTAATTCTTCGATTATACAAATCTTTAACTCTGGATTTAATTCTGGATTTGGCAACCATTGACTGAGAGAATTGAGATTTTTTTGTAAATATTCATTGGTCAGAATAAATGGATTATCTAATAATTGCCAAACATAACAAATTTTATCTACAGCTTGGTTTTTTTCTTCATAGTTTTGGAGAGGGGCAATGATTACGGGAACAAAACCTCCTAGTAAGCATCCCCAAAAAGCTGGGATAATATCAAAGTTTTGGGACAATTGAAAAATTATTTTATCTTGGGGTTTAAGTCCTAACTTTCTCAACCCAGTTAAAATCCTTTGGGCTTGTTGCCATAAATCTTGATAAGATTGTATTTTTTCTGAGCCATCAGATTGAATATAAATAATATTATTACTAATATTATTAGTTGATTTTTGAGCGGTTTTTTCTAGTAATTCCCCTAATGTTTGGGGAGCGTCTTGAGGATAGTCTAAAGGTTCTCCATGACTAATAGCTAGTTTTTTGGGTTCTAGTAATTGTTGATGTTCTCTGTTATTGCTGGATAAGGTTTTTTGTTCATGAGTTTGATGATCTTCAGCGTTAATAACTGAAGTTTCTGGTAATAAATCTGTTAAATGCAGGGCAGGAATTTTGTTAATCTGTGGTTCAACTATGACGGCAACATGATCAATTTCTCCCATTGACTCCAGTTGTTTTTCTACATTAGCAATTAAGTGAGAATCAATCACAGCTAATTTCATTAGAGCAACTTCATCTATCTGCCCTGTAGCTGTTAAGGGAATACTAGAAACAGGAACGTAGGTTTTTGGTAATATTGGGAATAAAGATGTTGGTAAATTATTTTGTAGTTGGGATTGAATTTGTTCTGGGGATATGCGTACACTAGAAACGATGTAGGCAATTAATTGAAATTGACCATTTTCGCTTTTTTTGCTGACTACAGCACAGTCTTCAATAAGGATATTTCTTAATAAAGCTGATTCAATAACTGAGATATATTTGCTGATTTCTAGATTATTAATTGGCTGATTCATAGAGTTAATATTATTGATGTTAAACACTGCTAAAAATCTCCTGACAACTGATTTCATTACTTGCTAAAAGGGTGTTTGAAAAGTTATGATTGATGTATCAAATATTTTTGACCCCACCCTAACCCTCCCCTTGTTAATGGGAGGGAATTGGATTTTCTTGTTTCCCCCCTTCATAAGTGAAAAGGGGGGTAAAAATGTGATAAAAATACGGGATACCACTTTTAAAACATCCTCTAATAGCCTGGAGTAGCTTTTAAATGGCACTGTAACCACCATCTACCATTAAAATTGCACCTGTGACGTAAGTAGCAGCGTCGGAAGCGAGAAAAATTACCGGACCAACTAATTCTGTTGGTTCACCTCTTCGCTGCATGGGAATTTTTATTTTTAAATGTGCTTGATCTTGCTCTGGAGGTAAACCAAATTTTTCCGTACCTTCCATAATATTATTGATATATCCGGGGGCAAAAGCATTAACACGAATCCTATCATTTGCCCATTCTACTGCAAGCGATCGCACTAACTGATTTACACCTCCTTTGGCCGCAGTATAAGCAGCACAACCAGAGATACCAATTACACCAGCTATGGAAGAACTCATAATAATTGATCCACCTGTACCTTGTGCCATCATTTGTTTAGCTGCTAATTGA
>Ga0164293_10005195_pt1 | contig 11086 bp, 16 predicted proteins | sample GEODES118metaG_FD_111487 | JGI IMG/M metagenome (GOLD analysis project Ga0164293, IMG submission 111487) | Eutrophic lake water microbial communities from Lake Mendota, Wisconsin, USA - GEODES118 metaG | ecosystem: Environmental > Aquatic > Freshwater > Lake | place: USA: Lake Mendota...
AGCCTCTTCCTCTGTGTCGTAGTGTATTATATGCCCCCAATAATCTTTCATAAATTCCATGTTTCGTAGGTCTATTATTACATATTGTCCTTTCATGATTATTCTGATTTATAAGTTTCGTTGTAGTATTGTTTAAACTCATGTACTGCGCCATCTTCATCTCCTGCATACCAAGCATCTTCTATTTGCTTCTTCTCTATTTCTTTTGCTAGTTCAAATAGCTTATAATTTTCGCCTTTCAATGTAACTTCATTTTCAGTTATAAGTTTATCAATTAACCATTGTACCGCTGTGACTGATTTCATAATTTTTCTATTTCGGTTTTAACTTCTTGCCAATAATTTTTATATTGTATTTGAGAATCTGTTATAGCAGGTCTTGAATTTATTATCTCATCAACTGCTATTAAAGCACATTGTTTAGCAGTATATTCATCAATATTACCTTGATAACAAAATAACATTTTATCTACTAATTCATTTTTCTTTTTCTTTTGGTGTCATTGTGATTAATTTTTACAAAGTTAGTGTTTATTTATAAAAGTTTAGTCATTTTCGTTATCATCAATCCAACCGCTATCGTCTTCATCAATTTGTAAAGCTCTAACAAGTGGATCAATTTCTTCTTTGGTATCTTCATCTTCATTTACATATTCTCTGTCACGCTCAAGGATTACTTCATCAAGATCTTCATCCTGAGTAATCACAGCCTCATCTTCATTAGATTGCTCAACCAGTGTTTCACCAATTTTTTGTTTATTTAACCATTCCTTTACTTTTGCATCGGCGGCTAGATCATATGTAATTTCTTTCCCAGTAACAAGGTTACGCAACTTTGTAAAACCTAAAGCATTTGCAATCTCTTGACTTTCAGTGTAGGCATATGTATTATTTTCCGTGTTTTGTAACAAGATAATTTTCTTGTGACCAGCGGTGTCCCACAAACCAGATATTCGGTATTTACGACCATGTAACTCTACTTCTTTGTCAAGATCTTCTAATAAAAGCCAAGATGAGTGAATAAATCTTGCGTGTTGTTTAATGTAATCTTTTCTAAGGCGCTCCTCAGAAAACTTTGATAAGCTTACGTATTTCATATGTTTGATTATTTTATGCGGTTAATAATGTTTTGACAAATCTGATTAATTTTACCATTGTATCTCATTTGATTTTCAATACTTGTAGCACCATTAATTACCGAACCATGTTGTTTACGGTTATGAGCAGAAGCAATCTTTTGTAAGGATTGGTTTGAGTACCAACGGCAAGCCCACATAGATAAGTGGCGGGCAAAAACCTTATTAGACTTACGAGAAGAATTAACAATGTCAGTTACTGAAACCTTAGTTTCTTCAGATACGATTGAGATAATTTGTTCGATATTCATATTTAATAATTTAATGGAGGGATTTTATACAGTGATTAAAAATAGTTCTTAATTACTTTTCGAATTTTTCGATTGAAGCAAAGATTGAGATAGTGCCCATAACTAAGGCAATAATACAACAAGCAAATTCTCCAAGAACATCGGAAAAATGAAGGAATTTTTGAATGGTTCCTTGTATTAGTAAAAATGCTACAGTAAATGAAAAGATTGCGATTATGAGATGTTTAATACTGATTGTTACTTTCATGATAATTGTTTGTTATTGTTATTTTTTAATTATAATACAAAATTAACCAATTAGATTTACAATAGCAAATTTTTGGTCAACTTTTTTCACAAATAGTACATATTTAACATTTATTTAACACTAAAGAGGGATATCCTTTTGAAGTTATCTTATAGACCTTTTTAATGGAATCTGTTGGAACATTAAATGTTACCATAATTGAATCATCATCAAAATTTTCTATCTTATGAAAAATTTTTGAACGATCATAATACTTTTGTATTACATCAAGAATACTTTTAATTGCTTGCGTTTGTGGAATTGATACTTTAAACATAATTGATTTATTTTAATTAATTAACGATATTACAAAATTAACCAATTATTTTTAAATGGACCTAAAAAAATGCAATTTAAAACATTTTTTAATATTAATTAACATTTTTTATATTAATGATTCTTCGGTTTTTTTCAACAATATGATTCTCCTACCACATACATAAACGATTGTCTTTAAGCAATCTTAAAATTTTAAATGATGCAAAAAGGTACTGTGGAAATCATCTTAAAAATCAAGGTGGTATCTTCGCCTAAATACTAGTTGACTACCAGCCCATGATTGTTATTTTTAATTATAGTATAAAATTAACCATTGTTTTCTTACCATGCAAATTTATTTACACAAAGTTATTAACGAAAAATGCCCGGTGTTTAAACCAGGCATCTTATTAAAGTTTTAATGTATAGGCAGCGTCCGGCGCGTCCATTTGCGAAGGCGCCCATAGTGGATCTTGCGGATGGTATTCATATGCCCAATCTTGCATTCCCAATTCTTCAAACCTTGCCTTAATAGCTTCATTATAGTGGTGCGCTATTGTTCTAACTCTACGTTGAATATCTCGGCGAGTTGCACCTCCGTTTGAGTCTTGAGTATTCTGACCATAATAGTATTGAATGTAACAACATTTTGGTATTCTTACAAATCTCGATGTTAAAAAAGAACGAACTACTAATTCATAATCATCAGCAATAGTTAAACCACGATTGTGTCCACCTATTGCATGGTAATGATCTCGTCTCCAAGAACGGAAGTGGTTAGGAACACCCACTATATGACGAATAGTTTTTGGGTTAACTGGAACGCATGCATTTACATCGATCTTTTTACCCATAAAAGTATCTTCATAATAACTTCCATAACCAAAGGCAAACCCGTCTACATATTTAGTTGTGTTATAGTTTACATCACACTCAAGACAATCACTATAAACAAATCCAGCGTCAGGATGTTCTTCAAAGGCTCTGACCATTAAAGCAACCGCATCCGGCATAAGTGCATCATCATGGTCAAGTTCCATTAAGTACTGACCGTTACATAACATAGCGGCTCTGTATTTTGATTCGCCAATAACTCCCTTTGATTTTTGTTCAAAAGTATACACCTTAATTCTTGGGTCATTACTTGCAAGCTCATCGAGAACCTTTTGGGTTTTTCCATTATCATTGGAATCGTTAACAATAGTCCATTCCCAATTTGAATATGTTTGTGCTCTTAACGAGTTATAAGTCATTCTTATCTTATCACCAATATTATATGCTGATGTAAAGATAGAAGCAAGAGTCTTATCAGGTGTTAGCATTGCGTGCATAGCAGCATTATAAATTGCATCACCATCATTCTTATCCTCTATATTTTCTACATGAATCCATTTTCTACGGACCGAAGTAGGTGCATAACTTAAAGTAGGAAAATCAGAATATGCATTTGATCTGCTTATAATTACATCAGGATTAATTTTATGAATTTCTTGAAAGACATTAGTATCATCTTTTATGTGATGTATTCTTAACATATTGGATTCATAATCTCTTGCGCTGCCACCTGCTTGTGGCGTTTTAGGCAATTCACCTACATATAAAACGCGTGGCTCAGATCCTCCTTTTGGCTTTTCAATTTTATTATAGTAACAAAGAACTTCATCTATAAAATGAAACTTGTCAGGATGGTCTTTGTATATTTTATCAATAGCAAGCCCATCGCCACAGTAACCCATTTGGTAACCACCATTTTCTATTAAGAAATCTCTATCAAATAAAACCTGCGCAACGTCAACACCTTGAAACTTTGTGTTTTCAGGCTTTGCTTCTCTTATATTAAGTCTAGTGAAATCTTTACCATCTACTTGCTGATTAACTACGATTGCTTTTGCTTTAGTTTCAAGATTCTCAAATGTTTCAATTAAGTTTTCATGTAAAATGTTATCATCGTCTACAATGTGTATCCAAGCACCTTTAGGTATTTCTTTTTTAATAACATCATTAAGTATGTCATACCCACACGTGTCAGGCTTACTTGTTCTTATGAACATAAAATTATCCTTACCAAGAGAAGACATAAATTCTAATGTTTCCTTTGTTAATGCACTAACTGCATTCAAGTCAATAATTACGTACCAACGATGTGTTTTATTAATGGCGCCTTTGACCGATTCATAAACCGCTGGTAGATTTTCTTGCCGTGTGCACCTTGTTAAAATTACTAGTCTGTTTTTCATCTATATTCTTTTTTATATATGGGTCTTAGATTATTGACTGTTTTTTTAGTTTGCCTCTTAGGAAAATAAGAGCAACTAATCCTACACCAAAAGGCACCCATATAAATGATAAGACCCATACCCAATTCCATGAAGATACTGGTGATACGTTGGCAAGTTTTAAGAGAATGATAATAACCTGCACCATAAGAAGAGCAGAAAAGTCGTTTCTATTATTCATACATTATTTTATTTTAATTATTATATACAAATGTTTGGTAGTAGTTTTCTAGGTACATAGAATGACCGCAAGTATTAGTTATTTAATATCTATTATACATGCATAAAAAAGGCATCTAATGATCTTAGATGCCAATAAGTCTTTTTTGAAGACCTCTTATTTAATGTTTCTGTGAAGGTTTACGCTCAGATTTGCGTAGCAAGTAATATAATCCAAAGAAAAATACCGACAGGCAATAGAAGATAACGTCCGTAATTAAATAGGAACCGGTCCACCTCATCACAAGGGCGAAAAGAGCATCGAACCCAAGTGGGTTGAAGAACGTTGCAACCATCAGTACAATGGTCGCAGTATTCGTCTTTACTGCATGCCGAGTTTTGTTTATCACCGGTGGGGTACATGTGTAAGATGTTTTTGAAAGCCTAATTGCCAACAGAAGGATAAGAGTGATTTATATATTCATCATTCATAATAGAATAATAAAGATTATGACGATTGATATTTTTATGCTTCTGCCTATGCACCCAATCTTTTGCCCATCTTATAGCATTTTCTTTTTGCTTTTCTGTAGTGCAACTATGTAAAACCTTTTTTACATAAGCAAGTTCTTTTCTGTGTTGTTCATTCATACTTTGTTGTTTAAAAACCAATTCTAGATTCTTCTTTGATAGCATGAACAAGAATTGAACTTGAAGTGTTAGCCGAATAAAATTCAGCAAGACTAGCGGGGTATTTAATATCCGGTAGTTCCATGTTTAACTCTTTTGCAAGTTTTCCTAATTGTTCTTTAGAACATTTGCTAAATTCTTTACGAGCAACCAAACGCTGTGGTCTTAGCAAAGCGGAATCTATTTTTGATAAGTGAATATTAAATGTAGCAATAACGGTAAGTCCTAAGATATCATTAAGTAAACCATCAGTCATGTTAAGTAAATTACTTATACCAGTTGACCTTCCGTCAAATTCGTTTCTTGCCTCAAGCAATGGTTCAGCATCTTCAATAAGTAAGATGCAATCTCTTTCTTCTTCAAGAACCCAGCTACTAATAAACTCAATTACTTCAGGCTCAGTTAATGAAGCAGATAAACTTGGAGGCGCATACAGAATAGACTTATTAATTAAAGCTAGTTCTTTTAGTAATATTCTTATGTATTGTGTCTTGCCTGTGCCAGGTTCGCCGTGCAAAAGAACAAGACCTTTTGTTTTATGTTTTAATCTGTCAATTAACGAGGTATGAAATTCAAGAAAACCTTCTCCATAATGTAAGTCAGGGTGTATAAGTGGTGGTGTCTTGCCTTCAAGTGAAAAGTTTTTTACATAGTAATCTCCATTATCAGATGAGATGATACCGATACTTGCACCTTTGTCAGATAGCAAAGAATGCTCTTTCATAGCGTCAGTAATGGCCTTAATCACTTCATCATGCTCTTTGCAGTCTTTATGTAAAACTGATATAGATGAAAAGTAGCAAACTTCGCCATCTGGTATGTCATACGTAAAATAATCACGCTTCTTTGTATTTTCTGCTTGTGATCTATAATTAATTTCAATGTAAAACAAAAAACCATCAGGGCGAGCAAGAACATATTCAGCTGGCTTAGTTTTGCCTTCTTCTACTATATGATATCTTTTGTTATGAATGATTTCCCACCCTTTAGATAAGATGTCTTTAATAAAAGGGTCAATACTAACCTCATTTTTTGTGTGTAATATTGTTTGCGAAATATCATTGGTCCCAAATAAACGAAAGAACATCCATCTTGTGTCCAACAAAAATGGACGAGGTCTACCACTAAGCTGTATTTGTGCAGCAGTAGGATCTTTCTGTAAGATATCTTCGCCTGCCTGGAGTTTTCTTTTTAAATTTGACATTTAATTAATTTATAAGTTATATACATCAGTATAAACTTTATTTTATAAGTTATTGACAAGTTTTTGCGGTCTTGGCCCTGTTGCCCAATATTCAAGTACACTTAATTCTTTTGCTTTTGACTCACACATAAACCAACCATTGGTTTTCCAATCCTCAAGTTTATCATATATGTAGTCAGCATGTGCCACTGATTTTGCTTCAAAGTTTTCGTACATTTTCATTGATGAACTCCAGTGAATCACCATTGGCGCATCTTTCCAAGTGCTAGCTGCAAGTTGAGCAGCCTCAGTTGCTGAAAGACCGCCTGTACAAAATGTGTGGTGAAAGATGTCAAAAGTAATTGGAACCCCACAGCAAGAATAAACCATCTCATACAAATCTTTTACAGAATACATATTTGCTTTATCATCGTTTTCGACTACAACTCTCTTACGGGTATTCTCTTCAAGTTTTTGAAAGTTTTCACACCAACGTTTAGCAGCAGATGCCTTATCGCCGTAAGCACCACCCACGTGAATGTTTAAAGGATTCCAATGAGAAGGTTCAAGACCCATAGTATCAAAAATTTGACTATGTTGATTAAGGTCCTTAATTGCTTTTTCCACAGTCTTTGGATTAGGAGAGGCTAAAATAGTAAAATGACTTGGGTGAAATTCTAATCTTTGACCCGCATGTCCAGTCCACAGTGTAACAGCTCTACCAATTCTTTGCAAAACAGTTTTAATTTCAGTCCAATCTGGTAAGTCTTCAAGTTCATATTCTGACATCCAAGGAAAAAGACTAGATGATATACGGTAAAACTTAAAACCATTCTGTTTATTCCAATGAACCACCTTTTCTAAATCAATAACATTTGATAAAGCAAGTTTACTTACATAGCTAAGACCTTTACTTTGAAAGGTTCTTTGAATACAGCCACGATTAGTAGTAACACCAGATTTACTAAGTGTCATATTAATACATGCATATCCTATTCGTTTTTCATAAGGGATTACTTCAGTTTGCATACGGGAATAGTTACAAAGCCAGATTGTACAAATCTATGTGGCGGTTCAACAATGTTGTTTTCTAATAAAAAGGTAAGAACACCTTCATTTTCTGAATAGTTTTTAATACCAACTTCTTCTTTAGTTAAGTCGGGAATAGAAACAGAAGCAGTTGTGTAAGGCATTCCGTCTTCTGCATCGATCAATTGAATTTTATTGTGACCGTTTCCGTATTTGGATTTTTCAATGTTAATTTGTAAAGAATCGCCGTAAGGGGATTGATAAGTGTATGACATATATTAGTTATTAGTTAAAAATTCTTTCTTTTCAGAAAATGCAGATGTAATATCCTGTATTAGAACTTGTATGTTGTAAAGTCTTGCTTGCATAAAACGATCCGGCGTAGTGCAAGAACCAACAAGATCAAAGGCTGCTTCCAGTAAAGCAATGTTCTTGCTAAATTCTTGTGTATCAGGACTGTGTAAAGTCTTCTTAGTTTCAACAAGATTTGGCTGGGTCGTTGAATTACTCTCTACTCTTTGCCCGTTTGAATTATCTATTTTATTCGCGGATTGAATATAGTTCTTATTTTCGATAACATTTTTTTCAACAGGTTTTATTAATGCCTTTGCTTCATATTCTAAGGCTGGTAGATGCACTGAAAATTCTTTTTTCCTATTATTGCTATATCCGTTAAAGGTAAGTACACCGTCATTCATTAGATGCCTAATTACAGGCTCGTAGTTATCAGACGAGTAGCGATTAGTTTTTGTGTTATTTTTAATCCAAGGAAACTTGATTTTTTCTAAAGCAATGTATAGTTCAGTTTGAGTACGAAAGAAAGTATGTCCAGAATATTTAACGTATTCCAAGAATTTTCGGTAAACTTCTTTATTTGCTGAATACAGCTTAGGTGTTACTTTTTCTTTCCGGTTAGTTGAACTTGAAATTAAACCCATAGCACGATGAGCATCTTCATCAAGCTGAGCAAGTATGCTGGTGCGATCCATTCCTTTGTAGGTTTTGATATAGCAACGGTTTTCACTATCCCATTTGTAATATCCTAATAGAATAGATAAGTGGCCCATGTCAAACCACTCCGGAACATGACGTTCTACTTTCCATGTACCGCGTTTAATGTTTGAAATAAAACCAGCTTTCTTTAAATAGCCTTTGTATTGGTGGCAGTTGTAATGTGGATTATTACTAGCTCTTTTCCATCGAGTAACATTTTCCTTGTTACCTATTGCGGTAATGTAATCCGCTGATGTAAATGTTTCGCCAACCGAAACGGTATTGATAAACCTGCAAGCGTGATTAAATAAAGAATTGGATTGTCTCATGTTGAATAATTTTTTATTGTTATTTAATTATAATACAAAATTAACCAATTAAATTTACAATAGCAAATTTGTTTACCAAAAGTTATTAACAACTTTAAGTTATTAACAATTTTTAAATTATCTAGGAACACCATACATTCGTTTGCGGATTCTTTTACTTGCTTTTGAAAGCAATCTTGTGTAATAACCTTTATCTTCAAGCTCAGGCTTCTTATCAGCGCCTACTATATCATTAATCATCTTTTCATCATATATAACGGGAACATTTGATGATGACAAGATTTGTTCCATTTTTAGTGATGCTTCGATAAACCAACCTCTTTTGTTTAAGAGCTCAATTACTTTTTTAATTACATCTCTTTTTGCATCTTTCTTATCGTTAGTTCCAAGAAGTGCTATCTTGTTACCACATTTTGTTTCTTTGTATATAATAAAAGCATCAGCTAAATTATCAGCATCTATGTCTTTTAGAAACGTTGCCTTATACTTACTTTTTAATTCTCCTTCATCATCAGCAGAAAAGTCCATGCCTTCTTTAGAATATGTATCAGTGTACATTTTCCATATTAAGTCAAGTTCTTCTTTATTTAAACTTGACATGCTAATGTCTATCCATTGATTAGCAGGAAGTTTAACATTTTCAACTAACCAGTTTTCATATGTAAGAACATAAGATTCGTTAGCGTCTCCTTGGTGGCTATTAGGATCTTGAATAATTACAGTTGTTGGATCAACCTCAACTTCATCACCTTCAGTGTCAAGTATTCTATATGCGTAAATGTCTTGATTGTTTTTAAGAACTTGTAAAACTTTACCAGCTACTTTTTTGCCTTTCTTTTTTGTATCACTAACAACTTCACCGGCAATATGGTCACCTATTTTAACAGCAGCTTGTTCTTTATTGTCCGATTTTTGCAAACCAGCTTTTTCTTCATAACGACCGTCTACTGGTAAGATTGCTACTTTAAACGCGGGGTTATTTGTGACGATAGGAATCATCGGTGAAAGGTTACCCGTACTTATACTTCTTCCTGCAAATGTTATTGGCATAGTTTATTTGTTTATTTTTTTTTCTTTCCAGTGTTTAATGCAATCCTTGGCTCTTGCGGCAAGTTCATACTTCTCAACTTCAACAAAATAATTCATTGCTTTTTCAAGAGATTCAAAAATACCTTCTTTATCTTTAATAATAAATTTTGTTATTCCTTCAGTGGTTCTAAATAAAGCTACTTCTATTCTATAGCTGTCTTTAAAAGTTTTTAAAGACTCTTCGCATTGAACAAGTACATCAAAATAGATATCATCTCGATGTTCAAGCACCCAATTAGGTATGGGTTGGTCTATGGCGTAGAGTTTCATTGTTACTATTTGAGTGTTTGTTCCATTTTCCATATAAACCAATCTTGTGCAGCAGTACCATCCATTTCTGGTAGTTCTGGGTGCCACTGTACTCCAAATTCATTATTTCTTTTAACAGCTTCTACTATTCCATCCGTTGTGGAATCTAAAAGTTCCCAGGATTGAGGAATTTCCACATACCCTTGGTGATGACGGGTATTAGTGAATAATCCAGCTTTTGTCATGTGCCAGGAAGATAAACCTTTCCAGTGTCCACTAATAGTTGTATGCTGTAGGTTAATTGTTTCATCAGGGATATGAGGGATTAAGTTTCCGCCATTTTCCTTTAAGATTAATTGCATGCCTCGACAAATTCCTATAACGGGTCTGTCTGTATTTAAGAATAAATTATAGTCAAGAATTTCAGTTTTATCACGATTGGGTCTAACACCAAAATCACTACCGCCAGGAAGAAGCAGAAAATCTGCCCCTAACCTATCAGTACGTGTGTGTCCTAAGTTTCTCATAAACCGTATGTATTGCTCCTCGTGTAAAGGCCAATCCCCAGAAGGAATGTAATATTTCATATAATTTATATTAAGTTATTTTATTAAGTTCTTAGTTCTTAAAAAGCATTTTTTATTTTATAAATAATATTCACTCTGCGTTTTTTTTACCAAGAAACTTGGTTTCCCATAAAGTCACTTTCGCTAGGTCGACTCCCTGTAGCAGACGCGGCTCCTACATCACATCCATCTTTTATCGGTTCTATTAAAAGATTAGATTGCGCTACCAGCATAGCAGGAGAAGGGCTGTCTACTACCGCCTCAAGCTGTATTGTGTCGCTACACGAATCCAATGATCCATCTACAATCACGCATTCTTGAGATATTGTGATATGTCGATACCCAAGCCCGTCTAACCATAAGAATGCTCTAGCAGCTGAATTAAAATAAACATACCCATTAACCGACTCACGCAAAATTCCTCCAACATATACGGGAGATGCTGTATCAAAGGAATTTCCATTTACAAAATCTATGGACCAATGAATTTTCCAACTGTTAGCAGTTATAGTTGTAGGTAACTGACTACTATTCACAGTGGTCCAAGTTAAATTAGAGATTGCTCCAAAATTAGTGATGTGGTCATAATTTAT
>Ga0164293_10005197_pt1 | contig 11085 bp, 14 predicted proteins | sample GEODES118metaG_FD_111487 | JGI IMG/M metagenome (GOLD analysis project Ga0164293, IMG submission 111487) | Eutrophic lake water microbial communities from Lake Mendota, Wisconsin, USA - GEODES118 metaG | ecosystem: Environmental > Aquatic > Freshwater > Lake | place: USA: Lake Mendota...
AGCCTGCGCGAACATGTACGCGCCAAGGCCTCGCCCAACGAAGTGCAGGTCAACCGCCTGCTGGACGTGTTGCTGTCGCGCGTGGTCTACGTGCAGTCGTGGGCCGATGCGGTCGATGCCGCACTGAGCTATCCCGAAGTAGTAGTGGTGACGGGCGACGGCGATCGTTTCGCTGCCTCGGGCCTCCGTATCGGCGCGAGCGGGGTGACGGCGGCCGCGCTCGAGGAGGCGCAGCGTCGAGCCGAGCGGGCCCGTGATGCATTCGCCCGGACCGAGGTCGATCTGCAGTCGGCGCGCACGCGTCTAGCCCAAGCCCGCGATGCGCATGCATCGGCAACGATGCTGGTGGAGCGTCATCGTCAGCAGCAGGCCGAAAACAACGCCGCGCTTGCCCGGGCGTACGACGCGCTTCGCTCGGTTCAGGCCGAGTTGCAGGGTCTGCTCTCGGTGTTGCGCAACGATCTCGAGGTCAAGACCGCCGGACTCCAAGAGCGACGCCAGTTCCTCGAGGCACGTCTTGCCGAAATCGAATCCCGACTAGATGCCGACGTCGAGGCCCGCAACGCGGCAGCAGAGCGACGCACACGCATCGAGGCGTCGCTGAATGCGCTTATCCGTCTGAGCGACCTTATGTCGACACACGCTGCGTCGCTCGATGCCCGACAGGCTGAATTGTTGGCGATTCGTCAGCGACAAAGCGACGAGGTGCGCGCCATTTCGCAGCGCTTGGACGAGGCACGCAAGGAGCGCTCGACCAAGGAGCAGGGTCTCGAAGAGCGCCGGGAACGCAATCGGCGTATTGAAGTGGAAGAGGCCGAGGTGCGCATGCGCATGGAGGCGGCAGTCGAAACGCTGCGCCGTGACCACAGCATGGAGCCACAGGCGGCAATCGAAGCGCCGATGCCTGCGTTGGCCGACGGCGTATCGCCCATCTCTCGCGTGCGCGAATTGGAGCGCGAGCTGCGCCTCATGGGCCCAATTAATCCGCTGGCACTACAGGAGTTTGATGAACTGCAGAAACGCCATACGTTCCTCGAAGAGCAACTTGAAGACGTCAAGAATACGCGTCGTGAATTGATCAAGGTCATCAAGCAAGTGGATCTCGAGATCCAATCCACATTCGCGTCCGCATTCGCCGACGTAAGCGACAACTTCGACAAGCTCTTCGGCATGTTGTTCCCTGGCGGCCAGGGCAAATTGTTGCTTACTGCGCCGAACGATTTGCTCAATACCGGCATCGAGGTCGAGGCCAAGCCGAGTGGCAAGAACATCAAGAAGTTGTCGCTGCTCTCTGGAGGCGAGCGATCGCTCACTGCGCTGGCGTTCCTCTTTGCCGTGTTCCGCAGCCGGCCGTCTCCCTTTTATGTGATGGACGAGGTCGAGGCCGCGCTCGACGATGTCAACCTGCATCGTTTCCTGAATCTGATCAACGAGTTCCGACGCGACGCGCAGTTACTCATCGTGAGCCACCAGAAGCGCACGATGGAAGCGGGTGATTGCCTCCTCGGCGTCACCATGCAGCCGGGGGGTTCATCAAAAGTGGTGGTCGAGCGCGCAAGCGCAAAGTCGGCCTGATGACGCCTGCTCGTATTCGCCAATAACCTGTCGGGATAATGACGCAGTCAGCATTGCCCTTCATTTTTCTTGCACTTGCTGTGGCCGTTGTGGTCTTCGGCATTGGCGTCGTCGTCGTTTCGCGGCGGCGTGCTGCACGACCCATCCGCCCGGTGGTGAAAGCGGCTCCCCAACGGACTGACGCGCCAAATGTTGTGGTGGTTCCGCCAGTGGAGGTGCCCGAGCAGGTTGTTGAAGCAGTCGACGAACCAGTTGTCGCCAGCCTGCGCGATCGCCTGTCGCGAGCCCGCAGCACGTTTGTGGGTGCGGTTGCCAGCGTTGTCGGCCGTGGCGATATCACCGATGCCACGTGGGACGATCTCGAAGAGGCGTTGCTGCGTGCGGATGTGGGTGTGGGGGTAAGTCGCGCGCTGCTCGACGACCTGCGCACGCGCGTAGACAAGCGCACGGTCACGAGTCCTGCCGATTTGGTTGCCGCGTTGCGCACCGAGATGGCGCGCCGCCTGGAGGGCGCCGATCGCTCGCTGCACTTCGACGCAACGCTGGGGGCACCCAATATTTGGTTGATGGTCGGGGTCAACGGTGCGGGCAAGACGACGACGCTCGGCAAAATTGCCGCGCAGCAGACGCAGGCGGGACGCTCGGTATTGATGGCTGCGGGCGACACGTTTCGTGCCGCAGCTGGCGACCAGTTGGCGACGTGGGCGCAGCGGTCGAATGCCGAGGTGGTGCGTGGAGCCGAGGGCGGCGATCCGTCTGCGGTGATCTTCGATGCGGTACAGCGCGCCGCCGCACGCAGGATCGACCTGGTGCTGGCCGACACTGCAGGGCGTTTGCAGAGCAATACCAATTTGATGGAAGAACTGCGCAAGGTGCGTCGCGTTGCGGAGAAGGGCGAGGGCCGAGTAACCGAGACGCTGCTCGTGATCGACGCCACCACCGGGCAGAACGGGCTATCGCAGGCGCGTCAATTTGCCGATGCCACGCAGGTCACTGGCGTCGTGCTCACCAAGCTCGACGGCTCGGCCAAGGGCGGCATTGTGTTTGCCATCGAAACCGAGCTCGGCATTCCCGTGAAGTTGGTCGGCGTGGGTGAGACCATCGACGACTTGATGGCTTTCGATCCGGTGGAGTTCGTCGACGCGCTATTCGACGAGGCTCGCTAACCTTCGGCCGATGTTCGACACACTCGGCGATCGCCTCGGCGGAGTCTTTAAGCGGCTTCGCGGCAAGGGGCGGCTCACGGAGGCCGACGTCAACGACATGTTGGCCGAGGTGCGCACCGCGCTGCTGGAAGCCGACGTCAATGTCGGCGTCGTGCGTTCGGTAGTAGACCGCATTCGCGTCCAGGCGATCGGCGCGCAGGTCTCCTCAGCCCTCGACCCGGGCCAGCAAATCGTCAAGATCGTGAACAACGAGCTTGTGGCGCTGCTGGGCGGCGAAACGCTCAAGATTTCGTATGCCTCGCAACCGCCCACCGTGGTGTTGATGGCAGGTCTGCAGGGTTCGGGTAAGACGACGAGCGCGGCCAAGTTGGCCAATTGGTTTAAGTCGCAGGGTCGTAACCCCATGTTGGTTGGCGCCGACTTGCAGCGTCCCGCCGCAGTCGAACAGTTGCGCGTGCTTGGCGGCCAGATCAACGTGCCGGTCTTTTCTGAACCGGGTGATCCTGTAGCGACGGCGGCCAAGGGTCTTGCCGAAGCGCAAAGTCTGGGCAAGGACGTGCTGATCGTCGACACGGCAGGACGTTTGGCAATCGATGCCGAGATGATGCAGCAGGTTGCCGATATCTCGAGCGCAGTGAAGCCGCATTACACCTTCCTCGTTGTCGATGCGATGACCGGTCAGGACGCGGTGACCGTGGCCAAGTCGTTCGACGAGACGCTGTCGATCTCAGGCGTCATTCTTTCCAAGCTCGACGGCGACGCACGTGGTGGTGCGGCGCTGTCGGTGAAGGAAGTCATCGGCAAGCCGATCGCATTCGCGGCCACCGGCGAAAAGATCGACGCCTTCGAGCAGTTCCATCCCGACCGCATGGCCAGCCGCATTCTCGGCATGGGCGACGTGCTCACGTTGATCGAGCAGGCCGAGCGCGTCTTCGAGAAGGAAGAATCCGAAAAGGCCGCTGCAAAGTTGATGGAGGGTCAGTTCACGCTGGACGACTTCCTCGACCAGTTACAGCAGATCAAGAAGATGGGCTCACTGTCCAGCATGATGGGCATGCTCCCGGGTATGCCGAAGGAATTGAAGAACGCGCAGATTTCAGACGACATGTTGAAGTCCACCGAGGCCATCATTCGCTCGATGACCCCCGACGAACGGCGTCGACCGGAAATCATCAACGGGTCCCGCAGGAGTCGTATTGCCAAGGGCAGCGGTACCGAGGTGGCCGACGTGAACCGACTCGTCAAGCAGTTCTCCGAGATGCAAAAGATGATGAAGCGGATGGGGGGTATGGGCGGCAAGTTGGGCAAGGGCGGCATTCCTACCGATTTGGCCGCGGCGTTGGGCGGGCGCCAGGGCCCCCGATAGCCTGCAGGCCATGTCCGTAAAGCTTCGCCTCACTCGAGTGGGCAAGACCAAGCAGCCGCACTATCGCATCGTGGCCGCCGATTCTCGTTCCGCCCGCGACGGTCGTTTCCTCGACATCGTCGGCAACTACCACCCGCAGGCTGAGCCTTCGGCTCTCACCGTCGACAATGCCAAGGCCATCAAGTGGCTGCAGCAAGGCGCGCAGCCCAGCGAGCGCGTCAAGAAGTTGCTCGAAGTGTCGGGCGCATGGGCGGAGTTCACCGCCTCTAAGAAGTCGAAGTAGTTCTTCGTCGTGTCCGAGTCCTTGGCTCCAGTCGCGTCGTCCGTGTTGACGCACGTCGTTCGCTCGATCGTCGATAATCCCGACGCCGTGCAAGTAGAGAGCGTTGACGACGGCGACAAGGTGTTGCTTGAGGTGCGCGTGGGTGAGGGCGACCTCGGCCGTGTCATCGGTCGTCGTGGTCGCACCGCCATGAGCATTCGCAACGTGGTGCGTGCCGCTGCCGCACGTGACGGCGTGGATGTCGATGTCGACTTCGTCGACGACTGAATCGCAAACGCCCAACGGTTTGCTGCACGTCGGCCGTGTCGGTCGTCCGCATGGCGTCAAAGGTGAAACCTACGTCGATCTGTTTTCCTCTCATCCACAACGCGTCGCTACTGGCGCGCGCTGGCAGATTGCCGGGCAGTGGTTCGTGGTGAGCCGATGTCGACCGCAAGGCCAGCGTTGGTTGGTGTCGTTTGACGAACTTGACGATCGCAACGTGGCCGAACGTCTCACCAACCGCGACATTTTCGCCGAACCAATCGACGATCCTGATGTGGTGTGGGTGCATCAGCTCGTTGGTCGTGACGTGCGCGACGTGGCTGGGTTGGTACATGGCCGATGCGTTGCAGTAATCGACAATCCAGCTCACCCGATCATGGAACTCGACAACGGTGCATTGGTGCCGACGCCATTCATTGTGTCGTATGACGACGACGCCGTCACGATTGACCCACCCGAAGGACTCTTTGACGATGCGGATTGATGTCTTTTCCATTTTCCCATCGATGGTCGACGACTTCTGTTCGCAAAGCCTGCTTGGTAAGGCGCGCAGCCAGGGGATGGTCGATCTGCGGTGTCATGACTTGCGCGAACACACCACTGACGTGCATCACCGCGTGGACGATGCGCCGTTCGGCGGTGGCGCGGGCATGGTGCTGATGGCCGAACCAGTCTTTACCTCGGTTGAGCGAACCGGCGCGCCTCGGCCGCTGTTGTTGCTCTCGCCGGGCGGACGTCGCTTCGATCAAGGCATGGCCAAGGCGCTGAGTGAGGCCGACGGCTTCAGCCTGTTGTGCGGGCGTTACGAGGGTGTTGACCATCGAATCCGCGAACACTTGGTAGACGAGGAAGTCTCCGTCGGTGACGTTGTGCTCGCGGGTGGCGAAGTGGGGGCGTGTCTCATCATCGAAGCGGTTACGCGCCTGTTGCCCGGGGTAATGGGCAATGCCGTTTCGCCGGTGACGGAGAGCTTTGGTGAGTCGGGTCTGCTCGAAGAGCCGCAGTACACGCGTCCGGCCGACTTTCGTGGGTGGCCCGTGCCCGAGGTTCTGCGATCAGGCGACCATGCCGTAATCGAGCGCTGGCGTCGGGCCCAGGCTCTGCACCGCACGATGGCCAAGCGCCCCGACCTGATGACGGCTCGCGGGCCTTTGACCGCGGCTGAAATGGCCTTGTTGGAAGAGTTCCCAGCTGTGCCGTATCCTGCAACCCTTGACTTGTAGCGGGATTTCACCCGTCTCTGCCCAAAGGATCGCCTCATGAAGACCACCGACATCGTTGACAACCAGTACAAGCGCACCGACTTGCCGGAAGTGCGCCCGGGCGACGAAGTCAAGGTCCACGTGCGCGTGGTCGAAGGTGGCAAGGAGCGCGTCCAGATTTTCCAGGGCAACGTCGTGGGCATCGCCGGTTCGGGCATCGCCGAGTCGTACACCGTGCGCAAGCTGTCGTACGGCGTAGGAGTGGAGCGCACTTTTCCATTCCACAGCCCCGCCGTCGCCAAGCTCGAGGTGGTGAAGCGTGGTGATGTGCGTCGTGCCAAGCTCAATTATCTGCGCGACCGCAAGGGCAAGTCGGCCAAGGTTCGCGAAAAGCGCGAAGACCAGTAGCCCGCTCGCCTCGTCTGGCACACATTGAACACCGACGACCTCGACAATTTCGAAGCCGAGCGCGAAATGCAGCTCGCGCAGGAGTATCAAGACGTCGTTGGCATGTTCCGTTTCGCGGTAGAAACCGATCGCCGATTTTATTTGGCGAACTCTGTTGACGTGAAGGTGCTTGCCGAAGGGCCACGACCGCTACTCGAGGTGACGCTGAACGACGCATGGGTATGGGACATGTACCGCAAGAGCCGATTCGTGCCGAAGGTGCGCGTGCTCAGCTTCAAAGATCTCAACGTCGAGGAACTTCCTCACGTCGATCTCTAAGCGCAGCCCGCGGTCAGCGCGGAGAGGCACTTGTCGCACAGCAGTATGTTGCCGAAGGTTGGGTCCTCGTGGCCCGGAACTTCCGCAGCACGCGGGGTGAGTTAGATGTTGTAGCAATCAAAGAGGGTGTGCTCGTCGTATGTGAGGTCAAGGCGCGCACTGATCTTGCTATGGGGCATCCATTCGATTCGATTACCGCAAACAAGCAACTGCGTGTGCGGCGGGCGACTGCTGACTATCTTGCACATCTTCGTGCCACTAACCCACGGTTGCTTGCGAGCATTCGCACTGTGCGTTTCGATGCAGCGAGCGTGGTGGGCAACGAGGTCGAGCGGTTAGCCGACGCGTTCTGAATTAGCGATCGGCGGGGCGATTGTCCCAACAGCCGCGGTGCCAGTGTCGTCGCAAGTCGGGCGCATCGCTCGGCACGCATACGTAATGGCCCGTACCCTTCGGAATGTCGCGATTACATCCCGGACACACGTAGTCCTTCAGCGCTTCATAGGGCTGCACGCGGCGCACCTCGATGCGGCCGAATGCACCGTCCCAGATGGTCATAGCGAATTGTCAGCCGATGAACGCCCATGCCACGAGCGCCGCTACCGCGATCATCGCGGACGCGACCATGAGGATGTCGCTCGGACGGCGCACGCGTTTGCGATGCGGATTGAAACCCATGCGAACAGTATTGTCGGGGCGATGGAAACCGTGCGTGTTGATCGCAAGGACGGCATCGTCACCGTGACCATGAGCCGACCTGAGCGCAAGAATGCGGCAAACGTGACAATGTGGACCGAGCTGCTCGCCACGTTTCGAGAAGTCGCTGCCAGTCCGGACGATCGCGTCATGGTGTTGACGGGAGACGGCGGGGAATTCTGCAGTGGCGCCGATCTATCTGGTGGCGGAATGCGCGACGAACATGGACTCGCCCGGATGCGCAACATCAACGACGTGTGTCTGGCGCTTGCCCGTATTCCGCAGCCGACGATTGCCAAGGTGCGTGGCGTGGCCGTGGGTGCCGGATGCAACATGGCGTTTATCTGCGACCTGGTGGTGGCCAGCGATAATGCGCGCTTTTCGGAAATTTTCAGCAAGCGGGGCTTGTCGTTGGATTTCGGTGGGGCATGGGTGCTGCCGCGCCGCGTGGGTTTGCACCGTGCCAAAGAGTTGGCATTTTTCGCAGACATCCTGTCTGCGGCGGAGGTGGCCGAGTTCGGGCTGGTGAATCGCGTGGTGGACGACGCGTCACTCGACGTATTCGTCGACAAGTGGGCGTCGCGCTTGGCTGCTGGTCCACCGATTGCGCTCGCGCAAACAAAGAAGATGCTCAATAGCGCACTTGACATGACGTTAGAGCAGGCACTCGACGCGGAAGCGGCTGCCCAAACCATTAACTTCCAATCCAAGGACACCGTCGAGGCGATGCTTGCGTTTAACGAAAAGCGCGAGCCCCGTTTCACTGGTAAGTAAGCCCGCCACAAGCGAGCGGTGTCACAGCACTAGCGTTCAAGAGGTGTTGAGGGCAATCATCGCGGGAGTCGTGATCGGTATCATGCCGATGAGCGCGGCGATGGCAACGACCGACGACGAAGATCTCACCGATGTGCCTGACGAGCAGGGCGACATCGTCGGGGTGCCCGACGTATCGCTTCCGCAGAACCCCTCGGCGGTGACCACCATTCCTGCGGGGTGCGCGTCACCAGTTGTTCCGCAGATGGTCTTCATTGGCGAGGTGGTGTCGCTCACCACATCGACTGCCACGTTTCGCGTCGTGCAAATCCGCGCTGGAACCCCTGCCGGCTACATCGCCGAGGACGTGGTTGAGGTGCGTTACGGGCAAGACACCACGTTTCTCGACATCAGCACGCGCTACCTAGTTGGTGCCGCAAGCGACCCGTACTCGCCGCTCCTTATTTCCAAGGTGCGCGAGGAGGCCCCGCTATTTGGCGGCGATGCGATCATCGGTACGGGCGACTCAGTTGATTGCCCTGCATTTGAAGACCCCATTCGCACGCTCTATGAGGACGGCTCCGCGATCGACACGGGGGTATTCGCGCCACTTCGCGAAAACGCGTGGCTGCTGGTCTTCGTCGGTGTGTTGTCGATCGCGATCGTTTTGGCGTTGTTATTTGGTGTGGTGCTGTTGCGCCAGATGGTGAAGGGCGCAAGCAGGGGAATGCGGCGCCGCTAGACGGCAGCGTGCGCGAGGGCGCGCAATTCATTTACCGCGTGTTCGAGTCCTAGTGGGTCCTTGAACAGCGCACTTCCCGCAACCAGCACATTCGCACCTGCTCGAGCAGCACCTTGAATGGTGTGCGGCGAGATACCGCCATCCACCTCCACGTTGACCACATCATTAAGCCCGGCGTCGGTCACCATCCGGCGCACCTCATGAATCTTGGACTCCATCTCTGCGATGTACTGCTGCCCACCAAACCCCGGATTGACGGTCATCACCAACACGAGATCCACGAGATTCAGCACATGTTCGATGGTGCTTGCAGGCGTTGAGGGGTTGAGTGCGACCGCCGCAGCAGCGCCCAATTCGCGAATGTTGTCGAGCGTGCGATGCAGGTGCGTGCATGCCTCGGCGTGGACAATGAGGCGCTGACAGCCGGCCTCCACATAACGCTTCGCCATTACGTCGGGCGTGAGCACCATGAGGTGTGCCTCGAAGGGAAGTGTGGTGAGGCCGCGGGTGGAGGCAATGACGTCGGGTCCAAACGTCAAGTTGGGCACAAACTGGCCGTCCATGACGTCCCACTGGATGAGGTCCACGCCCGCGCGATCGAGCGCAACGACAGCTTCACCGAGTTTGGAGAAGTCGACCGGCAACACCGACGGAGCGATTTGGATCGGCAGGGCCACGCGTTGAGCCTAATTGAGTTTGCTGATAAGGGGATGGGCCCAATTGGTCATAGCCTCAATGCGAGTGGAAACGGCACGAATCGAGCGGCTCGTTGCCGGAGGCGACGGTTTGGCGCGCCTGGCCGACGGCCGCGTGGTGTTTGTCGAGGGTGGGTTGCCGGGCGAACTCGTCGACATCGACATCGTCGAAGCCAAAAAGGACTTCGCCCGCGGTGTCGTGAGCCGCATTGTTGAGCGGTCGCCCGATCGCGTTGCCGAGCCGTGTCCCTTTGTTGCCGCAGGCTGCGGCGGCTGTTCCTGGCAACACCTCGACCCCGCCCGTCACCTTGATGCCAAGGTGGAAATCGTTCGCGAGGCGCTTCGTCGCACAGCTCGCATGCCCGACGTGACGGTGCGCGCAGGGGCGACATTGCCGCCGCATGGCTCCCGCACCACATTGCGCATGGCGGTTGGCGCAGATGGCCGGCTCGGCTTTCGTCGCGCGCATTCGCACGACGTGGTCGAAGTCGACCGTTGCCTGGTGGCCCACGAACTCCTTGCCGACATTGTCGCCAATGCGCGAGTAACCGGAGCGGCCGAAGCAACGCTGCGGTGTGGCGTAGACAGTGGAGAGCGGGGCATCTGGTTGCACGACGAGCGCGGCTACGACGTCAAGACCGCAACCGTCGACGGGCTAACGCCCGACGTGTTGGTGGGACGGCGGTCAGTCATTCATGAACGCGTGCACGGCGTGGAGTTCCGCGTGTCGATGCCTACGTTCTTTCAGTCGTCACCACTTGCGGCCGAGCTCTTGGTGTCGGCGGTCAACGATGCTGCTGGCGACGAAGCGTTGTCCGGCGACTTCGGCCCCATCGTCGATGCCTACGGCGGTTGCGGACTGTTCTCCGCCACGCTCGTCGATCTCGACGTCGATGTCACGGTGGTTGAGTCCAGCCGATCGGCATGTGCCGACGCCAAGATCAACCTCGACGATCACCAGGCACGAATCGATGAAGTGGCGTTCGAGCAATGGGCACCCACGCGCGCTGGTCTCGTCATCGCCGATCCTGCGCGCAATGGACTGGGCAAGCGCGGCGTCGACGTGCTGGCAGCCACCGGCGCGCCCCGAGTCGTGCTCGTGTCATGCGATGCGGTGGCCGGCGCGCGCGACATTGCGCTCCTTGTCGAACGCGGCTACCGCTGTGACGAAGTGACCGTTCTCGACCTCTTTCCCAATACGCCACACGTCGAAGTAGTTACGCGCCTTACGCTGTAGCCATGAAACGACTCGCGATCGCTGTGCTGCTCGCAGTGGCTGGTTGTGGGGCGAACATGGATGAATCGGTGTCGACAAACAATCCGGATCCCGATGCTTCAATTTCCGTCCCCACTGATGTGGAGATGCAGGAACAATTCGAGCGCACCGAGGCGTTCGCCGCAACAGTCATCGGCATGACCGAAGCGGAAGCCATCACGGCCATTGAAGACGCCGGGTTCATTGCCCGCGTTGTGGCTCGCGACGGCGAGTACTTTGCAGTCACCGAGGACTATTCGGTATCGCGCATCAATCTGGTGGTCGTCGATGACCGCGTGACCGAAGCAACGGTCGGCTAGCAGTAGTGCCCCCCCTCGGATTCGAACCGAGGACCTGCGGAT
>Ga0164293_10005198_pt1 | contig 11084 bp, 26 predicted proteins | sample GEODES118metaG_FD_111487 | JGI IMG/M metagenome (GOLD analysis project Ga0164293, IMG submission 111487) | Eutrophic lake water microbial communities from Lake Mendota, Wisconsin, USA - GEODES118 metaG | ecosystem: Environmental > Aquatic > Freshwater > Lake | place: USA: Lake Mendota...
GAAACCATGACCGCATACCGCCAGTCATTAGACGGCTGGCGCTCAAGCATGACAGACCTAGCAATCTTCCACTCATTGCAAGCAATGGTGGCAGACCAAGAAGAGTACGACATCCAGACTGTCTTCACACCAGAGGTGTTGATGGCATGGATTCTTCGTGACAATTGGCAACCAGTATCCATCGATGAAGATGGATATGAAGGTATCGATAATGCAGTTCGTGCCTACATAATCGATAGCAAACTAGCTATCGACCCGCATCACATGGAGGAGGAAGACGATGACTGATGTAACACTATACAACTGGATAACAGTTGACGGAAAAGACTGGGGTGTTCACCTTTGGGGTGAACTAGAAGAGTATGAAGATGGAACACAACAAGTTGTGGATATCGAAGCACGATATATCTATCCATCTGGAGAGGAACTCATCGTAGATGATGGTGTTCTGAACCTACCTCAAGAGGTAGCAGACTTAGCCTCAGCCTTACTTGATAGCCCAGATACGAGCGATGACATGCTCAAGCATGGTGCGATTCATAGATAGCATAGCAAAGCTATGCATATATATAAGGGCAACACCAACCAACCAACCGAAAGGAAAACAAATGACCGAAGAAACAACACCATTCGGTGCAACAGTTACCGATTACATTGCACCAGATGTACTAGTACAACAACTGAATACGAAACTATCCGACCTAGAAACCAAGGTTTCTAATTACTCAAACCTAGTCAGCGACCACCGCAACAAGGTGCGTGACTTATACACAGCAATCAATGACTTGATTGCAGAGAATCAGTCAGACCCAGATGACACCATTACGTTCTCAGAATTATCTGAGATTCTCAAGGACATCCTTGGCAACGAACTCATCTTCACCAAGGAGTACGAAGTACAAGTTCGATACACCATGTATGCCACCTTCAAGGTAACGGCAGCATCAGAAGATGATGCTCGCTCAATTGCTGAGGAGATTGGTATCGAAAGCGACCCAGAGTTTGACATGGATGGGGAGAACACCGAACTAGATACGTGGTCTATCGACGACACACGTGTCGACTACATACAGGAGGCTAGATAATGACAACACTTACCCTAGTACCACGACGTGGTGACCGCTGCAAGAATGGGGCGGTCATCGTAGACATCAAGCCAGCATGGGATTCATCTGGCTACATAGCTCTCTGTCTATGGACAGAGGACAGGCAGACCGCCGAGCCCTATCAACGTACCGTTGACCCATATGTAACGTGGTTCGTACGTGTTCAAGACGAAGGCATCGTCTGCTATCAAGGTCATTACTATGACCTGCTCTCCCCTGCAGTTGACGATTTCAACAGCCGACTGTAAGATATACCTCACAACCAACCCAACCTGAAAGGAAGTACCATGTCACAACTAACAATCAAGTCACGCCGTAATGCTTATAGCATTATCGGAGAAGAAGTATCAGCAACATCAGCAGTAGATGCAGCACGTCAAGCAGGGCTTGACTGGAACGTATCACTAGCAGACGTTCAAGCTTTAGCCTTGAACGATAAGGGTGTCAGCACTATCGAAGTGCCTAACACTTTCGCAACTATCCGTACCAATCAAGATGGCGGTCAGTCTGTACTAGGTACAGTTGGCGGTCGATACAAGGTGTTCCAGAATGGAGAGATGTTCTCTGCACTGGATGCACTAGTTGATTCTGGCGATGCCAGATATGCATATGCTGGTGAAGTAAAAGGTGGAGCACAGGTATACATGGTGCTCGAACTACCAGAAGGTGTGAAGATTCAGGGCGATGAACACAAGGCTTACCTTGTGGCTCGTACTTCACATGATGGTTCGACTGCTTTGCAGATTGCACCAAGCATCAATCGTTTACGATGCACCAACCAGATTGCTGGTATCTTCTCAAAGTCTGCAACGTTTACGTTGAAGCATACAACCAATGCGGAATTCCGTATCGAAGATATCCGCAAGATTATCCCAGTCACATATGCTGGTATCCAGATGTATGAAACAGTGGGTAACCGTCTCATTAATGAGAAGGTATCCGATGCTGAGGTAGATGCCATCTTCAAGAAGATGTTCTCGCTACCAACTGCAGTAGAGAATGCACCATACAACATGCTGACCACAGGTCAGCGCCGTCAGTACAACTCAGCGATTGCATCAAGAGATGCAGTCAAGCAAATCTACAAGGGTGCTACTGGTACTCAAGAAGAACTGTACGGCACAGCGTTCGGTGCATTCCAAGCAATCGTCGAATACGCTGACCACTACAGCCACAAGTCAGAAGCAACACGAGCCGAACGAATCATCACTGGCTCAGCTGACCGCATCAAGAGCAAGGCTCTTGAACTAATCACGAAAGGAATCTAATCGTGGACAATCCGTTACAAAAATATGTCGATGCTATCGACAACCAGAAGGAGTATGTCCAGCCTGCGTTAACAGCGCAGGTTGGGCAGTACCTTCTCAAAGCACTTGACTATCTATTCATCTACAGCAGGGACAATAATCAACCAGAGTTGATTGAACAACCACGACATAATGACACAGAAGCTATGCTTACTGATGTTATTATGTATGCACCAGAGGAGGAATGATGGGCAAGATGACCGACAAGGATACGATTGAGGTAAGACCTCAAGCATTACGTATCCGTCCTATCGATGGGTGGTCGTGGTACTGTGGGTATCACGACACCTATGGTATCGGCGATGATGAGGACGAAGTCCTCTTCATGGCTGGTGCTCACATGCATTACAAGGAAGCCGACGGTGATGTGTGTCAATTAGTTACACGTCAGCATTCTGCTGACCCAGAACCTAGTCCAAGGCAGCATGTCGTTGGTGCTCCTTGGTTTAACAAGGAGGAAGCATGATACATATCGATAGCGTTACTATCATCTGCGATTACTGCAATGCAGAGATAGAAAGGCGCACATCAAGAGAAGCACTTGAAGCGTTGGCTCAACATCAGAACTACGTTCAATGTATTAAGAACTACTGATGGCTAAACCACGCCCAACTGAAATCAAGTTAGTTGCTAACTTGTTAGACCCAGACAACACTGACTCCGAAAGTGCTGCGGACTTAGCCGTAGAAATCATCGAAGCTCTGGATGAATCCAGAATGAAACGTGATAACTACATACTCGTAGCACAGTTGGCACGATGGGCTCCAGTCCAAGCGTGGGGTGAGTTCAGTACAAAGTTGCAGGTTGAGAAGTTCATGAAGAACTTATCAGCCTGTGATGCTGAAGGTGGACGAGCAGTTGTTGTTCACCTTGAACAACCAGATAAATTACTAGAACGGATTGGAGAATTAAAGAAGTGATTACCATCATCACAGCAATAGCTGTAGGTTTCATTGCCTATCGGTTGGGTAAGAAGAGGGGTGAAGCCGAGATGTATCGGCTTTGCTATAACGCAGAACAATCGAAGAGAGAGTTCTTCTCTTCGATTAGTCTGAAGTAAAAGAGAAAAGGCGGGGGCTCACACCCCCGCCTTTTTTTTATTCCGCCTGCGCCCTCACGCTATTCATCATCGTAATCCAATAGAGTTTGTAAAACTCTTCATCAAATGCAAATCGTTTCATATGTTTCACTGTTGCCCCAGTGTGACCATACAGTGGGACACCAGCCTCCTTCATGTTCATGAAGAACTGGATATCCTCACCAATAAATCTATCTCTGCCATCGCTACCACCACCATCTGTCTCGATGAACAAAGCTTTATCACCATGGAATTCTCGTATCTTGTTAGCTGCATTGCGATGCATCAGAAGGAATCCAAACCCAGCGTAATCAATAGGGATTAGTTGGTCGTGTGGCAGTGGATGTACGTACGTCATCGTGTACTTATCACCAGATTCGTGGGCTGTGAATAGCGCGGGATATGGTTGCATGATGGAGGATTCCATCTGCTTACTGATGAAGTAAGTACCAGATACAACTGGTCGCTCTACTGGGTCAGCTGAATCCCACACTTTCTTAAGCGACTCGTTCGTTAGAACGATGTCACTATCTACCCATAGTATCCAATCAAAGTCTGTCTTCTTGTGCCACGTATCGAACGCAGTATCACGCTGCCTACCTATCTGATTACCTTGCACACGTTGCGCTGATGTAATCGGTAGACCCGCAGTTAATAGCGAATACACTACGCCTTCCATGAACTTGCCATCGACTGTGCCATTGTCACACCAAGTCAACATGATTTGGTTGTTGCCTTTGCTAGTCTTAGCTTTCATCTTCTCAACTATCTCACGCTTGTTATCCGCCATGGTTTCCTCCCCATCCGCCACCCTTGAAATGGATTGCAGGTGGGGTGAACACCTTACTTAAAGTAACATTGCAGTCTTCACATTTAGGAAAGACATCATCATCATAACCAAGGTGCAGCTCTTGCTGCTTGTCGCACATGCGACAGATAAAGTTATAGTTAGGCATAAGGTGTAGCACCGCCGAGTCTTTCGATAATATCTTTAACACCACGTGTGGCTATCTGTTCTACTCGCTGCGGAGATATATCCCAAGCGGTTGCTATCTCCGTAAGTGGTAGGTCTTGAGCGAAGCGACTGTTAAGTATCCCCTGTGTACGTGGGTCTAATCTTTTCATCGCCTTGTCTACATCTGCTAGCAAAGCTAGCAAGTTATTGCCTTCACTGACCTGCCTCTTAGCTTGAACACCATGCATATCTGGGTCCATTACTTGGTTAACCAAGTGGGAATCCTCGGAGCCAAGAACTTTAATCAGGTTCTCAACCATCTCAATACGATAGAAGTATTCATCACCAAGTTCAAACCCTAAAGCCTTAGCCTTTTCCTTACGAGCGTATCGCTCGCCTGCCCTACGCATGAAGGTAGTGAAAGCTTTGTATCCCATCTTCCGTTCGATATCATCTTCACGCATGAGATACTCACTGACTTTATCTTTGCGCTTCCATGCATACTCATTCATTGCCTGCTTGATATCATCACGTTCAGCAAACCGATGGTATTTCTTGGATAAGTTGTAGGCAATGATAGAAGTTATATCATCCACCTGTGTCCATATCTCATGGTCACGTGTTAGCTCAGCCATGGCTCTTCACCAAGTATTCAATAGACTTAAGCAGCAGGTCAGGGTCATCACCTAATAAACCAAGGGCGCGATTATGGTTACTGCAAAGAAGTCCTCGTACCTTGCCAGACGTATGACAATGGTCAATGTCGAGCGCTCTCGTGGTGGGAGCTTCCCCACAAATGTAACAACCACCATTCTGTTCTGCGAACATGCGGTCGTACTCTTCGACACTAATACCGTAAGACCGTATGCGAGAGATGCGCTGCTCTTCGTAAGTTTTATTTCTGTTTCTCGGCATACTTAGCCCACACCCCACGCTGTACCATTAAAGCGATGATTGCATAGTTAGCCATGTCAACGAATGAATCTTCAAGAGATTCATTGTTCGGCTCTCTATTCTTGTATATCAGATTCTTCAAACGTTCTAGCTTGTCTGACATACGAACCATCAGCCCATTGGTTGCGCCACCTGGCGCATGCCAGATGTTGAATGGACCATAATCAAGTTGCTTCTTAACTAAGATAGCAAGCAACTCGTCATATATTTTCTGAGCATCCTCTTCAAATTCAAGGATGGTTGTGTCTTCCGCCAAGGTAGCCCCTTCTAATCGTCTAATGCTTTAATCAAATCTGTTAAAGCTTGAGCTCCTTGGCGCACAATTATACTATTGATGTCGCTATCAGGCGGTAGCGACACGCGGATTGCTTGAGGGATTGCATCTTGCAATCGTCGGGCTAAGTCCTGCCCTGGGTTAGACCCATCTTCTTTAACATCATTGTCAGTGGCAATGATTACTCTACCTATACCATCAAAACAACGTGAGAAATAAGGCTTCCAAGCGTTAACGCCAGCAACAGCGACAGCAGGATGACCAGCAAGGGTTGCAGATATCGCATCAATTTCTCCTTCAACTATTAACACCTCCCTTACTGCATGTAGTATCGAACCTACGTTATACAGATGGTGCTTCTGTCCTGTAGGTATCATGTACTTGGGGTCACCATCATCAATGCGACGAAACTTAAACCCAACTACACCAGCCTCTGTTATGTAGGGGATGGATAGGTGGTGCTTGAGTCTGTCTTCATGACCTGCCACTGGTTCCTTTACGTAACCAAGTTGGAATCTTTCAGCGCCATCCAATATGCCACGCTTCTCAAGGTATGCCTCGGCTGGTGAGCCAGCCAATGATTCGTGATAAGTCTTTGCTGCTCGTGTCCAAAGTTCAATGAGCTTGGGGTTTGTTCTCATTTCTTTTCCTGCCTATGCACTATGAATGGGGGAGCAGTATACACATCGTTCTTTGCTGCGGTCTGCATAGCCTGCTTCCATGTTGCACCTACTGCCAGTGCGCCCAATGCCCAAGATGAACCAGACCCTATGCCATACAGCCCATCGTCTCGCAGGTATACAGAGTAAGAATCATCTACTTGGTAGATGGTTCCGTTGATTGCAAGTAGTAATTCAAACCCAGCATCTGCATCATCTTTGTCTGGCACGTAGCCAGATTCCTTGATGCATTCTCTAATGCTTGGAGCCACAGTCGTAATCATAAAATGATATTCATCTTTAGTATTAGCTGGAATGGCTGGTGGTTTCCATATATGTTGAACCACATCACATGGCTGCACATCACCAGCGCCAGCGACTAACCACTTGCCACGCTTGTTAATCTTAGTAACCGTTGGATGTGAGTACGGTCTATTCCCTGCGGTAGTACGTGAGTCAGCCACTAGCATGCAGCCGTTGTCGCTTTGAATACCAACGATTGTTGTCATCAGCCAACTCTCAATCTAGGTGGAGTCCAACGTCCGCTTGACTTCTTACGTCCACGTGATGGTGCAGATTGCTTGGACTCCTTGCCAATGTTCTTCTCTGCCCATGAACGAGCCTCTGGGTATGTTAGCTTTTCACGACTCATGATTATCTGTATACCAGAACCACTTGCGTTACATGCATAACATACCCAGACACCCTTGTCTGAATTAACCGAAGCAGACTTACGAGAGTCATCATGTACAGGACACAAGATTGATTTCTCCCCGCCGAGTGGCAAGGTCAATCCGTAATGATTAAAGACTGCTTCAAGGAACTCAGACTGATTCATTTTCTAATACCAATTCCTTTCCTGATGGAACCTGTACGCTTCGCACCAAGTATCGTACCTGTGAAGCACGTAGTCGTGTGCCTCCTGTGTTTGTTTTAGTAACGACCAACCTGGCTTGCCCCATAGGAGTTGCCAAGTTCCACGAGCTCCACTCTTTTTGTTGAGTGAGTCCTCGTTGTATCGGCTCTCCTTGTAGGCTATGCGCTTGGCACATAGTCGTTCCTTCCTGTCGGTTACGAACTGAGCTATCGCATACTCCACTTTGGTTTCCTTGTCCATCTTGGACATGTAAACTTCTTTTGTAAGTAATGGTGATTTGGCTTCGGCTGGTGATGCCAGCACGATTCCCATCGCCAAGCTCATCGTTAACATTAACCGCATAGTTACCTCTTTTCATTTTGTGAGTAACTGTCACTTGCTCACTGATGTCCATTGTAACCTGCCTGTTTTAGCAGATTGACCCAGAGTTCCGCAGGCATTACTGCATACGACTCTGAGATATTAGAAGTGCCACGCTTCTTAATTAAGACAACACCTGTTTCAGCATCCGCATGTGTCATCTCATCCTCCAGTTCCCGAAGGTACTGGGGAATCCTAAATGATTTCTCATTCTTACATTCTATCACTACACCATTGATACCGTCGATGTCACCGACATCGTCGTGACGACCAGCACCATATGCACGTTCAGCACATGGGTATCCCATTGAACGTAGCCACTTGACTACGTCACGTTCATACTGTGAACCTTTTCTTTTAGCTGGTGTTGTCATGTGTATTCTCCTGGGATGATTGATTCTAGTTTTATATTTAACTTGCGACGGATAGCCATTCGCTCACGTGGTGTCATTCCACCCCATAAACCATATCCTTCATGTTTAACTGCCCAATCAAGACACTGCTGCTTTACTTGACAACCAGCACATATCTTTTTGCCGAAGGAATACATTGATGTATCACCTTCGTTTTCAGAATCTGGGTAAAAAAAATCGCTACCAACTTCCCTACATTGACCTTGTGTTAGGTCTGGCATATTCATCCCGACTCCTTTACAGTTGTTGCTTAATCCTATATATCTTTTCCCAATATTGTAAAGACGATTCGTCGGTAATTATTAGATGCTTAAATCTTTTAGATTTCTTTACACCAATATAATCAAGCACCTGCCATTTAACCCACATGCCCCATATAATTCTGTGTGGTTTAGCCATCCTTCAAGTCCCTCATTGCTGTAAGTAAATCATCTACAGTAATCAGGTAGCCCTTGCTTCTGTTCGGTGGAATCTCGCAAGTAATCTCTCGACCAAAGTTTTTGATTGCGTATAACACGTGGTCTGTTGGAATCATAAGCACACCCTTTTCTAATACGAATGCCCAGTATTCTGCTTTGGTAACCATCACACCTGATGGTTCCCATGATTCGGTACGCATGTACCAGCATTCAACTTCTACATACACGTTACCAGTGGAGTGCCACTTACGGTCACGTTTAACTTCTATTGTTTTACCTTGAGTCAGCAGTTCTTCTACTAAGTTCTCGCCTGCTTGACCGTAACTGAAATCTAAATCAAAGCTTGAGTTGCCTACTGCCACTGACTTAATGTCCTTTGACGGAACAGTTCCGCTGAGGAATTATAGAGAGCCATCTTACTAGCCTCTGCTGCCAGTGTTACATACTCCTCTGCATTTGGGTCAGCCTTGCCATGACGATTCTTTACAACAGCAACGCGATAAGCGTTTGCCCCACTGTCTAACGCTACGCTCAATACCAATTCAGGTAGAGCAGCAACCTTACCCATCAACGCTTTGCGTGGTGCTGGATAGTTTGGCTTAGACATTCTCTCATTCTCGGACACATGGTGTAGCACAATAAATGCTGACTCATACTCACGTGCCATATAGTGGAACGCTGACATTGCATCACGCAATGCAGTCCACTCATTGTCGCTAGCTGCAGCGACGTTCATTAAGTTATCTACATATACTGCTGCTGGGGCGGAGCCATGCAATTCAATCCACGCTTCTATCTCCTCTTCAATATCTTGAAGAGAAGGTGCTGGGTCGAAGGCGAATCGCACATGGCTCGCGCCGTCAGCAAGAGCATCCTCAAGGAGAACACTCGCATCTGTATCCATCAACTTCTCTACGTTAGCAACTTCCTTATCCATAATGATTGCACCTGCACGAGTTGCAATTGTTCTGGAGTCAGAGTCTGCTGATATGTAGAGCGATGGAACCTTAGATGTAATCGCGTACCATAATGCAAGCAGTGTCTTTCCTCCGCCTGGTTGACCTGCAATCAAATGCAATTGCGCTTGACGAAAGGTAACTTGACTGGCTGTGAGTTGAGGTAGGATTTCTGGTAACTGAATACCAGCTGGTGATTCAACACCCACTACTTGCAATAGGCTACGCATGATTACTTAGCCCAAATAGTTTCGGCTTCAGTAACACCAGGCTTGAACGGCTTCGGTCCCTTGGCTGGGTCAAACCAACCAACATAAGCCTTGCCTGCTTTTGATACGCCCTTCTTCTTGGCGTACTTGCCACGTCCGTCTGGTAGGTCTGGTGCATCTGGATGTCCATATGTCCATTCGTTACCGTACTTATCTTTGACAACCTCAATTGATTGTGGGGTTGTGCCAGCAACTACAGGTTGTGGGTTAAGACCCGCATCCTGCAACATCTGGATTGCTTGCTCAGCGTTAGGTGTGTATGCATTTCCTGCAGGTGCAGCAACTCGACCAGCGAGTGATGCTTGTAGTTGCACAGCCTCAGCGATTGCTTCGACTGCTGCGTTGAGGTTAGCTCTAAATTCACTAACACTATTACCTCGGACGGTGAATAGGTCAGTTGAATTCAACTTACCTGTATACGAGAACATAGATTCAGTCATCTACTTTCTCTCCTTTTCTTTCCCTGTTGTTGGTATTTGTAATGGGAAATCTTTTGAGCCCCATGCTGGACACTTGTCCATGTAGCTACACATCTTACAGTTCTCTCCAACAAATGTTGGGAACCAACCGTTGAGTACACCATGATTCATAGATGAAAATGCGTGTTCATAATATTCTATGCTGAGATGAGATAGGTCAACTAAATCATCAAGCTCGCCTTTGCGAGTCATAAAGAATGCGCCCCACTTAGGACGTACTCCAAAAATCTTTTCGATACCACTGGCATATAAGCCATTCTGAATTACACCGAACGGTGTCCTGGAACCAGTCTTGTAGTCCACGATTACCAAGTCTTCCCCTACTTGATAGATGGCATCTACAATAAATCGAACAGGTGTACCTCCGAAATGTACATCTGCTGACCACTCGATTCCAGGACGACCGTCAGGCATTGTGGCAATTTTCCAACCAGACTGCTCGTACCATTTCTGGTACGCCTCAACCTGCTTGAGCCCATCGCTTTGCCAGAACGATAAGTCTTCTCCATCTGGTCGAGCAGTAGTCTTGCGACCAGCCGTCTTCCACTCCGTCGATGGAATACCTGATTGTTCCTCTATGGATTTTACTTCATCATTAAATACTTCTAGCCACTTCTCAGTTAAACTCATCGTCTTCTTCCTCTGGATAATGTGGCTTCACATACTCTGGGTGGTCCACTGGTGTTGGGGTTGTCATAGGAGAACCACAAGTACCGCAGAAGCTATCAGTAAACCACATAACTAATTCATAGTCTTGGAATATAGCACGAACTACTTGGACATTGCTACCGCAATTGATACACTCATTACTGGGTATACCACGTTGGTCAATCATTCGCCTGCTGTTGCTTGTAGAACTCATGATTCAACCACTCAATCATGCTGTGGACTGCAGACCCCGCAGCCAGATAGACCGCTGGCTTCTCAGGAACCATGGCTACTTTACTCAAGAAATATTTCTGAGGGCAGGACTGCCAC
>Ga0164293_10005199_pt1 | contig 11083 bp, 11 predicted proteins | sample GEODES118metaG_FD_111487 | JGI IMG/M metagenome (GOLD analysis project Ga0164293, IMG submission 111487) | Eutrophic lake water microbial communities from Lake Mendota, Wisconsin, USA - GEODES118 metaG | ecosystem: Environmental > Aquatic > Freshwater > Lake | place: USA: Lake Mendota...
AGTTCGGTAACTGCACAAAATAAATTGAATACAATAGATGAAAAGTATAGACCCCAAATTCATTTTACTCCTGAAAAAAACTGGGTAAATGATCCTAATGGCATGGTCTATTATAAAGGGAAATACCATTTATTTTTTCAACATAGTCCAAACTCAACTGTATGGAGTGATATTAGCTGGGGCCATGCTGAAAGTAGTGATTTAGTGCATTGGCAAAGAAAACCAATTGCCATCTACCCTGATAGTTTAGGGCTAATATTTTCAGGAAGTGCTGTGGTTGATAAAAATAATTCCAGCGGCCTTGGTAAAAACGGGATAATACCACTAGTGGCAATGTATACAAGCCATGATATGCTAAAAGAGAAAGCGGGTGTAATTGATGTTGAAAGCCAAAGCATTGCTTATAGCCTAGATGATGGTAATACATGGATAAAGTATAAGGCAAATCCAGTTTTAAAAAATCCAGGGGTTAGAGATTTCAGAGATCCAAAGGTATTTTGGCATGAACAATCTAAAAACTGGGTTGCATCCATTGCAGCGCATGATCAAATTAGTTTTTATGCTTCTTCTGATTTAAAAAATTGGAAAAAATTAAGTGATTTTGGTAAGACAGTTGGGTCTCATGATGGAGTTTGGGAATGCCCTGATTTATTTCCAATTGAATACGAAGGAAAGACAGTTTGGGTTTTAATTGTGAATATAAATCCTGGTGGCCCAAATGGTGGTTCGGCTTCTCAATATTTTGTGGGTGACTTTAATGGGAAAGAATTTAAATGTGATTACAAACAAACTAAATGGATAGATTATGGACCTGATGAATATGCGGGTGTTACATGGTCTAATACGGGCAAAAGAAAAATATTTATTGGATGGATGAGTAATTGGCAATATGCAAATATTGTGCCTACTGAAAAGTTTAGAAATGCATTTACTATACCAAGAGAGTTAGGTTTAAAAAAGATAAATGATGAATATTATGTTACAAGCGCACCCATTGCTGAATTAAAAAAAATAGAGAAAAAATCATACAATTTTAATAATATAACAATTGATCATTCAACCAATTTAACCAGTAAAATTGCTATGTTGGATGTGCCAAGTAAGTTTAATTTTATACTTTCTAATAAGAACAATTTTTCGATTGAGCTTCTTAATAATTTAAATGAAAAAGTAGTTATTGGATATAATAAGGAAAAGAACATGTATTTTCTTGACAGAAGCAATTCGGGTAATATTAGTTTTTATAAAAATTTTGGTAGCATTAATTATGCTCCAAGATTGTCTTCATCTAATGAAATATCCTTATCCATTTACCTCGATCTGGCTTCCATAGAAGTTTTTGCAGATAACGGCTTATCTGTTCTTACAAGCGTTCTTTTTCCTAATGAAAAATTCTCAACAATTAATATTACAAGTACTGAAAAATGGGTACTTAAAAATTTTACCTACACTGCTTTACATTCCATTTGGTAATTGTAAAATAGTAGTAATATTTATTAGATGCTTATTCTTAGAATACGAACATTAATCAAATAAAATAGATTGAAATTAAATTAAAATTGAATGGAAAGAATAGACATAGATAGAGTTATTGAAATGGCCTGGGAGGATCGTACTCCTTTTGAAGCCATTACCATTCAGTTTGGCTTATCTGAGGCGCAGACCATTAAATTAATGCGTACTGAATTAAAACGAAATAGTTTTAATCTTTGGCGTAAGAGGGTAAATAGTGGAGTAAGTCAGAAGCATTTAATGAAAAGAACTGCTGATATGAAAAGGTTTAAATGCTCTAGGCAAAAAGCTATTTCCATGAATAAGATAAGTAAGCGCTAGGCTTATTAAAGAATAAATCTTTTACTATCCTTTTCAGAGGGAATCGAACAGGTTTCTTTTTTGCCAAATAGGTAGTATCTATTTTTTGCAATGAGATCATAAATTCCATCTCTTAAAAACTTTGGGAAAAGGAAGCCGTATTTTAAAATACTAGGCCATCCAGTAATTTGTCTTGCAATTTCAATAATAGCGTCCGATTTGTATAGTACAACCCCCTCCTTAATTAAAATAATTGATTTTCTATCATTCAAAACGCCGTACTCCTGTATTATGTTTTCTCCAGCCTTTGTTTGCATTGCTGCAAAGCGGAAAATATTATTTTTATCAAATTTGATTAAAAATGGAACAAAATTGTTGCATAAATTACAAACGCCATCAAATAAAATAATATTCATACACAAAAATATGTAATAGTACTTGAATTAATACAATATTAAAGAGATCTAAGCTAAGGACTTTTTATTAGAATTTCGTAGGCTATATAAATAGAACGATAGGATGGAGAATAGAAAGCCGATTAATATAATTATATAATTCATTGGCTTTTCAATTGTCAATGACATTCTCATTAAAATGGTGGTGATAATAAAACTTGCATTTCTAAAAATGGTGAAAAAGGAAAAATGGAAAGTAAATGAAATGAGTAGTAATAATACGTCAACAAAAATCATAATGGAAAAGAAGTCCGCATAAAATACAGTATTCGGATTAGGGTAATTTTGTTGTAATCTTAATGCCTCCCACATCTCTGTACCCCATACAAATAAACTACTTATACTTAATAGTATTAAAATTATTATCATACTTAATGACACTAATTTTTTAATATTAATAAAATCATTCAGCTCATTTATAATTTCAGATTTACGATTATTTTGGTAAATTTTGTAGTACAAAATAGTAAGACCTAACATAATTAAAGAAGCTATTAAGTCATATAGTAAGCTAATGAACTCAGGATTATTAATGTCGATAGAATTTTTTAAATCAAGATCTGCTATATCATGAAAAAAACTTCTTAAGGTTATTAATGTAATAACTTCAAATTGCTTTCCAATAAATTCAGATATAGATTTTGGAATGATGATGACTAGAAGAAATACCTCGTAAAATAATATAAAACTAAATGGAGTATAGATGGCCTTTAAATAGCTGTGCTGTAAATTTTTGAAATAAATAAAATTATTTCCTAGAAATATAACTATTAAATGAAAAAGGAACGCAAAGACTGCAACTCGAAGAATTAATAATTCAATGTTCCTTACATTTTTTGCATTGAAAAATTTATCAAAATAATTACCTGAATTTAATAATAAATTTTTCATACTGCTTTTGTATTTATTTGTCGCCTCTGTATTTATTCAGCGCTAGAATAAACGCCACACCAAACAATAGTGTTATGAATGCTGCGAAATAGGGTATAATTTCTATCATTTTTGGTTATTTATTAATTTTAATAATATAGCAAACCCTAATATAGAGGGTACCCATAAGCCAATAAATATCCCAGCTTCTTTTTCACCCTTAAACCATAGAAACTCAGAAAATATCAAAGATAAGAAGGCCGATACTAGCATAAGCGTATCAGATAGTGTGAATTTTTTAAACATATTATTTTTTAGTTTTTTGTAATGTAGAATTAATTATTGGCATCCTTCGACAATTTAATTTTTTTAAGAAGACTATCCATAAATAATCGGGTATAAAAAGATTGTTTACAAATAATTAACAGGTTTGTTTATTAAAGTTAAAAGAATTCAAGCTGAAACCTCCACACTAAGCCAATTAAAATCCAATAATTTTTAATTGGCTTTTACTAGCCCAATAAGCCCAAAGAATTAATAGGGGTTGCCCTACAAACAAGCGAATGGATGATTTCAATGGATTAAAAAGAACGCTACCTATCATAAATTCCCCTTTTTGAATAAAATAGATATGGCTAGGAATAAAGGCTAATAGCATTATGATGATACCTATTCCCGCTTTGGATCTTGTTGATTTGGGGATTAATAATAGCGCTAACAGAATTTCTGCTACCCCAGATAAAATATTTACTTCATTAGCCCAATTAAAAAAGTAAGGAGGAATAATAGGTAAATAAAAAGAAGGATTTATGAAATGATTTGCCCCTGCGAAAAGATAAAATAATATCAAAATAAACAATAAAATATTTCTCAACAAGGGGTATTTCATTTCCTGAATGTAAGCAAAAAGAAACAAAAAATTGTTAAAAACGACTCCTAGTTTATAGATCAAGGCTGCTTTTTTCATTTTTTTTGTAATTTCAAAAACAATCCCTGCAGATTTTTGTTCTAGAATAAAAAATTGATATTATGGAAAGGAAAGATTTTATCGAACAAGTTGGTTTAAGCAGTGCTGCCATCTTAATTTTTGGTTGTATGCAGTCATGTTCTAAATCATCGGATATGACTTCAGCTTATAACACAGGAAACAATGCTGGAACTGGCAATGCTGGTTCGAATAAGCCAGTAGACTTTACAATCAATATTTCAATAGCCCCTTATACAAGCTTAAGTACGAAAGGAGGATTCTATGTGGATAGTACCAGAGGAATAATCATTGCTAGAACCTTGAATGATCAGTTTCTTGCTGTTAGCTCTATTTGTACGCATCAGGGGTCTACTATTGCTTATGAGGCGAATGCCAACAGATTTTTTTGTGCTACCCATAATTCAGCTTTTAATTCTTCTGGCGCTGCTACTGAAGGCCCTGCAAAAGACAATGGTCCTTTAAAACAATACAAGACAGATATAAACGGTACTAATTTAAGAGTGTACGCTTAGATTAAGTAGTTCACTCAAGCATAAAAAAGGGGACTATTATTGCTAATAGCCCCCTACCAAAAATCAAAATTTAAAACCTATTTAGGTAAGACAACAGCGTCAATTACGTGAACGATACCGTTTCCTGCTTTCAAATCTGTTGCAGTAACAGTAGCAATTCCACCTTTCTCATCTGTTAAAATAACTTTACCACCTTTTAATGATGCAGTTAAAGTTCCACCACTTACAGCTTTCAATGTAACTTTTCCATTACCGTCTTTGATTGCTTTTAAAACAGCAGTGGCATCTAAATTGCCAGCAACAACATGATACGTTAATATCTTAGTTAAAGTAGCTTTGTTCTCTGGTTTTAAAAGACTTTCAACAGTACCTTTTGGTAATTTAGCAAAAGCATCATTCGTTGGAGCAAAAACCGTGAAAGGTCCTGCGCTTTGTAATGTAGCTACTAAATCAGCTGCTTTTACCGCAGCTACTAATGTTGTATGTGCGCTAGATCCTACCGCTACGTCTACAACTGTTTTTTGTGCTGATGCAGAGATAATACCTCCAATTAGCATCGTCAATAAAAATTTCATTTTCATAATTGTTAATTTGTTTGCTTCTTAAACACAAAAACAATTAAAAAAGTTCTTACAAACGGGGTATTTACAATTAATTAACATCACTGTTAATTAAGACGTCTAAAATTGAACTTGAAAGTTCCACAAACCAATTTATAAGTTTGCAGCAGCCTCAAACAATTGCTTTTCTTAGCTTACCTCATTGCTCAAGCCTCACCAGCTGGCTTTGCCTTAGGTAGACATGGGCATTTCAGGCCCTGCCAGTAGAAGCATTATTTTAACGAATTTTAAATATGCTTATAAAGAATAATTAGAAAATAGCTTAAATTCATAAAAAGAATTTATGCCGCTTGCCCCCAAATCAAGTGCTTTAGGTTTAGCTATTTACAAAGGTAGTTGGTCGGCACAGCAAGTTAAACATCTGCTGAATCGCACTATGTTTGGCGCTAAGGCCTCAGATATTGATTACTTTGCTTCTAAGGGTTTAAATGCAAGCGTTGAAGAATTACTAAATGTACAAGCAAGTACAATTCCTGCTCCTCTTAACGATTATAATTCAACAACATTCACTGATCCAAATGTGCCATTAGGTAAAACTTGGATAAATGATATCTCTACAGATGGAACTATTAACAGTTATCGTCGCAGTAGTTATAAGAAATGGCTGCTCAGTATTTGGGTAGGACAGGAAAGAAATATTCGTGAAAAACTAACCTTATTTTGGAGCAATCATTTTGGTACAGAGGCAGATACGATTGGATATGGTACAATGTTATATCATCATCATCAAATACTAAGAAACAATTGTATTGGTAATTTTAAGCAAATGGTTCGCGCAGTCACCACAGACCCAGGCATGTTAAGGTATTTAAATGGCTATCTAAATACTAAATCAGCGCCAGATGAAAATTATGGAAGAGAATTACAAGAATTATTTACTGTGGGCAAGGACGGCGGTGCGAAATATATGGAAGAGGACGTAAAAACTGCTGCAAAAGTTTTAACGGGATGGAGAATTGATGCTAATTTTAATCCAGTTTTTGACAGCACAAGACATGATACCACCAATAAAACCTTTTCTGCTTTTTACAACAATACAGTCATTACTGGGAAAGCAGCAGCCAATGGAGCGCTAGAAACAGATGAGATGTTGACTATGATTTTTCAGAAACCTGAAGTAGCTAAATATATATGCCGAAAGATTTACAGATATTTTGTTTACTATGCTTTTGATGATGTTGTAGAAAAAAATATAATTACTCCTTTGGCGAATGCTTTTATTGCCAATAATTTTGAAATTAAGCCAGTATTAAAACTGCTTTTTTCCAGTGAACATTTTTATGATGCTTTATATGTTGGATGCCAGATCAAAAGCCCCGTTGATCATGTTGTAGGCTTTCTAAGGCAATATGAAATTACATTCCCTAATGCTATTTCGGATTATGCCGATGCTTATTTTTTATATAATAATATGGTCAATCAGCTCAATAATATGGGCCAGAACCCTGTCGACCCTCCGAATGTTTCAGGCTGGCCTGCTTACTATCAAGCCCCTGATTTTAATGAGCTTTGGATTAATTCAGATACACTACCTAAGCGTAATAAATTTACAGACTTAATGATAGATGCAGGCTACACTAAAAATGGGAAAAAAGTTATTGTAAATACAATACTGTTTGCAAAAGCAGTTTGTAAAAATCCTTCTGAACCCAATATTCTAATAGACAGTTTTTTTTCATTTTTACTTTCTACGGACATCTCTGCGGCATTAAAATTAAGTTTAAAAACTCAAATTTTATTAACAGGCCAAACATCGGACTATTATTGGACAGATGCATGGAATATCTATAATACTAGTCCAAACACTATTAATTTTAATATTGTCAATACAAGGCTAAAGGCTTTATTAAAGTATATTATGAATTTACCAGATTATCAATTGCAATAAAGTGGAAAGAAGAAAATTTATTAGAAACAGCCTAGCTTTAATTACACCTACCATGATTGGCGGGAATGCCATTCATGTATTACAGGATCATCCTTTATTAAATACGGCACTGCTTGCCTCTTCCAATACTGATAAGGTTCTTGTAATTGTTCAATTGAATGGAGGAAATGACGGCTTGAATACAGTGATCCCCTTAAGTGGCTATAATAATTATTATAATGCAAGAACCAATATAGCTTTACCAGAAAATAAGGTTTTAAAATTAGTAGGGAATAATGTAACAGGAATTCACCCCTCTATGACAGCATTTCAAAACTTATTTGCTGAAGGAAAACTAAATATTGTTCAATCGGTGGGGTATCCTCAGCCAAGTTTTTCTCATTTTAGAGCCACAGATATTTGGATGTCAGGATCTGAAAGTGATCAGTATTTAAATACAGGATGGGCGGGTCGTTTTTTAAATTATCAATACCCCGATTATCCCGATGCTTATCCCAATAAAACCAATCCTGATCCTATTGCTATTCAAATAGGTTCTTTAGCAACCCTTACGTGCCAGGGGCCTGCCGTAAACATGGCTTTAAGTATTTCAGATCCAAGTTCTTTCTACAATTTAATTGAAGGAACAGATACTGAGGTGGCCAATACCAATGCAGGGTATGAGCTTAGTTTTTTGAGAAGTATTGCCAAACAAACCAACCAATATACTGTAAGAATTAAACAAGCATCTGATAATGTAAAACAACAAGTTGCATATCCAAACAATAGTTTAGCGGCACAATTAAAAATTGTGGCCAGATTAATCAAAGGAGGCTTACAAACAAAGGTGTATATGGTTAATTACGGAGGCTTTGATACGCATTCAGGACAAGTAGTAACCACTGATACCACTACAGGCACTCATGCTAATTTATTAAAAGTACTTTCAGATTCTATTGCAGCTTTCCAGTCAGACATGGTTGGCTTAGAAATAGAAGATCGTGTGATTGGAATGACTTATTCAGAATTTGGAAGAAGAATAAAATCCAATGCAAGCGGTGGAACCGACCATGGATCTGCAGCTCCTTTATTTTTATTTGGTAAAAATGTAAGAGGGGGCGTTTTTGGTGATAATCCAAATATACCTAGTTCGGCAACGACCAATGATAATATCCCCTATCAATTTGATTTTCGAGCTGTATACAATACCATTTTACAAAATTGGTTCTGTGTTTCATCCAATGCCGAAATTGAAATTTTATTAAAACAGTTTCCAACGATCCCATTGATTAATTCTAGTGTATGTGGTATCAATGATAAAAATTCTATTTTTTCTAAAGAGTCACTTATATATAATTATCCGAATCCATTTACAAATATGACCAAAATTGAATTCAAAACCAATGGCGGCCATACTTCATTGCAGTTATTAAATGGGGAAGGTACTGTCATACAAATGCTGGTAGAAGCGAACTATAATTTTGCGGGAACCAATAGCTATAATTTATATGGAGCAAGCTTATCGCCTGGTGTTTATTACATTAGAATGCAAAATGTAGATAAAGTATTTGTTAAAGCCATCGTTAAGATGTAAAATAGCAATGGGCTTATTTACTACGAACGTTTTTCTTACACCCCTCGCTACAATACTTCACTTCTTCCCAAGTCTTTTCCCATTTTTTTCTCCAATTGAAGGGCCTATTACAATGCAGGCATGTTTTAGAAGGTAGGTTTGCCTTTTTGATTGTTTTTTGTTTGCTATTTTTCATGAGTGCATTTGTCTAAAAGTTAAATTAATTCTTGGAGCTATAATTTTTTTTGACTTAGGCATACTATGAAGCCAATGTTTTTGAAAACTGCCTAGCATCTCAAATAGTGATCCATTTTCAAGTAAAATAGAATGAGTTTCCTTGGTTGCTTTATGTTTTATAGCAAATTTTCTTTCTGCTCCAAAACTTAAAGAGGCTATAGAGCTATTGGTAATAATTTCTTTCTCATCATCACTATGCCAACCCATACCTTCTTCTCCATCATGGTACAAATTCAATAAACAAGCGTTGTAATGGCTTCCAGTATAAGAGGTAGTTAGGTTCTTTATTTCCAAGAGTAATGGCGTCCATGCCAATGCTTGCTTTGTTTTATTAGAGTAGGTGTAACTCATTAAGCTATCTCCGTAAAATGCTACCTTTCTTTTAGTAATTATTTCCTTGCCAAACATGACCAATTTTTCATTGGTCCATTCTATTTTGTTTAGGAGTTCATTAAAATAGGAATGCTTTTGTTCAGCGTTTACAATTATTCCAAAATAATGTGCTTGTCCATCCTGGTTTATGATATTCGGAATATTTGTTGTCATTCAATTATATCATTTGATGGTATTCGAAATTATATTTTCCTTTGTGCCTCAAAACAAATTTATATAAAATTGTTTTACTAAAATCTCTAATGATGCAAACACCTATCGAAGATTTAAAATTAAGTATACAACCTACAAGAGCCGCTTTATTATCACACCCAGTGTATAGTCAAATAAAAGATTTCGATGGCATCAAAGATTTTGCGAAGTATCATGTTTTTGCTGTCTGGGACTTTATGAGTTTATTAAAATCTTTACAAATAGGACTTACCTGTGTAAGCCTGCCTTGGATACCTGTAGGTTCCGCAAATACTCGTTTTTTAATTAATGAAATTGTTTGCGGTGAGGAGTCGGATGTAGATGAACAAGGCAATAGAACAAGCCATTTTGAATTGTATTTGACTGCCATGCGTCAAATGGGTGCAGATACTAGTAAAATAGATCAATTATTAGCTTTGTTGCAAACAGGTAGGCCTATCACTGACTGCATAGAAGCCGTTGATATGCCCTCGGAAGTAAAACAGTTTTTACAATACACTTTTGAAATAGCCATGCATGCACCACTGCATGTGAAGGCCGCCGTTTTTACCTTTGGTAGAGAGGACTTGATCCCAGATATGTTCACCCAAATTTTACATAAAATTTACGCCGAGCATCCCGACAAAGTATCCATTTTTAAGTACTATATAGAGAGACATATTGAAGTGGATGGGGGTCACCATAGTGAATTGGCCACTCAAATGGTCGAGGAGCTCTGTGGAGATAGTAAAACCAAATGGGAAGAGGCTACGAAAGCGGCGGTAGATTCTTTAAAAATACGTTCATTATTATGGGATTCAGTCTCTAAAAACAAAATTGTTTAAAATTTAATTATAAAAATTAAACAAAATACTAAACAAACTTAATTATTTTTAATTTTTTTACAATTTTTAACAAGTTTTCTAAATTTTTATTTCTAACTTTTGCAAGCATTAAACAACAACGATTGCTTTGCTATTGCTTCGCATTTTGTATTAGAGAAATACATAATCAAAACAGTAACAAAACGTAGACTGTTGTTCATTAACAAGTTCACCAAAACTCAACAAATATGGATCATTTATTTCTTCTTGATGCCACGATGGCGATTGCAAAGACAGATTATGTGTCTTTCACGTTCTTCGTTGGTACAATGGCTATGATGGCCGCAGCGGTTTTTTTCTTCTTAGAATTGAACAACACTAGTAAAGAATGGAGAACCTCAGTACTTGTTTCTGGGTTAATCACTTTTATTGCTGCTGTTCACTATTACTACATGCGTGGATACTATGCTGAAACGCATGATAGTCCAACATTTTTCCGTTATGTAGACTGGTTATTGACTGTGCCTTTAATGTGTGTTGAATTCTATTTGATCACAAAGAAAGCAGGCGGTACTATAGGTTTATTATGGAAGATGATTTTAGCTTCTGTTGTAATGTTAGTTACAGGTTATTGGGGAGAGGCTGTTGCCCCAGCTCAAGCTACATTATGGGGAACTATAAGTGCTATCGCTTACTTCTACATCGTGTATGAAGTATGGTTAGGAGATGTTAAGAAATTAGCAACTAGCGCTGGTTCTGCA
>Ga0164293_10005201_pt1 | contig 11082 bp, 11 predicted proteins | sample GEODES118metaG_FD_111487 | JGI IMG/M metagenome (GOLD analysis project Ga0164293, IMG submission 111487) | Eutrophic lake water microbial communities from Lake Mendota, Wisconsin, USA - GEODES118 metaG | ecosystem: Environmental > Aquatic > Freshwater > Lake | place: USA: Lake Mendota...
CTAAATGCCAAGGTACCTTGTGGTATCAATTCAACATCCAATTCTCCAGAAAGTAATTGTCTTTCAAATTCTGCATTCTCCCCTACATAAGAGGAAACCATTTTTTTAACTTGTTTTTGTTGCAACATTAATCCAATGCCAAAATCATCTACCCCTGCATTGTTAGAAATACAAGTAAGGTTTTTGATCCCCTTTTTAACTAGTGCAGCAATACAATTTTCTGGAATGCCGCATAGTCCAAATCCGCCTAACATGAGTGTGTCTCCGTCTTTGATATCCGAAATAGCTTCTTCTGCATTAGCCACTTTTTTATTGATCATACTACTAAACTTTAATTGAAATTTTTAATTGTAAAGATTGCTTGATTAAAAATAATGTATTGAACTGATAAATTAGTTTTGTTGACTATTAAGTAAAGAATCATGACGTAAGTCCTTGATTTTCATTTAGCGCAACCCGGATTTGAACCCGGGACTTGGTTATGAAGATATTTTGTGTAAACGAAGGTATTAAATTGTAGAGAGTTATGTTTGGGAAAAATCAAAATCGAATAGAAATAGAATATTATGTCTAAATTTAGTTGTAAATTTTAATGATGATTCAAAAATTAACTACCTGCCTATTCATCTTGTTGTTAGCAAATCAAGTAAATGCTCAAAAAACCAAGTATATTATTCTAAGACATGCAGAAAAAGATACCACATTGGCTAATGCTAAAATGATGGCATCGGATCCTCCACTTAATAGTATTGGCGAAATAAGGGCATTGTCATTAGTGGACAAACTCAAGGCGCATAAAATAAATCAGATTTATTCAACAAACTATAAAAGAACAAAAGCTACCGCTTCGCCTATTGCCAAAGCTCAAAATTTAAATATTGCCATTTACGACCCTAGAAAACTAGATACATTTGCAACTCAACTTCTGTCATCAGAAAATAGCGGGAAAACTATTTTAATTGTGGGCCATTCTAATACAAGTCCGAAATTGGTTAATTTACTACTTAAAAAAGACCAATTTAAAGATTTGGATGAATCCATCTATGACAGTTATTGGATTGTTACAAGTAAAAATGATAAAATCAAGGCAAAAATGATGAAATACTAATTATTTAATAATTCAGCCCCTCTAAAAAAGATAAATAGACTCAATGCCCAATGGGTCTATTTTTTTGCTTAAATTTAATCCATCAAAAACAATCTTATGATCAGAAAAATAATTGCTTTACTAAGCTTAGTCGTATGCACTCAATTGGGTTTTGCCCAGGATCTAAACAAAGAACTATCTCCCTTAAAATGGAGAAGCATTGGTCCCTTTAGAGGAGGCAGGTCCAATATGGCAACAGGCGTAATTAATAATAGAGATATATATTATATGGGAACCACAGGTGGTGGTTTATGGAAAACAGAAAACAGTGGAATGAGTTGGAATAATATTTCTGACGGATTTTTTAAAACTGGTTCTGTAGGTGCGGTGGCGGTTGCAGAAAGCGATGCCAATATAGTTTATGTGGGCATGGGCGAACACGCTGTAAGAGGTGTAATGACACATCATGGAGATGGTGTGTATAAAAGTACAGACGCTGGCAAGACATGGAAAAAAATGGGACTAGATGCTACACAACATATTTCAAGAATTGCCATTGATCCAAAAAATCCAAATATTGTTTTTGTTGCAGCGCAGGGTGCATTGTATAGTAAGTCAACAGAGCGTGGAATTTACAAATCGGTAGATGGTGGTACAACATGGAAAAAAGTATTGTATGTTGATGATAAAACAGGTTGTGCAGAAATATCAATGGATATGCATAATACCTCTATTATGTATGCTGCCATGTGGGAACATGGTCGTTTACCATGGCAGGTAATAAGTGGTGGACCAGGAAGTGGATTGTATAAATCAACTGACGGCGGTAACAACTGGGTAAAAATGGAAAATGGTTTGCCAAAAGAAATGGGCAAGATGTCTATTGCAGTATCTAGAGCAAATTCAGAAAAAGTATATGCATTAATTGAAAGTGATTTTAGTAAAGACGCGGGTGGTTTATATGTGTCTGATGATGCTGGTGCCAATTGGTCACAAATTAATAAGAGCCATCGCTTGATTCAACGCGCATGGTATTATATCGAACTATTTCCAGATCCAACCAATGAAAACACAGTTTATGTGATGAGTGCCCCTTCCTTAAAATCAATAGATGGAGGAAAAACATTTGATAATTTTGCAGACACACATGGCGACTACCATGATTTATGGATTCATCCTAGTAATGGTAAAAACATGGTCATTGCAGATGATGGAGGTGCTGCTGTAACACATGATGGCGGTAAGTCTTGGAGCAGTCAAAACAATATGCCCACTGCACAATTTTACAGAATCAATGTTGACAATGAAGTGCCTTACAATATTTATGCTGGTCAACAAGACAATAGTTCCGTTAAAATTGCGAGTCGTGCAATTGGTGCTGGTGGTATAGATGAAAGAAATTGGACTTCTTCTGCAGGAGGCGAGAGTGCATTTTTAGCATTTGATCCAAACAATCCAAGATATGTTTTAGGTGGCTCTTATCAAGGTACGATCGAAGTATTGGATACAAAAACAAAAGCTAGTACCAATATAATGGCCGCACCAATTCAATACTTAGGTAGAGATGCAAAAGATATTAAGTACCGTTATAACTGGAATGCGCCAATTATTTGGAGTAAGCATGAAGCCAATACTTATTATCATGGATCACAATTTTTATTGAAAACTTCAGACATGGGAAAAACATGGAAAGAAGTTTCTCCAGATTTAACGCGCAACGAAAAATCGAAGCAAGGAAAACCTGGTGTTCCATTTACAAACGAAGCTGTGGGTGCAGAAAATTATGGCACTCTAGCCTATGTGATGGAATCTGTTCATGAAAAAGGTGTGATTTACACAGGTAGCGATGATGGTTATGTATACTTAACAAAAGATGGTGGTACTACTTGGAAAAACATTACACCAACAGGATTGGCTGAGTGTTTAATCAATGCCATTGAAGTATCTCCGCATGATAAAGCAACAGTATATATAGCAACCACTAGGTATAAATTTGACGAACATACACCTGGTTTATATAAATCAACTGATTATGGAACCACTTGGACTAAAATAAATACGGGCATTGCCAACAATGCATTTACAAGAGTAGTACGTGAGGATAATGTCGTTAAAGATTTATTATATGCAGGTACAGAATTAGGCGTGTATATGTCTAACAACGGCGGGAAAAGCTGGAATCCATTCCAATTAAATTTACCGTTAACGCCTATCACAGATTTACGCGTGCATCAAAATAATTTAATTGCAGCCACTTCAGGTAGATCGTTTTGGATATTAGATGATTTAAATTTAATTCGTGCATTTAAAGCGGATACAACAAATGCAAAAATGTATACACCTAGTGCTACTATGTTAGTAACGGGTTATAGCGAATTGGATAACAATGATGCAGATTTTACAGGTGCTAAGGAGGACGCTGGAGTGAATCCTTCAACAGGCATGGTATTGTATTATCAATTGCCTAGTATGGCAGACTCTATTGAATTGAGTATGGAAATTACTGATGCATCGGGTAAATTATTGCGTCGTTTTAGTTCTAAAGCAGACGAAAACCATAAGAGTTATGAAGGAGCTCCACAAAAAAATCCAATCTTAAGCAAGGACAAAGGATTGAACCGTTTTGTATGGAACCTTCGCCATGCAACAATGACTGGCATACCATATGTATTTATTGAAAGTAGTTTTAATGGACACAAATCCATTCCTGGAAATTATACCATTCGTTTAATGGCTGGTGGAAAAATTATTGGTACCACTACAGGAGTGATTGAAGCTAATCCTAATTATAGTACAACTGCAAGTGAATACCAGCAGTATGATGCTTTGATGCGTTCAATGGAAAGTACAGTAACCGAAATGCACCAAATGATCAACCAACTAAAAGACAATAGCAATCACATAGAGGCATTAGTGAAAAAATTAAAGTCTGACGCTAATTACAGCGGTGCAGGGTATGCAAGTTTAAAAGAAAATGCAGCAAGCTTAATTACAAATTTAAAAGCATGGGATGAAGATATGATTCAAAGAAAATCAACCTCATATGATGATGTGGAGAATTTCCCAAATAAATTTACTGCGAACTATATGTTCTTAATGAATCAAACAGAGAGCGATATTCCACAAGTGAATCAACCCAACTTAGATTTATTGAAAGAGTATACTTCAGAGTGGGAGAAATTAAAAGCAAGAGGACTAAAATTAAAAAATGAAGCCATTCCTGCATTCAATAAGCAATTATGGGATTTAGGTATGGGCGCTATTTGGTAATAAGAAGTTCAAGAGAACTTAGTTGATTGTTTTTATAAGGCGAGCCATAGAGTTTTTTCGAAGTAAGAGTAAAAGAAATAAAGAATTTGAATAATAAGTGGATTGGATCTTTGATTTTAGGTATCAGGTTTTAACTAAACCGAAATCAACCGATTATTCAATTAAAATCTGTTTCAACTTTCTTCTTTGAATTTTTATGATAGCGGACTCAATAGATTTTTCAGGTTCTATGATATTATATTCACCCCAAAAATTTACGTCTTCAGTATTGGGAATTTTATCAGACATAATTACGTAGGGACTTAATTTTTGAGTGTTTAATTGAGCCTCGCTATCTTGATTTTTCCAATTAGTATTAACCAATTCAAAAGTAGTATTATAAGTAGTGTTAAATATCCATTTATTCCAATTTAATTTAAATGTAATATCTCCACGAGAATAAGAAAAAATCCATTTATTATTTTGTTGTCTGTAATCAACCTGATAGCTAACTTCTGTTGGGTAAATAACAAGTCCTTTTGGTTTTTTACGTGTGAAAATTTGTCCTGCTTTGATTCTATTTTCAACATTAAGTTGAAAGGTTGCACTTATGATAGCAAGACTTTTTGCATCAATAAATAATTTTCCGCTATAGAGAGGATCAGGATCTTCAAGATTTGATTTTTGTTTAAAAGAGATAATCGAGACCTGCTTATCATTAATTTGGGTAATATCCTCATAACGAAAATTATACAAATCAAATACATTTTCTGAGAATATATTAGTTGGGTCTTTTATTAAATCAATAAATAAGGCTGAAAAAAGACCTCCTTCTAATTTTAAGTTTACTGTATCTAATTTAGTATAATCAATATTTTTTCTACCCTTTAAAATATTGACTTTGTCTTGCACACCAGATGAAAATGACATTTTTTCAATATCAACAATAGATTCTAAAACTGAGACATAAGTACGTCTTTTTTTTGTGGATTCTCTGTAAAAACCAATCATTTGAATAGAGCTATCTCCATAATTTTGTGAACGATTATTAAGTACATTTATAAATAATTTATTAGCATCTATCGCATTTACTACTACTTCTTTGAGTAGAATATTGATAGGTTCTAAATACAATAAATTATTTTCTTGCTTCAAGTCTTTGATTGAAATAACTTTCTCTTTATACCCTAAAAATGAAATTATAAGACTTGCCTCTTGTCTATCTATAGGAATTTTGATTAAAAAATCTCCTTCACTATTACTAATAGTAGAAATATTTGATCCAGAAACTGTAATGCTTGCAAAGGTTAATTCATTCTTTGTTTTGTTATCCAAAATAGTTCCTTTAAAATATTTAAATGAACTAGAATCATTATTGTAAATAGAATTAATTTGTGCGTCTGATTGTATTATAGCAAGAAAAAAGAAAAAAAATCCCATTATGCATCTAAGATAGAATAGGTAAGATTTCATTTTATTCATACATATAAATATTTAATCATATTAAAATTAACACTCTATTAAAGTTAATAAATTTATAAGAATTTAAATAAGTCTTCATGTTGGAATAACCTAAAACGAAAAAGAAGGCCTTGATTTGTAGTTAGTTATGTTTTTTGAGGGTGTGTTTTCGGCACGCAGTGGTTTATTATTATACTAGATACTTATTTAACAATTGAACTAATGCATTGGCTTGTTGAACACCAGGCTGTCTCCATTTAATTTCACCCTTTACAAAAATGGCGAGCGTTGGCACACTAGATACATTTAATTCTGAAGCTAGTTTTTGATTTTTGTCTACATCAATTTTAATAATACGAACCTTACCCCCTAACTTATCTCTAACTTGTTCTAAAATGGGAGGCATCATTTTACAGGGGCCACACCACTCTGCAAAAAAGTCAACTAATACAGGTAATTCGCCATTGATAATTGTTGCAAATGTTTCAGGACTGGACATAATCATTATTTTATTTCGGTAAACTCAATATGTTTAACATCTTCCACTAACAACTCTTTAGACTTATAAGTTGGCCTATTGGCACATCCATTGTAACCACAACCAATTTTATACTTTGCAGCTATTAATGCGTATATAGCCAAGAATAAGCCAAAAATACCTGACATGTAATCATTTTGCATGTATCCAGTATAACACATAGCTGCAGCAAGCAGTAATCTAAATGTCAGTGTATAATCAATTTTAGAAAGTAATTTTCTCATGTTTTATATTTTTACAAAATTATCACCTAAAAAAGGGCTTCTTTGTGACAATTATTACATTCCTTAAAATAGCCTATATTTACTGTAGAATTTAACTTTATATGTTATCCAAAGAAACCCTTACAAAAATATTTCCCGATTGGGAAGACGGCTTATACGATGCCATTCTAAATGAGGCTGAATTGAAAGAAGCAAAAGCAGGTACTACTTTATTAAAAATGGGGCAGAATATCAAGTCTGCCATGTTGGTCGTTGAAGGAACCATTAAACTTTATCAGGAAGACGAGACTGGCGGCGAATATTTTATGTACCATTTAAATCCAGGAGAAGCATGTGCGGTCACTTTGGTATGCAATTATCATCATGAACAAAGTCAGGTATTAGCCAAGGCGGTTACAGATATACAATACTTGGCCATCCCTATAGAATTTATGGAAAAATGGTTGAACGAATTTAAAAGTTGGCATTATTTTGTAATTAAGACCTACCGTAGCAGGTATGAAGAACTTTTAAAAACAATTAATGAGATTGCTTTTAAGAATATGGATGAACGTTTAGAATTTTATATTCTAAAATATGTGAAGCAATTTGGTAAAATTGTGAATTTAACCCATCAAGATATAGCCAATGACTTAAACACCTCAAGAGAAGTCATTAGTCGCCTATTAAAGAAAATGGAGCATAACGGTTGGATTGTGATGAACCGAAACTCATTTGACTGGATCAAAAAATAATACATTTTACTGTGATATATATCACCCAATAAGGTATTGGGGTGCTGTACTTTTGTACAAGTAAAATATACCACTATGCAAATTGTGATAAAATCAATTAAGGAAATAACATCATAAACAATAATTAATATGTTCAGCTTTTTCAAAAAACTATTTGGTCCTGGAACAGATTTCAAAGCACTCAAAGAGGCAGGTGCCATTATTTTAGACGTACGTTCACCTCAAGAATTTGATAGAGGTAATATTAAGGGATCCAAAAATATTCCTGTAAATAATATACAAAGAGAAATTAGTAATATTAAAAAGTGGAATAAACCCGTAATTACAGTTTGTCAGAGTGGTGGGAGAAGCAGTATGGCTAAATCAGTATTAAAATCTGCAGGAATTGAAGTGTATAATGGTGGTTCTTGGTTTGGACTACAATCAAAAATTAAATAAATATGACTTTACTATTTCATAAGTATAAACGAGAATTAATAGGCATTACCCTTGGGGCAATAGCTGGTTTCTTATATTGGAAATTTGTAGGTTGTTCTAGTGGTACATGCATGATTACTTCTAAGCCAATTAACAGCACATTGTATGGTGCTTTGATGGGTTTTTTAGTTGCAGGGATTTTTACAAAAAAATAATTTACATCAGTAAAAGACCTGTTTATGGTCAATATACACAGGAATTAACAAGATTTGAAATGAATTACATTGTCCTCCATTTCCACAATATTAGTGTGGTAGCTTATCTTTAAAATAACCGTAGGTCCAAGTGCCTGCTACCGCACTTAATATCACCACTAACACTGCATAGAATCCTGCACCAATATGGGCAAACAAAGGACCAGGACAAGCACCAGTTAATGCCCAGCCAAATCCAAATAACAAACCGCCATAAATTTGACCTTTGTTAAATTCTTTATCTGCAATTTTGATTTCCTCTCCATGAATGGTTTTGACTTTTAATTTTTTGATTAAAAAGACAGAGATGGCGCCAACTACTACGGCTGTGCCAATCACGCCAAACATATGGAAGCTTTGTAAGCGAAACATTTCTTGAATGCGAAACCAAGAGATGATTTCTGCTTTTACAAATACAATTCCAAAAATAATACCTACTGCCGCATATTTTAAATTATACCAAGCAGGATGTTGTTGTTCTGATGCATTTACACAAGCTGTGTTGCTATCTATATTTTGTACTTTTTCGTTGTTCATTGTTAATATTTATAAGGATAAAATCCAAGGTAAAATAATATTTGCCATAAAAAATCCACCTGCCATAAAACAGATAGTGGCAACTAGTGAAGGCCATTGTAAATTACTTAAGCCCATAATGGCATGACCCGATGTACAACCACCTGCATACCTTGTTCCAAAGCCTACTAAAAATCCACCTACTACCATTATAATAAAACCTCTTACTGTAAGTAAAGATTCAAAACTAAAAAGCTCCTTGGGTAACATATAGCTAAAATCAGTTAGTCCATAGCCTGCTAACTCGCTTTGCAACGCAGGACTCACTTCAATTGGCGCACCTGTCATTAAAAAAGTATTGGCAATAAATGCACCGCCAAAAATACCACCTACAAAAAAGAAATTCCATACTTCTTTTTTCCAATCGTATTTAAAAAATGGAAGGCCCGCCGGAATACAAGCCGCACACACATGCCTAAGGTTTGAAGAAATACCAAAAGTTTTATTGCCTAAAATTAATAGTGCTGGTACAATTAGACCAATTAAAATACCCGCTACATACCAGGGCCAGGGCTGTTGAATTTGTTCCATCATGCTCATTTGTTTTTTATTTTTTATAAAATTTTTGAATAGGTTTAAAAGGCCCATATTTATGTTGTGTTTCTGAAAAGTTATCTGCATATGGACCAAAGGCAAAATCAAGTGGTTTCTTGTCGTATTTAGGCCAGTCATTAGACTGATCCTTATGTGGCCTAGTTTGGCTATTCACATAAGCTGCAACATCCCAACACTCTTCTTCTGTTAACTTAGGACTTTGATGAGAAGTCAACAAATAAGGCATATTATTTTTAACATAGCCTGCAAAATTGCTTATTCTATATAACCCTGCACCATCATTATAACTATGTAGACCCCATAATGGAGGATATGCATATTCTAGTTCGTCTACTGTTAACTGGCCTTCTCCATTGGCACCATGACAACTTTGACATTGTGCTGTATAAACAATTTGCCCTTTTTTAGGATCTGCTGCACGGTCCAAATAAGCTAGTTTTTCGATACCCGAACCATGCGGCTTCTCTCCTTTTTGAACATCTTGCCCAATCCACTTGATGTATGCGTATATGGCTTTAAATTCTCTACTATTACTATCTACTGCTGTCCCATTTAAGCTTCGCTCCATACAGTCTGCTACACGTTTGTAAATACTTTCTGTTTGTCCACTTCTGTCTCTAAATTTTGGATAGGTAGAAAACACGGCTGCATAATTATTACCCCAAGCTTTAGCACCTGCTTGTAAATGGCAGTTTTGACAATTCATACCATTGGTAATTTGTGCAACCGATCCTTTAGGACCTAAATACTTAGATGTGTGGGCAATTAATTCTTGACCATATATCACTAATTCACGCTCTTCTCCAAGTGTTTTGTTCTCAAGATAGATACTCGGCCCCACCCATGTACTATCTGTTTTGGCTATGGTACCATCGATTTTAAAATAATCTCCGGTAATAAAACCTACTAAAAAATAGAGTCCTATTACAGTGAAGATGCCTATCAATATGAAATATTGTTTTTTCATTAGTTCAATCTATTTTATTTACCTAAAATCATAGGTTGTCCCTTGTAATTGAGTTAATAAGTTAGGGGATTGATCTGTAGCAATCGTTCTACCTTCTAGTCTTGGTGCAACAGGAGAATTGGTTTTCAGATAATCAGTAATCACTTGATGTAAACTTATAGAAGTCGCAACTGGATTTTTAACCTTTTCGATTCTACATAAAGTATCATTAGGGTCGCCTTCTCTTTCACAGGCCACAATACGATATAATTTATTTTGATCCAATGCTTGTCCTTTGATCTTTACCCAATTCACTCTTTCCCCTTTAGGCTTTACAATGGTACAATTTACTTCCATTCCAGCAAAACGAACAAACCATCCTCCAAATCTTTTACTTGGATCGGTGGAAAAAGCATTCTCTAATTCCTTTTCCAACCAATCTAAAATTTGCGCTCCTGTTACTTCGCCTGTTTTTGCAGTAGAGTCTACTGGCAACATATTCCATAAAAACTCATTGGTAATAGCTACTTGGTTTTTATTTTCTGGAACAGCAAGTGGTTGACAAAACCTAAATCCGTTACTTAATGCAATATCTTGTTTGAATTTCCACATGATTGCATCGGTAATTAAATTATCCATGGGGGTTTCCAAAACAAAATAACGAACTAGTGGTGTTGAACTATAACCAATCACTTTTGACATTTCATTTTGATAAGGCGCTGCAGCTTGTTCAACTAGTGCTAATGTATTTTTATCTGCAGGATATAAAGCAGGATCTACATCCATCAATTCATATTCGTATGTAGCTATTTTACCATCTTTTACTTGAATAGACAATCTGCCTAAAAAAGAACCAAAGGCGCCGCATTCCACCACTTTAGTATACTTGCCTTGTATAGGCACTCTCACACGTTCATGTGTGTCTGCGCCTAAAATAAAATCAGCACCTGCCACACGTGCATCATTGGCTAGTCCTACTTGTTGTGCAAGCCCCATATGTGTTACCACAAATATGATTCCGCATCCTTCTACTTCTTTTAA
>Ga0164293_10005202_pt1 | contig 11082 bp, 4 predicted proteins | sample GEODES118metaG_FD_111487 | JGI IMG/M metagenome (GOLD analysis project Ga0164293, IMG submission 111487) | Eutrophic lake water microbial communities from Lake Mendota, Wisconsin, USA - GEODES118 metaG | ecosystem: Environmental > Aquatic > Freshwater > Lake | place: USA: Lake Mendota, Wisconsin...
GAGCGTTTTCGGTTCGAGCGACATGAAGCTGAATCAGGATGTTCAAGTGAAGTGGTCGCCACGGGGAGAAAACTGGGAACCGAGCATCGAACAAGCACAGGCCCCATCCGTCCGCTCGGCGCTGTTACACAAGGTCTGGGAAACGAAGTCGACCGGATTCCACACGTCGACCGACGCCGATCGCTACAAAGGGTCGCGGATTGCCCCCGACGCACTCGCCGCCCCGGTGATCGATCGCAATGGCCGTATTGCGGCGGTGCTCTACGGCGATCGCTGGACCGGCGAAGAGGGGCCGCAACAACGGCTCGGCGAACTCGAAGGGTTGCTCTTCGAGGTCTTAGCGGCGGCGATCGCCGGGGGGATGGCGCGACAAGCGGCCGAACGGTCCCAAGCCAACCTCTCGGAATTCTTTTCCCCACGCGTGGCGACGATGCTCGTCAAACGCCCCGAAATGCTCGCCGGACGCGAGGCCCAAGTTTCCGTTCTCTTCGGTGACGTCCGAGGCTTTAGCGCCATCTCCGAAAAATTCGGCCCCGAACGGACGATCGCGCTGATCAATGACGTCCTGTCGGAATTGAGCCAATGCGTTGTCGATCAAGATGGGGTGTTGGTCGATTACGTCGGTGACGAGCTCTTCGCGATGTGGGGCGCCCCCGAAGCCCAAGCCGATCACACGACGCGAGTCCTCGCCGCGGCCAGCGAAATGCTCCGTACGATCCGCAAGCTCGGTGAACGCTGGCGCAGCGAATTGCAACTCGATCTCGACATGGGGATCGGGATCAACAGCGGCCCCGCCCGCGTCGGAAACGTAGGCAGCCGGCTGAAATTCAAATACGGGGTGCTCGGGAATACGGTGAATCTCGGTAGCCGCTTGCAGGGGGCATGCAAACAGCTCGGGGTCAAGTGCATCGTCTCGGCAGAGACGGTGGCGGGGCGTAGCGATCGCTCCCATTTCCGACGGCTCGCGCATCTCAAGGTCGTCGGGATCCAACGGCCGGTCGAAGTCTTCGAATTCGTTGCCGATCCGACACCGCTCTGGAATGGCCTCAGGACGGAGTACGAAGCGGCGCTGGCGGATTACGAAGCCAATCGCCCCGGCGAGACGGTCCGGCGGTTGGGGATGCTGTTGCAAAACTATCCCGGCGATCGTCCCAGCGGCCGACTGTTGGCAATGGCCGCCCGGCGGCTGACCGATCCCGGTGACACCTTCTCGGCGATCTGGGAGCTCGAAGGGAAATGACACGACTTCCCTCGGTAAGCTGTCCGCGGAGTGACGGCCGGAACCTTCGGTCGGATGACGCGTTTTCACTCCAGGAGCGGCAGTGATGTTGATCGATCGTAATCAATGGCGATTGCATGCCGCACCGGCGCTTGCCGCATTCGGGGTCACGGCCGCGCTGATCGGTTGGTACATGGCGGAAAGCTATCGCCAAGGCGAATGGCTCGGTGGCGGTAGCCTTCCCGGCTTGACCCTGGGGATCGTTGCGGCACTGATCATTCTCTTCGAAATGGCGCTGTCCCCAAGAAAATGGCTGCGCCGCATGCGGCTCTTTCCGACCCGCTATTGGCTCGCGGCACACCTCTGGTTCGGCTTGGCATGTTTGCCCCTGGCGATCGCCCACTCCGGCTTTCACCTAGGGGGATGGTTCACTTCAATGCTGACGATGCTGCTCGTCGGGACCGTGCTCAGCGGCGTCATCGGTTTGGCGATGCAAAACGTCGTCCCCAAGTGGCTGCTTCGTCAGGTGCCGGCAGAGACGATCACCACCCAGATCGACCATGTGGCGCTAACCTTGGTCGATGATGTCGATCAGCTCCTGCGTACCGTTTGTGGCCCCCGAGCCCGAGCGAGCCATTCGTCCGACACAAATGCCGACGAAGTTTCCGACGTTCACCCCGAATCGTCGAAACCGGATCAGGGACTGTCCTCAACATCGCACGCCCCGTCCCAGGCTTCGGCGGTCGCCGAACAGGGTTCAAGGTCGGCGGTCGCCGAACAGGGCTCAAGGTCGGCGGTCGCCGAACAGGGCTCAAGGTCGGCGGTCGCCGAACAGGGCTTAAGGTCGGCGGTCGCCGAACAGGGCTCAAGGTCGGCGGTCGTGATCGGGGCATCGAGGGATGTTCGTGACCGAAGGGGTCGATACCTAGAAGAAGGGGCGACGAAGCTGTCGGATGCCGACTCCAAGGCCCTTTGGAACGCCTATGCCGAGCTCCGCCCGTTCCTCGTCGATGGCTCGACGAACCTCTACCTGTTCGGCGATCAGACGCGCTCGACGACTTGGTTCCGGTTGCTGCGAAGCGCCTGCTCCCCGGAAGCGGATGAATTGATCGAACCGCTGGAACGGCTCGCCGACACCCGCCGACAGTTCAATCTTCAAAAGCGGCTGGACCGTTGGTTGCACGCTTGGTTGCCGATTCATATCGCCCTGTCGGCGGGACTTACCCTATTGTTGATCGGGCACGTCATCTTGGCGCTGCGTTACTGGTGATCGAATGCCGCCGAGGAAGTGAGGCGTCTGTGAGCGGATTGGCCGAATTGAACGAGCAGACCGGGAAGACGCGGGTTCGCCGCATCCCGCTCGATTACCACCGCACCCCCGGCTTGGCCGGGCGTTGGCGATCCTTGGCCTTTGCGATCCCGATCGCCGCTGGGGCCGCGTACTTGTTGTGGGTCGCGGCGACACCCGGCGGCGAAGCCCATCTCAGCACCGGCCCCCTGTCGCTGGCCCACGCCGCACTCGAAAGCAATTGCGCGGCTTGCCACGAGTCCCTCACGCCGATCGCGGGCGACGCCTTCCGCATCAACCCCAAGGCCTCGATCGAACTGAACGCCAACCGCTGCCTCGTCTGCCACCAGACGATCTACCCACACAGCGCACGATTGAGCGAAACGGGTCACCTCGCCGATCGGAATTGCGCCGCATGCCACCAGGAACATCTCGGATTGACCAATCGCTTGATCCCCATCAACGATCGGACCTGCGCCGAATGCCATGGCGATGCCGAAAGCCTCGTCGCCGCGACCCGCCCCGAAGCGGCCATCGCATCGCCGAGCGATATCCCTCCACGCGCGGTCGTCGATTTTTCCCGCGCGGGACATGGCGAGTTCCCGTCACTCGCTTCGACCGCGATCACCCCCGACGCGGAACCGAATATCGCCGGGATACGATTCGACCACGCCCAGCACATGGCCCCCGGCCAAGTCCTCCCAGGACGCCGAGGGGCGATGACACTCGACCGCATCCCCCCCGTCGACCGTGATCGCTATCGCCAGCCCGGCCAGGACGATGCCGCGATCGTCCAACTCGATTGCGCCGCATGTCACACCTACACCACCGGGACGACTTCGGCCGCGGCCCGCCAGTGGTCCAAGCTCTCCCAACCGATCCGTTTCGACCAACATTGTGCCGCTTGCCATCCGCTCTCCGCCCCAGGCCAGCGCGAGGGCCAAGCCGGGATCCCCCACGGCATCCCGCTGTCGGCGCTCCGTGACGAACTGGCAGCCCGCAAGGTGATCCTCGACGCCGAAGTCGACCAAGGCATCCGGCGCGGCGAATCGCCCCAACCCGACCCGCTACCATTGGCAGTCCCTGGAAAAGCCGAGACCCCCGGCACGAAGGGCCAACCGACAGGGCCCGGCACGAAGGGCCAACCGATAGGGCCCGGCACGAAGGGCCAACCGATAGAACTCGATCCCGAGACCAACGTCGAGATCGCCCCAACCAAGAACCCACTCGATCGATTCGACCCGGCGATCACCGACGCCCTCGTCCAAAAGGTCCGCGACCAATGCGTGGTCTGCCACGGTAAAACGGACCTCGAGCAGCAACCGCGCTTGCCACAACTCCCCGAAGCGAGGCTCGCCCGCGGCGCCTTCGATCACGGCGCCCACCGCACCGCTGCCTGCGTCGTTTGCCACCCGCAGGCCGATCCGACCGCATCCTCCATAAGCGATGTCGCGAAGCCGGCCCTAGCGACATGGCTGAAACGTTTCGAATCGCCAGCGCTGATCCAGGGGATCGATTCCTGCACACCATGTCACCAATCCGGACCAAACGGCTTAGGGGCCGAATTGGTGTCAGGGCTTCGCGATTCGACACGGTCACTCTTCGGTGGCCTCTCCGATCAAGCCCCCGATCGCTGCACCACCTGCCATCTCTATCATGGGCATCACGCACAACCCACAACACCGATCGAAGCGATACCGCTTCAAACAACCGGTCCCGCCAGCCCGATCGATGACGCGGCCTCGATCACACCGCGGCCCAAAGCCCCCGAACTCCCGATCACTCTCACCCACGCCCAGCGTCATCGACCCGATACGGCCACCCTGCTGATCCGCACGCTCGCGTCGGAGACAAGCGATCGACTGGCCCCAGCGCCATCCGTTGAAACCGCCCAAACGGACCGATCGGATGCGGTGGCGTTTTCGAATCGCGATGCCCAATCGGATGCACACGTCGGGCCATGGCTTGGCAACGCGTCGTGCGCCGCCAGCACCTGCCATGGCGGGGCGATCGGCAACACGACTTCGTGGCGGAGCAGTGTCACCACGTTCGACGCTTATGACCCCCACACCCGCGCGGGCCGATCGCTGATGACCGAAGCGTCGACCAAAATGATCCACACCCTCGACCCGCTCACCGCGCAGTCGCCCCAGCGGTATGGCGAAGTCTTGCGGCTCCGCTGCAGCGGTTGCCATGCGCCGCGGGCCTTCGATCGAACGACCGAGTCGATCGATTCGACCGTTTCGATCCGCGAGGGTGTCGGTTGCGAAGGTTGCCACGGCCCCGCCGCGACGTGGATCGAACCACACCTGCAACACGACTTCCAACCGCACGGGTCAATGCGCGACCTGAACGCCTTCGCCGCTCGCATCGAGGGATGCACGCTGTGCCACGTCGGCTCGCGTCGCGCCGACGGCTTGACCCGTGACATGAATCACGACCTGATCGCCGCGGGACATCCGGCCCTGAGGTTCGACCCCTGGTCGGCACTCACACGGCTCCCTCCCCATGGCAACGTCGCGACCGATGACGCCTTGCCGCGGATCCCAGGCGAAGGCGAATCGCGGCGTTATTGGCTGTCGCGACTGATCGCCTTGCGGTCAGCGATCGAATTGTCTCGGCAGCGATTCGAAGATTCCCAAACGCCGACCACCAACGACGAACCAGCCCCACCCTGGCCCGAATTGGCCGAACACGATTGTTTCGGTTGCCATCGGTCGCTTGACGGCAACCCCAACAAACTCACGATCAGCGACGGGATCCCCCGCCCCCACGCGTGGTTGCAAGCCGCGTTGTTCGAAGGCGGTTTAGGTCGACACTTCGAGGAAGACGCCCGAATCTTTAACGACTCGCTGCGGCAGATGCGATTGCGAGGCGCTGCGGCCGATGAAATGAAGGGTGCGATGAACGATGCGATCCGCGCGATCGCCGCGATCGAGGCTCAGCTATGCTCACCCGAGCCCCTTCCCACCTCGATGGCCGGTTTGCAGGACGCCCCCTTCGATCGCTTCGATTGGAACGCCGCCGCGCAGTGGACCCTGCGTGGCCAAGCGGTCCTTCGCGACCATCCCCCACAAGACGCCGCCGCTGCCATCGCCGCACTCAGATCGTTGCATGCCGCCTTACGCTTGGACGACCCGCAAACCGACAACCCAGACGTCGGCCAAACCGATAGCCAGGAACTCGGTCAAACCGATAGCCCCTCGTCGTTTTCCCCCAAGGCCTTTCAACAGGCGGCCAGTGCGTTGATTTCGCTCACGCCAAATAGTGGAGACGCCCCATGATCATCCAGACGCTCCATCGATACCAACACCAACGAGGCGGATACCTCACCCGCGACGACTTGAAACAGGTCGCGTCCGAATGCGACGTCCCGCTCTATCGCGTCCAGGAACTCGTCTCGTTTTTTCCCCACTTCCGCACCACGCCACCACCTAAGGTCTCGGTCCATGTTTGTCGCGACATGGCCTGCCACCTGCGGGGTTCGGGCGAGCTCCTAACGCGGCTCGAAGCGATCGCGGCCGATTCGGCAGATGGGGAGGTCGATGTTTGTGGCGTCTCCTGCTTGGGCCGCTGCGACCGGGCCCCCGCGTGCATCATCAATGAACGGCTCCACGTCGAGAAAAATGTTGAGGAACTGCAAGGCTTGATCGAATCCTACCGCCAGGACATCGAACCACCTGCCGATACCGATGCCAGCCACAGTGAACGTTCCGTCGCACAGTCGAATGACCCATGGCAGATCGAGATTTACGGCCAGCCGGACCCGTCGGATCGCCAAGCCGAGGCCACACGCGATTATCGGATCGTTAGGAGCTACCTCGCGTCACCCGACCCACAAAAGGTCTTGTCGGCCTTAGAGACCGCGGGCTTGCTCGGGATGGGCGGCGCCGGTGGTAGAACCTACCTCAAGTGGGCCGACGTCCTCAACGCGGAAGGGGAAAAGAAATACGTCGTTTGCAATGCCGACGAGAGCGAACCGGGGACTTTTAAAGATCGCGAGTTGATGACCCGTCACCCCCATCTACTGATCGAAGGGATGATCCTCGCGGGGCTCGTCGTCGGGGCAGAGCAGGGGTGGATCTACGTCCGACATGAATACCCCGAACAGATCGCCAAGCTTCGCGAAGAGATCCGCAGGGCGCGGTCGATGCGATTGCTCGGCAACGGTTTGCTCGGTACCGGAATGAGCTTCCAGCTCGACGTCTACATCAGCCCGGGTGGCTACATTTGCGGCGAACAGACGGCCCTGATCGAGGCGATGGAAGACAAGCGGGCCGAACCACGCAATCGCCCTCCGGAACTGATGACCAACGGCTATCGCAACCAACCGACGCTGCTGAATAACGTCGAAACGTTCGCTTGGGTCCCCGCGATCATGCACCGCTCGCAAGGGGAATGGTTCCGTGATGAGGGGGTCAAAACCGGCCCGTTCGATCTAGTCGGCCAGGCCGACCGGGTGCGTGGACGGAGGCTCTTTTCGATCAGCGGCGATGTCGCCAAACCGGGCGTCTACGAAGTGCCGACGGGGCTAACCCTCGGCGAATTGATCGATCGCTACGCCGGAGGGATGCGCGACGGGATGGGCCTCGCCGCCGTCGCGCTCTCCGGGCCCTCAGGAGGCCTCTGGCCCACGCAAATCCCGGCCGAAGGTTTCAGCCGTTCGTTCGCCAAAACACTGAAAGAGGCCGGCATCAGCTCGCTTAGCGCCCGCGACTTGCCGCTGGACATCAACGTCTCGCGGGCAATGGGTTTCATGCTCGGCGGGGGACTCGTCGTTTACGGTGACCGCTGCGACATCGTCGCCGAAGCCCTCGCGTGCAGCCGATTTTTTCGCAACGAGTCGTGCGGCAAGTGTGTCCCCTGCCGCATCGGTTCCCAAAAGGTTACCGAAATGATCGGCCAGATCGCCCGCGGGAATGTCTCGACCGATTCGCTGCCGGTGATCCGTGACACGATCGCCGAACTCGGGTCGGTGATGGAAGCGACGAGCATCTGCGGGTTAGGGCAAGTCGCCAGCAACCCGGCCCGAACGCTCCTTAAATTCTTTCCCGATGCCGTCGCCAAGCGCTGTCGTACGAATCCTCCGGATGACGCGGCCACGATCCCGCAAGGTGCCGGTTCATCCAACCCAAGTCATCTGCCCGGGAGCCCACGATGAACGGCGACGCCCCCAACGACCCGACCACGACGCCTCCTGGGACAGCGATCGACCCCGCGGCGGTCGCTTTGCTCGCCGCCGAGCCGACCGGTAGGTACGATGACGAAGGCCTGTTCGCCCGCGACATCGACGGGCGGCTCGTCCGCGTCCGACGCTCGACCGCAGCCGACTTTGACACCGACGTGCGACTTTCGATCGATGGCCGCGCCGTAACGGTCAAAAAGGCACAACCTCGCCGCGACTCGCAGGGTGTGATCATGCGCGACGCCGACGGCAACGCCATCCCCCGACCCACGACGATCTACGACGCCGCCGCCGAAGCCTTCGTGCTCAAGGCAGGCGACGTCAACCCGATCCCCACCCTCTGCCACCGCGAACACATGCCCCCCGTCGGCGTCTGTCGCTTGTGCATGGTCGAGGCGGTGGAAGAAACCCGCAGGGGCGTGCGCAGCAAGCTCGTTCCGTCCTGTGTCCAACAGGTCACCGACGGGATGATCGTCCACACCATTCGCAGCGAGGCGAGCCCAGAGTCGGCCGAAAGGGTACGCAAGGCCTGCGGGCTGTTGACCGAACTGCTCGTCGCCGATCACCTGCCCGCCGCAGCGCCCGCCCACAGCCCCGGGTTCGACGACCGACGCCCCGCCGATCCCACGGCGATCGGTGATCAACCGAACCGACTGGGGAACGAATTGCAATCGCTCGCCCAACGATTCGGAATCGATCAAAGCCGATTCGCGCCGCGGGATTGGTCCACACAAGGCGGCGGTTCGGGCGACCAACCGCAAGTCACCGCCGAATCGAAATCTCGCGGCCCGCACAAGGCCCCTCCGCCTCGACTCGACCTTTCCAACCGGATGGTCGCGTTCGACCCACAGCAATGCGTCCTCTGCGCACGCTGCGTCCGCGGCTGCGACCAGATCAAAAAGAACCACGTCATCGGCAAGTTCGGCAAAGGGTACGACAGTCACATCGGGTTTGACCTCGATGACCCGATGGGTGAAAGCTCCTGCGTGTCGTGCGGCGAATGCGTCATCTCCTGCCCGACCGGCGCTCTCGAATTCCAACCGACCTACCTCGCGGCGAGCCGCGATGCCGACGATGCGATCCCCGAGATCGAAGAGCTGATGTCGATCCCGCTCTTCTCGGTCTTGCCGCCAAAATTCGTCCAGTTCAATCAGAACTCGTTCCACATCCGTAAGCTCGCACCCGGCGACGTGCTCTGCCGCGAAGGGGAACATGGCGCAACCGCTTTCGTGATCGTCAACGGCCGCTTCGAAGGGCGAATCCGCTCCGCGGCAAAAGCCGAAACGACGCGTCCCGAACCGGCTTGGCGACGGCTGCTCGGGCTCGCACGCCGCGATCGCTCCGAATCGTCCGCCGTCGCCCGGATCAACGATTTACATGGCGCAAAAGTCGATGACGGGAACCGCTTCGAAATCACCGCGGATGACGTCATCCTGGGCGAAATGGCCTGCCTCAATAACTATCCGCGTTCCGCGACCGTAATCGCCAGCGAGCCGTCCACCGTCGTCGAGATCCGTCGCAACGTCCTCTACATGATGCAGCGAAACGAGGCGGCACGTGAATTCCTCGACAAGGTCTATCGCAACCGAAGGCTGCGAGGACAAATCGCTTCGCTCAGCATCTTCAATGGGCTCAGCGACGATGACCGCGCCAAGGCCGCCGAATGGTTGAGCCAACATGTCGGGCTGATCACCGTCGACCCCGGCCAAACGATCTTTCGCCAAGGGGAAATCGCCGACGCGCTCTACATCAATCGCCTCGGGTTTGTCCGCCTCAGCCAACAGTATGGGGCGACCGAACGCGTCCTGGGTTACGTCTCGCCCGGCAACTACTTCGGCGAGATCGGTCTGCTCACCCGACTCTTTGGGGTCGAAAGGCTTATCGATGACCCGTCTTCGACCGTCATCGCCGGACGCCGCACCGCGTCGTTCGCGGCCCTCGACCACGTCGAACTGATCCGCATCCACGCCAATGATTTCGAAGAACTTCTGCGGCGGTTCCCCCAGATGACCCAGCCGCTGCTGCAGACCGCTCGGAACCTGCTCCGCGAAGACCTCTCCGCACGCCGCCAACAATCGTCGGTCGAGGCGAGCGAATTCATCGATCAGGGGCTTTTCCTAAGCCAAAGCCTTCTCGTCCTCGATCTCGAAAAATGCACGCGGTGCGACGAGTGCACGAAGGCCTGCGCGGACACACATGGCGGCGTCACGCGAATGATCCGAGAAGGGCTTCGTTTCGACAAATACCTCGTCGCCAGCAGTTGCCGTTCATGCCTCGACCCGTATTGCCTCGTCGGCTGCCCCGTCGACGCGATCCATCGCAGCGGCAAGTCGCTCGAAATCAACATCGAAGACTACTGCATCGGTTGCGGGCTCTGTGCCCAAAATTGCCCCTACGGCAACATCAACATGCACGGATTCGCCAAGACCGAACCCGACCCGAAGACGGGCAAACCGCGCCCCGTCTTCCAACAGCTCGATGGCCGCCAGATCCCCGTGATCCAGCAGAAGGCGACGACTTGCGACCTGTGCCGCAGCATCGACGGTAAACCGAGCTGCGTTTACGCCTGCCCGCATGACGCGGCACACCGGATGAGCGGCGAAGCGCTGCTGCGAATCGTCGAACGGGGTGGCCAAGCGATGCTGGGGTGATTCCCGCCACCGATCGATCAGTGCCCCTTGGCAAAGATCCCGGTGTGACCATCGGTCTGATAGGCACCAAGCCCGCCCTGTGATCGGCCGCCGGTCCAACCGAGCCATATCCTTCGGCCCGGTAAATGCCCCCGATAATCGAGCCCCCAAACCCCTTCCGACGGGCAATGACCACGCCCCCCAAAAGCCGCGCCACCGCCGACAAAACCGCACGAATACTTCTTGTCATACGATGGCTTGGCCCATCGCGAAATCGCTCGCGGTCCCCCGGCCCGATCCGCATCCTCCATGCAATATCGCCCAGGAGGATTCTTCCCACGATTGATGTCACCCGGTAACGGATGGCGTGGCTTGCGAGGCCAACCGGGTGACTTGTCCCCGCCACAGCCAAAACACCCATCACCCGCGGCCACGCCTTCCTGCTCACCAACAGCTGCCCCTTCAGTAACCTCGCAAGGCTCCCTCTCCCGATCGACAGCTTCGATCATCCCCATGTCGAGCATCAGATCCTCTGCCCCCGAGACGACCGGCGCGGCCATGGACAAATCGATCGGTAACGGGACCAAGATCGTCGACTCGGAAGGACAGCCGACGGACGCTAAACGGTCGATCGCGATCCGCTCTTCCGCAGAAAGCTCCGTTCGCGGTTCGACAGCTGGCAGCTCAACGGCCCAAGCCGCCATCCCCCCAAAAGCCCACGCCGCCAACGTCCCGATCCCAAACCAAGTCTGGGTCAAAA
>Ga0164293_10005203_pt1 | contig 11081 bp, 9 predicted proteins | sample GEODES118metaG_FD_111487 | JGI IMG/M metagenome (GOLD analysis project Ga0164293, IMG submission 111487) | Eutrophic lake water microbial communities from Lake Mendota, Wisconsin, USA - GEODES118 metaG | ecosystem: Environmental > Aquatic > Freshwater > Lake | place: USA: Lake Mendota, Wisconsin...
ATCCAGGAGCGCCAGGCCGAGCTCGGGCAGAAGTTCAGCGAGAACGCGCTCGACGCTACCGATGCCTGGGCGTACTACGCTCAGGCGAACGAATTGGCTGGCGTGCCTGCCGATGTGGTCCATGCGGCACGCGCCGCCGCTCAGGCCGAAGGGAAAGACGGCCACAAGCTCACGCTGAAGATGCCCTGCTACCTGCCGGTGATGCAGTTTGGTCACGACAGCAAGCTCCGCGAGCGCCTTTACCGGGCCTATGTCACCCGAGCCAGCGACCAGGCCGACGGCGACCTCGCCCGCTTTGACAATGACGCCATCATCCGCGAGTTGCTCGCGCTTCGGCGCGAAGAGGCGCGCCTGCTCGGCTACGACAACTTCGCCGAGGTGTCACTGGTCCCCAAGATGGCAAAGTCTCCTGCCGAGGTAGCTACCTTCCTGCGCGAGCTGGCGAGCAAGGCCCGGCCCCACGCCGAGCGCGATCTGGCCGATATGCGCGCCTTTGCCGCCCGCAGTCTCGGCTTGGCCGAGCCACAGGCATGGGACTGGCCCTACCTGGCCGAAAAGCTCAAGGAAGACCGGTACGCCTTCAGCGAGCAGGAGGTCAAGCAGTACTTCACCGCCCCCAAGGTGCTGGCGGGGCTGTTCAAGATCGTCGAGACGCTCTTTGAGGTTGAGATTCGCCGGGACCAAGCCGCGACCTGGAACCCTGGTGTCGAGTTCTTCCGACTCGAGCGCAGCGGCAGAACCATTGGTCAGTTTTACCTCGACCCCGCCGCCCGCGCAGGCAAGCGAGGCGGCGCCTGGATGGACGATGTCCGAGCCCGCTGGCTGCGCCCCGACGACGGCCGGCTCCAGCTGCCAGTCGCGCACCTGGTGTGCAACTTCGCCGAGGGCGTGAATGGCCAACCCCCGCTGCTCACGCACGACGACGTCATCACCCTCTTTCACGAGTTCGGCCATGGGCTCCACCACCTGCTCACACAGGTCAAGGAGCATGACGTCTCGGGCATCAGCGGCGTTGAATGGGACGCTGTGGAACTGCCCAGCCAGTTCATGGAGAACTTCTGTTGGGAGTGGAGCGTACTGCGCCATATGACAGCCCATGTGGAGACGGGGGAACCCCTGCCTAGGGAGCTGTTTGACAAGATGCTCGCCGCGCGTAATTTCCAAAGCGGCCTGCAGACCTTGCGCCAGATCGAGTTTTCGCTGTTCGACATGCGGCTGCACGCCGAGCATGACCCGGCGCAAGACTTCATGCCGCTACTCAAGCAAGTGCGTGACGAGGTGGCTGTGATTCAACCCCCCGCCTTCAGCCGAAGCGCCAACACCTTCAGCCATATCTTTGCCGGTGGCTACGCGGCGGGCTACTACAGCTACAAGTGGGCGGAGGTGCTCTCGGCCGACGCCTATGCTGCCTTCGAGGAGAGCATGGACGCCGAAGGCAACCCCAGCCGGGAGACCGGCCGCCGCTACCGCGAGGCGATTTTGGAGGTGGGCGGTAGCCGCCCGGCGATGGAATCGTTCCGAGCCTTCCGCGGGCGCGAGCCGCAACTCGACGCCCTGCTGCGGCACCAGGGAATGGCCTGAGCCTCGAGCGGCCAGCCGGCCTCGCGCCGGCCACCGGGTGACTCTAAGCCCGGGAACACCACGAGACCCTGCGTTACTGAAAGGTCGGCTGGCCTCTGCCGGCTGCATCACAGGAAACGGAGGAGCCTCATGCACAAGCCGGCGCACACGCCGCGACAGACCCCACGGCATCCACTCGTGCACCAGCCGACGAGCCCGCCCCTGTCGCATCTGGGTCAGGCCAGCACTCTGGCGGCCCTCGACCCTCTGGGCACTTGCGCAGAACCGCACACAGAGTGGCGCATGCCCAGCGGCCATCCACAGTTCGATCCGCCCGGACTCGCCTCGCGCCTGATCGGCCGCATCCGGCGCCTGCGGTCCCGCTGGCGCCGGTTGGCCGCGGCCCGGGGCGTCCGACGGCTCCACCCCTCATGATTTTTCACCCATCCTCATCCGCCCCGACCGAAAGGCATTCCATGAATCACCGCGCCATTGCCGAGCAATTGATCACCAGCCTCGGAAAGACCCTCAATCTGCCAGAACTCAAGCTGGATGATGTGACCCACAGCTGTGTTCTCCTTTTTGACGAAAACATCGTTCTGAACATCGAATTCGACGCTAATGGAGGGCAACTCATCCTCTCCGCTTACCTTGACGAGATGCCAGCCGAATCGACCGATCGCGTCATGCGCGAGATGATGATCGCCAACCTCTACTGGCACCGAACCGACGGGGCGACCCTCGGCCTCGAGGAACTCACCGGCGGCATCATCCTGGCCGACCGGCGCCCCATCGCAGTGCTGGACGAATCGGGCTTTGAGAAGTGGGTCGAGGGCTTCGTCAATCAGACCGAACGCTGGAAAAAGCGCCTGCCTGAAATCGCCGCTGGCACGGAGGAACTGATGTCAGCTCCAGCGCACCCGATGGCCGGCCAAGACGGCGCGGCGATCTTCGGTTAAGACTCAGTAGGCCAGGGTCTCGACGCCCCTGGCCGTCCCGAGCAGGCACACAGCAGCCTTTTGGTGGGCGAATATGCCCACGGTGATCACACCGGCCCACTGGTTGACCTCGGACTCAAACGCCAGTGGCTCCTGGATCTGCAGGCCACTCACATCCAGAATGTGCTGGCCGTTGTCGGTCACCAGAGGTTGGCCGTCCTTGAGCCGCAACAGCGCCTGGCCACCCAGGGCTGCGAAGCGCCGGCTGATCTGGCGGGCGGCCATCGGGATCACCTCGACAGGGACAGGGAAGCGTCCCAGCACCCGAACGCGTTTGGACTCGTCGGCGATGCAGATGAACTGGCGCGACTGCGCGGCGACAATCTTTTCCCGGGTCAGGGCTGCACCCCCGCCCTTGATCATGAAGCCACGGCCATCGATCTCGTCGGCCCCGTCGATGTAGACAGCCAGTTCCCCCACCTCATTGGCATCAAAAACCCGAATCCCCAAAGCCTGCAGGCGCTCGGTGGAAGCCAGCGAACTGGAAACCGCACCGGGGATTTGGTGGCGCAGGCTGCCCAAGGCCTCAATGAATTTGTTGACGGTCGAACCGGTGCCTACGCCCACGATTTCCCCGGGCACCACATAGCGCAAGGCGGCCTGGCCGACCAGCGTCTTCAATTCATCCTGAGTCACGCGACAATCCTGGCTGGAAATAAAGCCGGAATTATCCATGGCCCTGCTGCCCTACGCCCTTGCCCGACCTGCCCTCTTCTGCCTGGACGCCGAGAGCGCCCATGACGCCACCCTCGCCGCACTGTCCCGTTTGCAAGGCACGCCGCTGCAGGCCCTCTGGCAAGCCCGCCGTGTGGAGGACCCGGTGGAGATCGCCGGTTTGCGCTTTCCGAACCGGGTGGGCCTGGCCGCGGGGCTGGACAAGAACGCCCGCTGCATCGATGGGTTTGCCGCCATGGGCTTCGGCTTCGTCGAGGTCGGCACCGTGACCCCGCTGCCGCAACCGGGCAACCCCAAGCCCCGCATGTTCCGCCTGCCGCAGGCCCAGGCGCTGATCAACCGACTCGGCTTCAACAACGACGGCCTAGAGGCCTTTGTTGCCAATGTGCGTCGTTCGGCTGTGCGCCAGCGCGCGGGGGGCCAGGCGCCCGGCCTGGTGCTCGGGCTCAACATCGGCAAAAACGCCGCCACGCCCATTGAGCGCGCAACGGACGACTACCTCATCGGTCTGGAGGGCGTCTACCCGCATGCGGACTATGTCACCGTGAACATTTCCAGCCCCAACACCAAGAACCTTCGGGCCTTGCAGTCCGACGAGGCCTTGGACGGCCTGCTGGGCGCCCTGGCCCAGCGCCGTGAGGCACTGGCCGCAGCACAGGGGCGTCGCGTTCCCCTGTTCGTCAAGATCGCACCCGACCTGGACGAGGCCCAGGTGCAGGTCATCGCCGCCACGCTACGCCAGCATGGCATGGACGGCGTGATCGCCACCAACACCACGATCGCCAGGGACGCGGTGCAGGGCCTCGCGCATGCCGAGGAGGCCGGCGGCTTGTCGGGTGCGCCAGTGCTGGCGGCCAGCAACCGGGTCATCGCCCAATTACGCGCGGTCCTGGGTCCGCAGTTTCCGATCATCGGGGTGGGCGGCGTCATGAGCGGCGACGACGCGGTGTCCAAGATGGCGGCTGGCGCCGACCTGGTGCAGGTCTATACCGGCCTGATTTACCGGGGTCCTGAGCTGGTCAGCGAGGCCGCGCAGGCCCTGCGAGATCGGCGACCCACTCCCCGATAGCCAGGGCGCTGGTCAGCCCCGGGGACTCCACGCCAAACAAGTTGACGAGGCCGGCAATGCCATGGCGCGCCGGACCGTCGAGCCGGAAGTCCGGGGCAGCTTCCTGCGGACCGTGGATCTTGGGCCTCACCCCGCTGTAGGCGGGCTGCAATGCCCCGTCGGGCAATAGCGGCCAATAGCGTCGGACCTCGGCGTAGAAGGTCTCGGCGCGGGCCGGGTCCACCGCATAGTCGATGGCCGTCGGATCCTCGCCTGGCAGCCACTCGAGGTCGGGCCCGAAGCGTGCCTGGCCCCCTAAATCCAAGGTCAGATGAACGCCCAACCAGGCGTCTGCCGGCGCGGGGTAAATCAAGCGAGAAAACGGCGCCTTGCCGGCCAAGGAAAAGTAGTTGCCCTTGGCCAGGCGAGGCAGGGGTACATGACTCGGGTCCAGCCCCTCGAAGCGACGTGCCAGCTGGCAGGCGCCCAGGGACGCGGCGTTGACCAGCCAGCCGACTTGCACCGAATGCCCATCGACCAGGTGCACCTGATGATCGCCACCGCCCTGCGCCAGGCGTGCGCCCGCCACCGCCGAGCCCAGGGCGACGAGACCGCCGTAGCGCTCGAAATCCATCAGCAACGCCTGCATGAGCCCGTGGCTGTCGACGATGCCCGTGGCGGGCGAATGGAGCGCGGCCTCGCAACGCAGGGCGGGCTCCAGTGCCCGGGCCGCGTTGCCGTCCAGCCACTCGACCACGACCCCGTTGACCTGCGCCCTCGCCTGCAGCGCGCGCAAGGCCTGCACCTCACTGGCGTCATTGGCGACGACCAGCTTGCCACAGCGTCGATGGTTCACGCCCTGCTCCGCGCAGAACGCATACAGGAGCTCCCGCCCGCGCACGCACAGGCGGGCCTTGAGTGAGCCCGGTGGGTAGTAGAGGCCCGCGTGGATCACTTCGCTGTTGCGGGCGCTCACGCCCTGCCCAATTGCCTCGCCAGCTTCGGCGACCAAGGTCTCATGCCCCGCCCGAGCCAGCGCGCGGGCCACCGCCAGACCCACCACGCCACCGCCTATGACCAGTGCGTCGATACGGTCCATCAGGCAGTCGCCCGAGCGTCCGGGATGCCCAGGGTCGGGTCGGCAAGTACGGGGGAGACCTCGGGAAGAAGGGAGCTCATGCCAAAGATCTTAGCGGCTGGCCTCACGACTCATGAGGGGTTGCTGAGGGTTCCTGTGTCGGGACTGCAAGCGCCCGCATGCCATAGCCGAGACGGGCTGGGGTGATCCGGCGCAGGTATCGGTCGATGGCGGCGAGCCAGGGCCAGCGGCACACCAGGGACTCGGGGAAAACCCCTTCCGCCTCGAGCAAGACAAGCCTCCACCCCGCTTCGGCCAGCTCCTCGCGCAACCCAGCAGGCACAAACAGGTGGTATCGGAAGGCATGCGCCTCGCCCCCGAAGTGGCGCCAGATGCGAACGTCACCGACGCCTAGCGCAGACCCGGCATGCCGCAGAGACTCCCACCAGGCGCGCACCCGCGCGCCAGGAAAGCGGCGCCAGGCATTGGGGACGGTGAGCGCCAGGCGCGCCCCAGGCAAGCAGTGCGCTCGTAAAGCCCTCAGAACGCGGACCCGGCACGCGCGGTCGCCGATCAGGCCCAAAACGCCAAACAGCATGAGAAAAACATCAAAGCGATCGCCTGGGGCCAAAGCCTCGACGCCGCCGTGCACCAAACGAACCTGAGCCCCCAGAGGGTGCCCTTGCAAGTGCAGGCGGAACTGCTCCAGCGCACCCTGGGACGGGTCACAGCCGGTGAGCGAAGCGCACCCGGGGCCAAGCAGGGCCAGCGCGTAGCGTCCATTGCCGCAGCCCAGGTCGAGCAGGGATCGGGCGTGGTCCAGGCCCTGCTCACGCAAGAAGGCCAATGTGGCCGGGTTGGGTACCGGGTAGCGGTGCTCGTAGTGGCGTGACGCGAAGTACAGGTCATAGGTCGCGGCCAGATCAGCGTCTGGCGCGTCCTCGCCAGCACAGGCCGGTTGCCTGGCGCTCACAGGCACTCCGATGGCGTCGCTGGGGTCACACGTGGCCCACAGTACCAACCCTGGTCGCTGCGCTGGCGCCAGAGGCTCTGCATGCGAGCGGTGTAGGCAGAGACCGGAATGCCCCAGCGGCGCTCCAGATCGGCGATCAGGCCAGCTCGATGCCAATCGACGACTGCCTGGGAAACAAGGTCTGCCAGCGCACTTCCGGCATCGTCCCGATGCAGGCCAATTGACCAGGGCGTGGTGAACAGGGTGGGCAGAGGCATCTCGAAATCACGCGACCAGGCCGGCTCCTGGAGCATGGCGACGATGTTGGTGTCGTCATAGAGCAGGCCCTCGCAGCGGCCCTCGCGCAAGCTGGCAATGGAGAGCCGGTTGTCGTAAAGCGCGACCACGTCCAGCCCAGAGCTGACGGTGATGGCCCGGTTGTAGAAGGCGCCACGCCGGCCGCAGATCCGGCGGTTGCGCAGGTCGGTCCATTCCCGAAAGCCTGCGCTCTTACGGGCCAGCACGTTCACTCCGGAAGCGTAGTAATGGGGCAGCACCAGGGTCAGGCGCTGGCGTCGCTCCGGGGTGTCCGACAGGGTCGCCAGAATCAGGTCAACCCGCCGCTCCTCGATGGCAGGCAGGCGCTCGGCGGTGAGCAAGGGCACCAGTTCCAGCCGCACCCCCATTCGCTCGGCTAGGTTGGCGGCAAGGTCTGGCTCGAGACCGACAATCCGCCCGCTGCGCGGGTCAAACTGCCCCCAAAGTGGCACATCCTTTTTCACGCCCACCACCAACACCCCGCGCTGGCGGATTTCGGCCAAACGGTCCGGGTGACCACTGGCATGGGCCGCCGCCCAAAAGCCAGCCCCCAGCCAGGCGGCAAGGATTGCGGCCAGCAGCACAACGAGGTAGAAAGTCCAGGCCCATCCGTTGCGCGTATTCATGCCACCTCCTCGTCAAGCCCGAGCCCGAGCCCATGACAGAACAGAACCGCGCAGGTGATGTCGTCGGCCTGCTCGGCCCCTGCGGAGAAAGCGGCAACTGCGGCCTGCAGATGCTCGACCGCCTCGCGCGCCGAGTTCGTCTCGGAGTGCTCGAACCGGGTGCCCACTTGCGGCAGCCCGAACTCCCGGCCCACCAGGTCCATGGCCTCACTGACACCGTCGGTGAAGATCACCAGCATGTCCCCGGGCGCCAGGGTGACCGAACGCTCACCGTAGCGTGCGCCCTCGACCACCCCAAGGGCTGGCCCATCGGAGCGGCCCAGCCAGCTTTGGGCGCCATCCTTGCGCACCAACAGCGGTGGCGGGTGGCCGGCGTTGGTGTAGCTCAGGGTTCCGTCGACCGGGTCATACTGGGCGTAGAAGGCGGTGACAAACATCGCCGCGTCGTTGTCGACACACAGGGCTTCGTTGACCTCGGAAAGTGTGGTGGCCGGCCCCAGCAGGCGATGGGTGGCCAGGGACCGCAACTGGGTTTTCGACACCATGCCGAACGGGCCGGCAGAGACCCCTTTGCCGCTCACGTCGGCCACCACCAGGCCGCGGCGGCCATCGCCCAGCGGAAAGTGATCGTAAAAATCGCCGCCAATGTCCTTGGCCGGTTGCATCGCCCCCCACAGCGAGTAGCGGGTGTCCTGGGGCCATTGCCGCGGAAGGATGGCCTGCTGGAGGCGGGCGGCGATGTCTAACTCTTTGCGCAGGCTACCCAGTTGCAGCGACTCACCAAAGGCACGGCCGACCGCCTCGAACCAGGGCAACCAGGCCTGCGGCACCTTGGGCATGGCGCTGCCCCGCAGCGTGCTGGCCGCCGCAACGTACTCGACAAGACGGGCGGCCGGACCCACGAACTCGCGGCGGGTCAGGGCGTAGCTGATTGCCATGATGAGCGCCAGGGCCAGCAAGGCGGCCGCCATGCCAGGCGCTCGCTCGAGCAGCAGCTTTTGCCAGATCGCACGCTGAGGCACGGCATAGACCAGGTACCAGGGAGCGGAGACGAAGGGCCTCTGCACCAAGATCCAGCCAGCTCGAAACACCGGCTCCCCCGCCGGCAGTGCAGCCAGTGCCGAAACAGTGGGTAAGAGTTGCGCAGGGACCGCCTGCTCCAGCCCTGCGGGGGAGCGAACTGCCAAGGGGTCGGCGTACACACCTGGGTGGGCCATGACATGGCCTCGGTCGTCCACCACCGCCACGGTACCCAGCGGGTAACCGAAGTAGCCATTGACCCGGTTCAGGTAGTCCAGACTCATGTCGATGGCGACCACCCCCAGAAAACGATCCCCGCTGGTGACGGGTGCGGCCACGGGTGCAAGCAGCCCGACCTCCGGGCCACCAAAGAAGGGGGGCGCCCAGAATTTGCGCCGGTCCGGGTTGGCCTGGGGCTGCGCCAGGGTCCACACCGGGTCGCGGTACAGGTCGGCGCTGAACGGAATCCGTTCCGAGCTTTGCCAGGGGTAGACGAGATGGAAGCGCTCGGTGGCAATGAAGCGAACCCGCGCAGCGTGCGGGAGGTGAAAGGACAGGCCCTGAAACTGCCCACCGACGGCCAGAGCGCTGCCCAGGTCGCAATAAAAGTCTTGACTGCGGCCGACCAGCGGACCCGCACCGATCAGGTTGCCGCCGGCGTCGGGCGCGCGGGTCTGGTCTCGATGGAAACCGATTGATTCTCCGGGGAGCTGGGCGCCGGGGCCAAAGCGTGCCGCCGCGCGCGTTGTGTCGCCAGACTGGCCCCGTGCTTCGCTGCGCAGATCGCTATGGAGGGCTTCCTGGCGGCCCTCCCGGCATGCCCGACCACTCTCGCGCTCTGCTGAGGCGACGAGGCGGAGCCTCTCAATCTCGTCTCCTGAGGATCGAAGCACGAATTCAAGAAACTGGGAATGTCGCTCGAGCTGCCCACGCACGAAGACCAGCTCGTCATCGAAGGCCTCGGACAATTGCCAACTGAAAAAGCCAGCCAGCCCGACCAGCAACAGGGCGTAGGCCGCTCCGAGCGTGCGGTTGTAATTCCGAAAAAAGGTGACCTGGGTTCGGGGCCCGGTGCCCTGCGCCTCTTCGTCCTGCCTTCCGTCCATGCCGGTCCTCCTGAACCCAGCATAAACATTTACGATTACATATGGAAGTACTATTTTTTCTCGCGAGTTGGCCTCAAAATCAACTGCGCCACGGAACCTGAAAGTGCCAGCGGTAACAGAGCGGGCGAGACCGCCAAGCCCCACCCTGCCAATCACGCCCGCTCAAAAATCGCCGCGATCCCCTGCCCACCGCCAATGCACATGGTGACCAAAGCGTAGCGCCCCTTGACCCGCTCAAGCTCGTACAGCGCCTTGGTGGTGATGATCGCGCCGGTCCCGCCCACCGGGTGGCCAAGAGAAATACCGGAGCCGTTCGGGTTGACCTTGGCCGGGTCAAAACCCAACTCCTTGGCCACCGCGCAGGCTTGGGCAGCAAAGGCCTCGTTGGACTCGATCACCTCCATGTCCTGAACCCGAAGACCGGCCCGCTCAAGCGCCAGGCGACTGGCCGGAACCGGGCCGATGCCCATGACCTTGGGGTCGACCCCAGCATGGGCATAGGCCACCAAACGGGCCATGGGCTTGAGGCCATGCGTACGGACAGCCTCGGCACTGGCGAGCACCACCGCACCGGCGCCGTCGTTGATGCCCGAGGCGTTGCCCGCAGTGACACGGCCCTCCTCCTTGCGGAAGGCCGGCTTCATTTTGGCAAGTACCTCGAGCGTGGTGTCACCCTTGACGTGCTCGTCGGTCGTGAAGGCGATATCGCCCTTGCGGGACTTCACCAGAACCGGAACGATCTGCTCGGTGAAGCGGCCGGCCGCGATGGCCGCGGCAGCACGCCGGTGACTCTCGACCGCCAGCGCGTCCATCTGCTCCCGGGTGATTCCGTGGGCGTCGGCCACGTTCTCGGCGGTAACCCCCATATGAATCCGGTGGAAGGGGTCATGCAGGATGGTGAGCATGTAGTCCGCCATCTGCATATCCCCCATACGCTGACCCCAGCGGGCGTTCATCGCCAGGTAGGGGCCACGCGACATGGACTCAGCGCCCGCGCCAACCGCCACGTGCGCATCGCCGAGCATGATGGCCTGGGCGGAAGACACGATGGCCTGCAGTCCGGAGCCGCACAGACGGTTGACGTTGAAGGCGGGGACCTCCTGCGGCAGGCCGGCCTGCATGGCGGCCACCCGGCTCAGGTAGGCGTCGCGTGGCTCGGTCGGAATAACGTTGCCCATGGCCACATGGCCGAAAGCGTCCAAAGGCGCGCCACTTCGCTCGACGGCGGCCTTGACGACTGTCGTGGCCAGCTCGGACAGGGGCGTGTCCTTGAGCGTCCCGCCAAAAGTGCCGATTGCGCTGCGGACTGCTGAAACAATGAAGACTTCTTGCTGGCTCATGCGGATCATTCCTGATGGTTCTCGACCCTTTATTGTCGCCGCGGTGGTGTCGTGGCCAGCCCAGCTCGATCTGCCCGCCACGAGACGCTCAAAGGACGCCTCCGGGACGGCAATAAACTGGCGCCTGTAGCGGTTACAGTTGTCATAGTTTTCTGTTAAAGGAAGTACCTCAAGATGATTCGTCCCGTCCTTGCCAGCTTGGCGCTGGCCCTCCTGGGAACGCTGGCACCCGCCGCGCACGCCCAAAACACCGTCAATGCCCTGTGTAGCACCGACGCCAGCTGGTGCGACTTGGCGGCCCGCGATTTCCAGACCGCCACGGGCATCCGGGTGCTGCAAACCCACAAGCCCACAGGAGAG
>Ga0164293_10005204_pt1 | contig 11081 bp, 9 predicted proteins | sample GEODES118metaG_FD_111487 | JGI IMG/M metagenome (GOLD analysis project Ga0164293, IMG submission 111487) | Eutrophic lake water microbial communities from Lake Mendota, Wisconsin, USA - GEODES118 metaG | ecosystem: Environmental > Aquatic > Freshwater > Lake | place: USA: Lake Mendota, Wisconsin...
CGGCGGACGATCTGCCGGAGGCTGCCTGACCATGATGGCAAGTAGCAACATCCAAGATCCAAGGCATAGGGGAAGTTTTGCAATTTATCCGGTCACAGACCTCATCGCTTGGGGAAACGACAAGTCTGCGAACTTAACTCTTAATTCCCGCTGGCGAGTGGATTTACTTTGTCAGAAGAATGATGTCTTGGCAGAAAAAATTTCGCCGACTCATCTTAAATATTCTTCGACAAAAAAATTTCTGATCTTTTCAGGCGATTTTGATCCCTTGGTCGATGTTTCGGAAAGTGAGAGGCTTCATGAAGTGCTGATCAAGCAGGGCTGCTCTTCTGAGTTTCACGTTTTTAAAAATGAAAGCCACGGATGCGATGCCAACTTTGATAGTTTTGTAGGTCAAAAAATTGAAAAGCTACTGGTTCAATTTCTGCAAAGTTAATTGGTAGGCTTTTTCGACAGCTTTTTCTGCTAAATGCATTCGAGATAATCCCATGGGCACTAAGTCAGAATTTTGAATAACTAAGTTTTTTGGTTTTTGCTTCAGATGCCTATTGATTTGATTCTTAATCAAATGAGATCCGGGCCCTGTCGGTTGCAAATTATGGATCAAAACTCTTTGCCCATGCTCAATGCCACCGATCCCCATCCAATCTGTAATTCCACCGTCAATGAACTTCATTCCTGAATGCTTCACTGGATGAAACAAAAACGGGAAACAACAAGAAGCTTGAACAGCGCTGATAAGATCACCCTCTTGCAAGGCTTTGCCTTTAAAACTCTTCAGACTAAAGGCACTCACTGACAAGGGAATTTTAAGATCTGAAAATGACTGGGGCAGATATTGTGAAAGATGAGTTCGAAATTTTTTACCCTCCAGAAGGCCAAAACCAAATTTGACATCCCAAACGTCTTCTCGCCTAATTTGTTTGAGGATTTTTTCGATTTCATTTGGCGTATGCCCCGCACACAACAGACTTCCTATTAAAGCCCCTGCACTGGTGCCAACAATTTTTTTAGGCCTATACCCACGCTCCCAAAGTGCTTTGACAAATCCACAATGAGAGTAAAAGCCGAAGTACCCAGCAGAAAGTGCTAAGGTAAATGGTTCCTCATTGATCCAATTCTGGAGCTTCATATAAAATTATTCGTCTTCGTCTACTTTTTCAGCTTTCAAGTCACCAGGGGCTGCAGCTTGCGCTTTTTTCACTGCATCTGGATTGGCCTTGAGGAAGTCTTTAATTTTGACGGCATCGGGTGCAATCAAAGTAAACATTTGTTTACCTTCCATCTTGGGCTGGCTTTCGATCATAGAAATGTCGCTGACGTATTCCATGGCTTTTCTCATTAGCTTGATACCAAATTCTTGGTGAGCCATTTCTCGGCCTAAAAAGCGCATGTTAATTTTCACTTTATCGCCTTCAAGTAAAAACCTGCGAGCATGGCGCATTTTTGTTTCGAAATCATGCTGATCAGTTCTAGGTCGCATTTGAATTTCTTTAATTGTCACGATCACTTGTTTTTTACGAGTGGCCGCTTCTTGCTTTTTCTTTTCATACTTGTACTTACCATAATCCATGATTTTACAAGTGGGAGGAGTTGCATTGGGTACGATTTCAATCAGATCGAGTCCCTTGTCTTCAGCCATACGAAGTGCTTCAGGAACCCCCATCACACCAATCATTTGACCGTTATCATCGATGACCCGAATTTGTGGGGCACGTATATCACGGTTCACACGAAGGCCATCACCGGCTCGTTTTTTATCTCGGAACTGTCCAGGACCACCAGGTCCACCCGTGTTGCTTTTTAAATCTTTCGTAAATGGAGCAGCGATATCATACCTCCTTCAAAGGTCTTTCTAAACTTAAACTTGTTCTTGTTTTAATTTCAGTTGTTACATGTTGTAAAAATTGATTCAAATCAATGCCGTTGATCATTTTTCCGTCCCGCAAGCGCACAGATACTTTTTTGTTTTCAGCCTCTTGATCCCCCACAATCAACATATAGGGGATTTTTTGCATTTGAGCTTCACGAATTTTGTAATTTAATTTTTCATTTTTGCGGTCAAACTCGACCCTGACATTGTTTTCAAACAGCGTTTTTTGAACTTCTTCACAATAAGGATTCACCCGATCTGTGACATTCAAAATCATCACCTGAATAGGTGATAACCAAACTGGCAAGTGTCCTGCTGTGTGTTCGAGGTAAACACCAATGAATCGTTCAAGGGATCCTAGAACCGCCCGGTGAATCATCACAGGCCTGTGTTCAGAGTTGTCTTCGCCGACATATTTTAAGCTGAAGGCTTCAGGTAAATTATAATCTAATTGAAGGGTTCCCAACTGCCAGAGTCTTCCGATGGCATCTTTAAATTGGAAATCAAGTTTAGGACCGTAAAAGGCCCCATCCCCTGGATTGATGTGAAATTTTAAACCCAAAGCATTGAGTGCACTTTCTAAGGCCTTTTCAGACTTGTCCCAAACTTCATCAGAACCGATGCGAGCGGCAGGCCGAGTGCTAAGACCAATGGTATAATCAGTCATTCCCAAAATTCCGTAAACCTCATTGAACAAATTCATGAAACTTTGAATCTCTCGTTGCATCTGATCCAATGTGCAAAAGACGTGGGCGTCGTCTTGGCAAAAAGTACGAACTCGAGTGAGCCCCGACATGGCTCCGGATTTTTCGTAGCGATGAAGTCTGCCAAAATCTGCCATTCGAATGGGAAGATCTTTGTAAGAATGATGAGTGGATCCAAAAAGCAAACAATGCGAAGGACAGTTCATGGGTTTTACGCCAAATTCCCGCTCGTCAGCCTTCATGAAATACATATCATCTTTGTAGTTCTGGTAATGGCCCGAGGTTTTAAACAAAGACACATCAAAAATTTGCGGAGTAATGACTTCTTGATAACTGTACTTTTTGTACATATCCCGCATCAGTCTTTGCAATTCATTATAAACAATCGTGCCTTTAGAGGTAAAAAACGGAGATCCCGGCGCCCACTCATGAAACATGATCAGGCCTAGCTCTTTACCTAGTTTTCGATGATCCCGTTTTTTAGCTTCTTCTAAGTTTGCTAAATGCTGATCCAATTGTTTTTTATCTTGAAAGGCTGTGGCATAAAGTCTTTGTAGCATGGGGTTTTTTTCGTCCCCGCGCCAGTAGGCACCCGCCACACTTAACAATTTGATCGCTTTAACTTGTCCAGTGGATTGCACGTGAGGTCCACGACATAAATCAAACCAGTCCCCTTGATCATAAATGCCAACGACAGTTTCGCCCTTGGCTTTTAAATCCTGAATGATCTCGACTTTAAATATCTCATTCATTTTTGTAAAAATTGCGATCGCCTCATCGATGGGAATATTTTTTCTTGTAAGTGGGTAATTTGCATCAATGATCTTCTGCATTTCCTTTTCAATTTTTTCAAAATGATCTTCTGTAAAATGAAAGGGAGAATCAAAATCATAATAAAACCCATTGTCCACAACGGGCCCTATGGTCACTTTCACTTCCGGCCAAATTCTTTGAACAGCTTGAGCCATCACGTGAGCAGCACTATGTCTGATGACTTCATTGGCCTGTGGACTTCGTGTGGTCACAAGCTCGATGCGAGTGCCATCATTTAATGGTAATCTGAAATCGACGACCTCACTGGAACCATTCAGCTTCACGCCCAAAGTTTCTTTGGCAAGTCTGGGTCCTATGATTTCGGCAACTTCTAAAGCTGTGGGTTGGTGATCAAATATTTTCTCGGATGAGTCAGGAAGAACGATTTTAAATTGCGACATGTGAATTATAAGGCAAGGGTCAAAATAGTGTTGAGAGTCTGATGCATACGGACATTGTAGGCTCGAAGTGAGCCCCAGGTCAATTGCAAAAGATTTATGAGTGAGTTTGAAATGTGCTTTTACCCTTCAATCACGAACTAATAAGTCACGTGGTGCTGAACGGCCTCATGAAGTCTTGGATCTTTCAACGGCACGATGCTGTTTTTCTGTAGGAAAGAGGAAACAGAAAACAAAAATAATCCAGCAAATCCTGCAAAGGCTCCAATTTCAATCAGTCCAAAAGTCACGTGTCCGTGGAAGAAATTGGGATAAACCATCCAGTAAATATCCACATACTGCATAATCAAAATAAGACTTGCCACTAAGATGACGTGGTTTTCATTCCGCTTCAAACCACGAGGCAAAAGTGCAATAAATGGAACGATAAATCTGAAGATAATCAAAGCCACAGAAATCATGATCCAGCCGGAATTTTGAGAACGCATCAAGTAGTACTCAGTTTCTTCAGGAATATTTGCGTACCAGATCAACATAAACTGAGAAAAGGCGATATAAGCCCAAAAAACTGTGAAACCTTTTAGGAATTTGACCACATCATGAAGATGCTCGACAGTGATGTAGCCTTTAACGAACCCAGATCTTTGAACGAAAATAATCATGAGTGCTAGAAAAGCAAGTGACGACTGAAACAATCCAGAAAAGGTATAGATCCCAAAGATAGTTGAGTACCAAGTGGGAAGTAAACTCATCAGTAAATCCATACTGAAAAGCGTAAACGAAATAGAGAAGAACAAGAGAAAACCAATGGAATAGCCGACATTTTTGTGAGTGAGATTCTCATCTCCTGTTTGATCCTGCTTTAAAGAATTTCCAACGATGAAATATCTAAACAAAAGCCAGCCGCCACAAAAAAGAACTAATCGGACAGCAAAAAATCCCACATTAAGATAGTCCGTTTTTGCTGCCACAAGTGGAGTCGATGCAATCACCTTTGGATCCGCCCATGGAAACAAATACTTCATTCCGATCAGCAGAATAAGCCCTGTCACTAAAATGTAGGGAACGAAGGCTGTCATGGATTCTGAAAGTCTGCGAATGCTGCTGGACCAGCCAGCTTTAGCCACGTGCTGAATGGATGTAAAAAACAATCCCCCCAGTGCTAGGCAAGTGAAGTAGAAAAAAGCGGTCAGGTAGGCAGGCCAGAGCCTTTCAGGGGATCTGAGACCTACGATAAAAGCCAAGAAACCAAGACCAATCAAAACCCACATTGTGGTCTTAAGATTTGCGGATGGAGTGAACTTTTCAACTTTAAGTTCTATGCTGTGATTCTCATTTGCCATAAAATTATCTACCCTGTTTCTGCAAAAAACTAAAAAATAAACTTATTTCTGTAAGTGACGGATATAATTAACAACTTGCCAGCGATACTTGGCCGGAATGTGGTGACCGTAAGCCCCCATCACACCTTGGCCCATGGTGATGACGTGATAAATTTGTCCGTCAGTCCAACCCTTAATTTTGTCAGAGTTTAAAGCTGGGGGCTTCAGTGCCATACCTTGAGCCACTGTGGCCTGCAATCCACCTTCGAGCTGACCTCCATGGCAAACCATACACTGAATGTTGTAGTACTTTAATCCCACCGCCAAAACTTCTTCAGTGTACTCACCTGCCATTGGATTCTTGTTTCCGGCAGCAGCTTCAAAGTCATTTCCGTAGGCGTAAGGTTCGAAACCTTGCGGAACAGTTCCTGCGGGGGGAATTCTTGCACTGATGCCATTGGGTGCTGTGGGATCATATTCTTGAGCCTTGATCGCTGGAGACTCCATCATGTCCTGAATGAGCTCGATATTGGGTTTGGATTTGTCGATGTTACAACCAACAAGCAAAACTGAGACTGTCATCAAGAGTAAATTAAAAAAAGATGATTTCATTTTAAAACTCCGCCACTTTTTTAGTTTCGGTCGCACCCATTTCTTTGAATAGCTGCTCAAGTCTTGCTTCATCATAACCTGTGTCATTCACGGGAACAAAGATAGCAAACTTATGAGAGGTCAAATCAGGATCAATCACAGGCGGATCCACCTGTGGAAGCTTACAAAGGTAAAACAAGGCACCGACAGATGAAAGAGCTGCAAACAAAATCGTGAGCTCAAAAATAATCGGAATAAAAGCTGGCAAACTGAAAAAAGGTTTTCCACCCACATTGATTGGCCAGTTCACAGCAGATGTCCACCAAGTGAACAAAAGTCCACCAAGTAAACCCGTAATTCCCGCTACAAAAGTCACATAGGGAATGGGAGATCTTTTAATCCCGCAAGCTTCTTCCATGCCGTGAACAGGATACGGAGTGATGGCATCAAATTTTGTAAAACCAAGGGCATGAACTTTTGCACAGGCTTTCACGACCTTGTGCTCGTCTGTCCAAATACCTGCAAATCCACCGAGTCTTTTTTTACCCATATTAGTGATTTCCTTCTAGATCTTTACGACCCACTGGTAACATTGGTTTGATTTCTGCAATCGATACCGCTGGAAACAAACGAAGATAAAGCAGGAACAAAGTTAAGAACATTCCGAAACTTCCAAATAGAACAGCTCCGTCAAAAAATGACCAAGCATACTGACCCCAATTGGAAGGCAAGAAATCCCGGTGAAGGGATGTGATGGTGATCACATATCGCTCAAACCACATTCCGATATTCACAAACACAGAAACCACAAACATAATTGGAATACTTCTTCTGAACGCTTTAAACCAAAACAGCTGGGGGATGATCACGTTACAAGTGACCATGATCCAATAGGACCAACCGTAGGGACCAAAGGCACGATTAATGAACACATACCTTTCGTACTGGTTGCCTGAGTACCAAGCGATAAAGAATTCACAGGCATAGGCGTAACCCACCATCAGACCAGTGGTCATAATGATTTTATTCATCACTTCCATGTGATCAATGGTGATGTAATCTTTAAATTGAGGAATACCAATTCGAACTAACGTCATCAAAGTCACAACCATGGCAAAACCAGAGAAAATCGCACCCGCTACGAAATACGGCGGAAAGATTGTCGTGTGCCATCCAGGTAAGGCTGCCACTGCGAAGTCAAAAGACACGATCGTGTGAACCGATAAAACCAGCGGCGTCGAAAGCCCTGCTAAGATCAGATACAGCATCTCATAGTGGCTCCAGTTACGAGCCGTTCCCCGCCATCCAAGCGATAAAGCACCGTAGGCAAGTCGGCGAATTTTATTTTTCGCACGATCTTTGATTGTGGCAAAATCGGGAACAAGACCGATGTACCAAAAAACAATGGAGACTGTTGCGTAAGTGGAAACTGCCACCACGTCCCAAAGCAGTGGAGATCTAAAATTCACCCACAAAGGACCCCGTTGATTTGGGTAAGGAAAGAGCCAGAAATCCAACCAAGGGCGGCCTGTGTGAATCAGCGGAAAAAGACCTGCAGTCATTACCGCGAAAACAGTCATGGCTTCTGCTGTTCGGGCCACTGAGGTTCGCCACTTTTGTCGAAACAAAAACAAGATCGCAGAAATCAAAGTTCCGGCGTGCCCGATACCGATCCAGAAAACGAAGGTAATAATCATCGTTCCCCAACCGTTGGGATGATTCACACCCAAAAGTCCCATTCCGTTTGCGATGATGATACCCAAGATGATCACGTAAAAAATAAGTAATGTTTTAGCGCTTAAGAAAAGTGCCACCCAGCCTTTTGAAGGCATGGTTTCCACAGGCTGACAAATATCATCTGTAATTTGAGCTAAGGTCTTGTCGCCGAGAATGAGTTGATTACGTTTCATCATACCTGCTCCTCATTTTGGCTTGCACCTTTGATTGCATGATCAGTTCCATGGGCTTTCGCTTTGGACTCTTTGTTATTATTTCTGATCTTTGTCATGTAACGAACACTGGGCTTCGCTCCCCACTCTTCGAGCAATCCGTAGGATCTGGGCTCTGCAAAAGCTTGAGACACCAAAGATTTAGGATCGTTCATATCACCGAAAACTAAAGCACTTGTTGGGCAAGCGGTTTGGCAGGCAGTTTTCACGTCCCCGTCTTTTAGGGCTCTGTTTTCCAGTTTCGCGGAACTTCGAGCCGCACGAATTCTTTGAATACAGAATGTGCATTTTTCCATGACCCCTCGAATACGAACTGTGACATCCGGATTAAAGGACATATGAACTGGATCTGGAATTTCTTTGCGGTAGTTAAACCAATTAAAGCGTCTGACTTTGTAAGGACAGTTGTTAGAACAATACCTTGTTCCCACACATCTGTTGTAGGCCATGTCATTTGTGCCCTCGTCACTGTGAACTGTTGCAAGAACAGGACAAACTGTTTCACAAGGTGCATTATCACAATGCTGACACATCACGGGTTGAAACACAGCTTCTGCATTTGCGATATCGCCTGTGTAATATCGATCGATACGAATCCAATGCATTTCACGACCTTGAAGAACGTAGGCTTTACCCACTGAAGGAACGTTGTTTTCAGTTTGGCAAGCCACCACACAAGCAGAGCACCCTGTGCAAGAATTCAAATCAACTGCAAGTCCCCATTTGTTTCCATTGTACTGATGCCCGCTCCACATGGACCAAATATGATGCTTGTGAAGTCCAGCTGCTTTGTCTTTCTGGAAATCTTTAAGAGTGGCTTCAGCAACAATTTGTCGGCCTTCCATAGAGTGATGACCGGCAGTTGTAGCCAGCTGAACACGTTGACCCAGCTTTGTGACGGCTACTTTTTGGCCAGAGAAAACCACATTGCCCTTTGCAAACTGAACCAGTTGGTAAGTGTTCTGTCCCACGCCGTTTGCAACAGATCCCGCATGGGTTCTACCGTAACCAACCGCGACTGCTAAAACTTGATCATGAAGCCCTGGTTGAATGTGAACAGGTAAAGTCATATCAACGCTACCAACAGTAATCTTAACCAGGTCCCCTTCTTTTACTTTTAACTTTTCACTTGATGCCATGGACAGGCTTGCATAGTTATCCCAAACAATTTTAGTCACAGGGTCTGGAAGTTCTTGAAGAATCGCAATGTTACCTTGAGATCCATCGCCCAATTGAACCGTAGGATACAAAACAAGCTCGAAGCCTTCAGAAATCACTGGCTTTTTGATCTGATTCAAAGCTTCTGTTTGAAAGCTTCTAGAACCTGCTCCCGCAGGCTTTGTTCCCACAAATCCGGCTTGCAAAACAGATTGCCAAAAAGCTTCAAAGTTTTTGCCTTGGCCAAACTTGGGATAGATTTCTTCTTTCCAGTAATTCTTTAAATAATCCAAGTAAGATTCGTAAGCCAGTAATCGCTTGGGGCCTTGATTTGCTAAATAAGCCCAGCTCATCAGTGACAATTGAAAAGAGCGAGTGTCCCACAGAGGTCTTAGTGTGGGCTGATGAATTGAAATCAGACCTGATGTTGTTTCAATGTCTCCCCAGTTTTCCATTATGTGATTATCCGGCGCGATGTAATGAGCCATATGCCCCACTTCATCAACTCGATCACTGGTCGTGATTATGGTTTCTACTTTTTTAAGAGCTTCTTTGAAACCCAAAGATTCTGGCAAAGCATAAATAGGATTTGTTCTATGAATGATCAAAGTTTTGACCTGACCAGATTTCATTTTTTCAATGAGATTTTCTAAATCCTGCCAGCTTGCTGACAAAGATTCTGACCAGTCGTTTTTGTAATCAACGATTTTTCCATCGTTACCTAAAATGGAATTTAAAAAGTTCACAGCAATCTGAAGACCGAGTTGCTGACCTGTCAGTGTCGGAAGTCCACCGGCCACAACGACAGATTGCCCTTTGTTTTCCCAAAGATCCTGTGCCACTTCCGCAAACACCTCAGGATTGATTCCCAATTTTTGAGCCGCATCACCGTAAGCTTCAAGAGCTGATTTTACATTGCCATTCGTAGCGAACTGAGAAAGACCTTTTTTTACGACGAGCTCGTGGGCTAAACCCATGGCCACAGTCACTTGCTGGCTGGGTTTAATTTTAAATCGAATATCTGCATTGGCGCCGGTTAAAGAATAATTTGAGTCAAAAGCAATCAATCTTGTCATTTTCTCGAGGTTTCTTCGGCCGTCAGAAAATTTTCGAGAATTCGTGACAGGCGTGTGCCAGGCACCTAAAAAGTCACCATCAATACTGACAATGGTTTTTGCTAGGTCGAAGTGATAATAGGGAATACTTTTTTCGCCGTAGGAAGCAATTTGCCCCTGTGAAACATCAGATAAATTCAAAGGCTCCCAAACATAATGCTCCCCGCCAAAAGCTTGGCAAAATTCTTTAATAATGGATTGAGTTGATGGGCTTGGAATTGAACCCGTCAGAACTGCAACTTTTCCTTTTTTTAGAACTTCGACGATCTGATCGTCCATGTCGTCCCATTTAATTTGGACTGTATCTTTATTCGTCCGCTTATCATTGAAGATATTTTTTCTTGGACCCTTCAGGCGTTCTGGATCATACAAACTCATCAGAGCGGCTTGAGATCTGGCAGAAGTTCCACCTTCAGTCAGAGGAAATTGAGCATGCCCTTCAACTTTTAAAGGCCTGCCCTCTTTTGTTTTAACTAAAACGCTCAAAGGTTCCAGGCCATCATAAAAGGCACCCGTATAGAAGTTCGAAACGCCCAGTGTGACATCTTCTGGTTGCTTATTGTAAGGAACGATTTTTTGAATGGGACGGCGAATACAACCACTCGATGCCATGGCAATCGATGCCCCCATCAATTTTAAAAATTCTCGACGAGCCCAGCCTTCTTCGGCCTCACCGCGAAGTGGAGAGCTTTGAAACTCAGTTTCCGCCGCTTTCCAAAATTCAGGGTCATTGTTGTAATTTTCTAAATTCACCCAATACTGGCTGGATCTTTCAACTTGAGGCCGAGCCGCTTTTTTTTGAGCCAACATTTCTTCTGTGTCGTGATCGTGATGATGATGAGACATTTTTTAATCCTCGAGTCGATTAAGATTTAGTAATGACAAGTTGAACAGTTAAGGGGGGCTTTGCTTTCTTTTTCGCGGTGACAATTAATACACCAGCCCATGGAAAGATCAGAGTACTGATAAACCACTTTCATCTTTTCGATTTCGCCGTGGCAGGTCTGGCAGCTGACACCTTTATTAAGATGGGCTGAGTGATTAAATCTGACGTGATCTGGCAGCATGTGAACTTTCACCCATTCAATTGATCCACCGGCATCATAAGCTTCACGAAGCTTAGTAATATAAGGGCTATCAGTTTTAAATTGATTGTGA